>SMTZ1_10004301_pt1 | contig 14319 bp, 15 predicted proteins | sample DeeMarSWOR136_30_FD_25667 | JGI IMG/M metagenome (IMG submission 25667) | reverse complement strand
TGAGTGCCTGTCCGTGGTGTGAAACCCATTTAAGAGATTCCGTTGACTCTATGGGTGAATCAATGAAGGTCTATAGCTTTATTGAACTGGTTAACCAGGCTATGGAATAGCAAGCAGCTTTGTGTTTCAGTAACTACACCTGAGAAGATTTCTCACTCTGCCAAGGTTAAAAGCGTTTTTCAATTTCCAACTATTTCTATTCTATCTATACTACAATCCCTGCCCTTGAGGTGGTAGTCTCCCAAAAATTCGGCATGATAAATGCTATCTGAGGTTCCCCCACCTCTAACCACAAGGATTGAAAAAGTTGTCTTTAACTATCAACTGTGATGATTAAAATACTGTCACCCATAAGTCGGTCAGACGAAGTTGAGGATGTAATTACTGCAGGAGCAGATGAACTCTATTGTGGTATCCTTCTGGATAACTGGAGAAATAGTTATACTGTTTCTGCCTCTTTAAACAGGAGACAGGAAGATAATGTCATCCTCGGCACCAGTCCACACTATAAAAGTTTTAAGGACCTCAAAGAAAGTATTAAGATAGCCCACTCCCATGGTGTGTCCGTCATTCTAACCCTCAATGAACACTATTACTCCCAAGATCAATACTCTCATTTAATGTTCTATGTTGATGAGGCACTAGAAGCAGGAGTAGATGCTTTCATTATTGGAGATATCGCATTTATTCTAAGTTTACAGGAGAGAGGAAGAGATATAGTCACTCATATCAGCACAGCAGGCACAGCCTTTAATTCAGAAACGGTAAAATTTTATCAAGAGCTTGGAGCTACCAGAATTATATTACCAAGACACTTAACTATTGAGGAGATAGTCTCTATTGCCAGTGAAGCACCTGATATAGAACTTGAAGCCTTCATCCTCAATTCTCGTTGTGCTAATATAGATGGTTTTTGCACTTTCCAACACGGATTGGCAGATCTTTTCCCCGACGAAAAGGTCAAAGAGCACTATCGAAATGCTTGTATGTTACCTTATAACGTTTCGGCTTATGCGAATACTGTAGGTCAATTAGACCCTCTCACCAAAGAAAGAATCTCTTGGGAGCGACAAGTAATCTGGTCTGCACTTCACATTGACGATCGTCCCTGTGGTGCGTGTGCTCTCTATGAATTCAGTCAGATAGGACTTCATGGAGTTAAGATTGTAGGAAGGCAAAATGCCAAAAGCAAAAAAGTAAAAGATGTTAAATTTCTTCGTACGTTAATCAATTTTCTCTCAGAAGAGAATCCCAATAAAGAAGAATTTAGGAAATTTTCTCGTGGTTTATACCAAGAAACTTATAAATGGCCCTGTCTTGTATTTAAGTGCTACTATCCCTCCGTACTCTTGTCTTAAAATAGAGAAGCTCTTTTCTGTTTACCCTTTTCCCTTCTAAACTTTCTCAAAAAGTTTCCGATAAATACTATAGGGATCCAATTGCACTAGTAGAGGTAATCAAAACGGATGTTTAGAAAAATGAGATATTCATTCATGTCAACTGTAAAAAAACCTTTAATTCTTATGATTTCTACTTTTCTGCTTTCTTCCTGTCTTTCTTTCATACAGTACACCAATCAGAAAACACCACGGGAAATAGTTCAAATCTTTATGTCTGCTTATGGAACCCCTCAAATCAGCCAGCTCGCTAATTATACCACTCCCTATTTTAGAAATTATAAACCCAAGGAACTTTGGGTCATTGAAACCTGGGAGATTCTGAGCCAGTTAGGCTATCGACATGTCGTTGGCACGATTCTAGATGAAAAGATTAAAGACAACACTGCCATCATTATTACCTCAAGCAGTATTGAAACCCTGGCTGGTGAAACTTTGCAGCAAGAAATCTATTTTTTCATCAAAACTAGTGAGGGCTGGAAACTAGATGAACTTTTGATTGAAGAAGAAACAGTAGAGACAAATAAATGTAACTTGTAAAAAATAATATCTCCACCTTCTTCCCCCACTACTTCATTTATTTTAAATCTCTAATCTACCTCGTGAGAAAGTGTGGACGGAGTTTAAAACTCTGCTCAAACTTATTGCTTCTTTCACACTGCCACAAATAGTGGGGCTTTTTGCTCATGGGGTAAATATACTATATACACATTCAAGATTTATGATGCACGGTGTAAACTGCACTGCGTTGTACATTGCGCATTCCCCATCTTTTTTCATTTGAATTTTTCAAATTCTTATATGCGGTATCTAGCATTCTCATCAACTTTATCAAAGTATTTTTTGCTCTCACCATAGTACCTTTCTTCTCATTCACAACCTCCTCTGAAAAAAGGTCGTGTGGTAATCAGCGATTGCATGCAACCCAGTTGAGAATACTTAATGTCAACAGACGAGATTATTTTTTCCATCACCTTTCTTTTCGGAATGAAGGTTCTCTATGATGGCGTGAGACTGTTTTCTAGGTAAATGCTTTTTCATGATAAACAAAAGCCCCATAATTTTTATCTCTCGATAGAGAACAAGAAACCATGAGGCTTTGTCGAAAACCAATTGATCGCTAGAGCTTATTTCCTCTTTTTTTTCTTAGTGGCTTTCTTCTTTGCTGCTTTTTTCTTTGTTGCTTTTTTCTTTGCTTTCTTTACTGCCATTAGTCCCTCCTTGTTTCAAGGTTAACTTTTTCTGTTTAACCTCACTAGAGGATAAACACCCTAAAAAAAGATACTATATTATTTTCGTATTAAAGTTAAAAAAACTTTAATTTTTTTTCAAAGATACCTATACTCACTTTTTAATAATTTAGCATCAAATTTTTTTTAGTCAAGAAAAATTTTTCTTTTTTTGAAAAAAAATTTAAAAATGAAATATTAATTCTATGTTTTAAAAAGATAGAGTTCTGTAATTCATTGCTATTAGAGGAATTAAGAGAGGCGCACCATTTTAGAAAGTAATTTTTGCAAATAGAAAAAAATTATTTGAGGAGAGCAAAAATTTAATCCATTAGCACATAGCAAAAAATTAATTTTTTATTGATTCATTTAAGCATTTAAAATTTATGTAATCAAATAATAAAAGGTGTACTCCTATACAATAGTTCTTATCTAAAATTGGTAGACAGAGACGGGAAAAGGTGATAGTGAAAATTACGAGAAGAAAGACAAGTTTACGTTGCTTTCACTATTAAAGAAATGGAAGGTAATTTTGTAACAAGCACTCTCTAAGGGCTCGGAGAAGGCTCCGCAATCCTCACATACGACTATAAAATGAGAGTGTTCACTTCGTTGCTCTGACGCTTCGTCTTTCTGTAAACTATTTGTTGACCCCATTAATAACTGAGCTATAAGGTGGACAAAATTTTCTTTGTAAGCTAAAAAATTCACCTGAAGGGGTTTAAGTAAAAGGTTCAAGAAAAAATTAGCTAAAAAATAAAAAAGATAGTACGTTTTAAGATGATAATAAGAAATCTCAAAAGAATTGAAAAAGAGTGGATTCATAAGTCTTCGAATAAAATGTTTAAATGTAAATTGGAAAATCCCTAGACAATTCACTTCAAATTAGGTATTTTTACATAAGTAGTATGGGGATGTAGCTCAGAGGGAGAGCACTACCTTCGCACGGTAGGGGTCAGGGGTTCGAATCCCCTCATCTCCACCATTTTTAAATTTAAATCTCTGTGAGGGAGAAATGAAACGAAAGGCCACAGTAGAGAGAAAAACGAGGGAAACAGACATTACGGTAGAGATAATTGTTGATGGCTCTGGTAAAAGTAATATTCAAACTTCTGTTCCTTTCCTAGACCACATGTTGGAGCTCCTAGCTCAGCACGGTTTGTTTGATATCACTCTTGAGGCAAAGGGAGACATTGAGGTTGATTACCATCACACGGTTGAAGATATTGGCATCTGTTTAGGGGAGTGCTTTAAAAAAGCGCTGGGTGATTTTAAGGGGATTAGACGATATGGTGAATCAACTGTCCCTATGGGTGAATCACTTGGTTCAGTTGTGTTAGACATTTGCAATCGACCTAACCTGATATTCAATACACCTTTGGTTAAAGGGAAGGTAGGAACGTTTGATATTGAACTGGTTAAGGAATTCTTTAACTCTTTTGCTCAAAAGAGCGGAATATCTCTACACATCAATGTGAGCTATGGTGATAATACCCACCATATCATTGAATCAATCTTTAAGGCCTTTGCTCGTGCTCTCGATATGGCAAGCACCGTTGATAAAAGAATTATGGGGGTGATGTCTACCAAAGAGAAATTATAAGAGGGGAGATTTTTGATAGCCGTTGTCGACTATGGAATGGGAAATTTACGAAGTGTTCAAAAGGCTCTGGAAAAGGTTGGTTATACAGTTCTGGTAACGAGTGATGCTCAGCAGATTTTAAATGCCCGCTCTATTGTCCTTCCTGGTGTAGGAGCTTTTAAAGACTGCATCCATAACCTAGAAAAGCTAAACTTAGTTGAGCCTATCCTCAAGTCAATCAAAAAGGGGAAACCGTTTCTGGGAATTTGCTTGGGATTACAAATTCTTTTTACAGAGAGCGAAGAGTTCGGGAAAACTCCAGGATTGAATCTTGTTAAGGGAAAAGTGCTTTCTCTTTCACGAAAGAGTAAAACAGCTCACCCACGTCTGAAAGTTCCACACATGGGGTGGAATTCACTCTCCATAAAGAAGAATTCCCCCCTTTTTAGTGGTATTGAGGATGGTTCTTTTTTTTATTTTGTCCACTCCTACTATGTCGTTCCTGATGATAAGGGCATTGTTACCACCACTACTAGTTACGGAATCGAATTTGTATCTAGTATACAGAAGGGAAATATTTATGCCTGCCAATTTCATCCTGAGAAGAGCCAGCAGGTTGGTTTAAAACTATTAAGTAACTTTGGAAAGGTTACGTGAGGAAAAAAACAGGGTGCAGATTATTCCTGCTATTGATTTAAAAAGTGGTCATTGCGTAAGGTTAGAACAGGGGGAGATGAGTCGAGAGACCCTCTTTTCTACTCATCCTGTGGAAGTTGCGAGACACTGGGAATCTCTGGGCTCAAAAATGCTTCACATTGTGGATCTTGAAGGGGCTATTATGGGAGAGCCACAAAACCAAGATGCCATTTATCAAATCCTGAGATCGGTAGCTATTCCTCTCCAACTCGGTGGTGGCATCAGAAATCTAAAGACTATCGAACACTACCTTTCTTTAGGAGTTAAGCGAGTGGTGGTGGGAACGATAGCTTATCAGCAGCCATCACTACTCGAAGAGGCATGTCAAAAGTTCCCTCATCAGATAGTGGTTTCGATTGATGCCAAGGGTGGTAAGATTGCTATTAAGGGGTGGAGGGAAACTACTGCTGAGAGGGCAACTGATCTGGTAAAAGACCTAGAAGGTAAAGGAATAGAAGCCATAGTCTTCACAGATATTAAGCGTGATGGCATGATGAGTGGTCCCAATGTTAAGGGCATCAAACAAATGGCAGAAGCAACCCACATTCCCCTCATTGCTTCGGGTGGTGTCACTACTCTCAACCATATAAAAGAACTCCTGGAGCTAGAGGACTATGGTGTGGGAGGAGTTATCATAGGAAGGGCCCTCTATGAGGGACGTATCGATTTGAGGGAAGCTTTTGCACTAGTGAGTGGTAAAAAGTAAAAAAGGCTATTATGTTAACAAAAAGAATTATACCCTGTCTGGATGTAAAAGATGGTCGGGTGGTGAAAGGAATTAACTTCGTTAAGCTTAGAGATGCAGGTGATCCAGTTGAAAATGCAAAGGTCTATGATCAGGAAGGTGCAGATGAGTTAGTGTATTTAGATATTACTGCCTCCCATGAGAAGCGTAAGATTATACTAGAAGTGGTAGAGAGAACAGCATCTGAGGTCTTTATGCCGCTCACGGTAGGTGGTGGAATTCGAACGCTTGATGATATTCGAGATCTGCTTAATGCTGGAGCAGATAAGGTATCAGTCAATACGGCTGCAGTAGAGGATATTCACTTCCTTGAAAAAGCTGCCCAAAGGTTTGGTAGTCAGTGTATGGTTGTTGCAATAGATGCTAAAAGAGTTAGGCTGAACGGTAACTCTCCTAAAAATTTGTTAAGCTGGGAGATATTTACCTATGGAGGGAGAAAACCCACAGGAATCGAAACAGTGGACTGGGCAAAGCACGTAGAATCCTATGGAGCAGGTGAGATTCTTCTCACCAGTATGGATAGAGACGGAACTAAGGACGGATATGACGTGCAACTAACCAGTGCAGTTTCAGAAGCCATAGAGATACCTGTAATTGCTTCAGGTGGAGCAGGACGCCCTGAACATTTCTACCAGGCCTTCACCACGGGAGGTGCTGATGCTGCGCTCGCTGCCTCTGTGTTTCACTATAAAGAGTTTACCATAAGGGAAACTAAACACTACTTGAAAGAAAGAGGAGTAGAGGTGAGAGTATAAGAAGATAATGCTTAAGGAGTTGCCCTTATAGCCTTGAGGAGCAGGCCTTTGGACTTTGGAGAGTAGCCTTCCGGCCTTGAGGATTCTCACGCGACGCATTGCTCAAGTGAGATGCTCCTCAAGTGGAGTGCTCGTTGAGGAAAGTAATCTTTAAACGCGGTAAAATTCTAACAGTACTGACTTTAGCGTAGGGAGAGATCATGAAATTTTTAGATGAGATTAAATTTGATGATCGTGGATTGGTACCAGCTATCATCCAAGATTATCAAAGTGGTGAAATTCTCATGCTTGCCTATATGAATAAAGAATCTTTACAGAAGACGCTGTCCTCAAGTAAAACCCACTTTTGGAGTCGCTCCAGGCAAAAGCTGTGGATGAAAGGAGAGAACTCTGGCCATGTTCAGGAGGTACGGGAACTGTTGGTAGATTGTGATATGGATACGTTATTGTTTAAAGTTGAGCAGAAGGTAGCTGCGTGTCACACGGGATATCGAAGCTGTTTCTATCGGAGGCTTCAAGGAGAGAATCTTATTGTTGTTGGTGAAAAGGTGTTTGAAGAAGATAGTGTATATAAAAAAACTGAATGAGCACTATTCATGACTAAAATGAGTCTACCCAGAGTTGGCATTACCATGGGTGATCCCACTGGTATTGGTCCAGAGATTATTGTTAAGGTGCTCTCTGATAAGAGCACTTTTCATTTTTGCCGTCCTATTGTATTGGGCGATAGAACAATTATGGAACAGGCTATAAGACTACTTAATTCAACACTCAAAGTAAATGAGATCGAACATGTCGAGGAAAGGGAATATAGAAATGGCAAACTTAACCTTCTTAATCTTTCTAATATTAATGTAAATGAAATAGATTATGGAGTTCCTACTAAAGCGTGCGGCAAAGCGATGGTTAAATATATTGAAGAAGCAGTAAAGCTTGTTTTAGACGGGAGGATTGATGCCATTACCACTGCACCTATCAGCAAAAAGGTACTGTCCGATGCAGGTTACTCCTATCCTGGCCATACAGAACTTTTAGCTGAACTGACTGGAAGTAAGGAATATGTGATGATGGTGGCTGGTGAAAGGCTGAAGGTAACATTGGTAACTATTCACTGTGGTCTAAGAGAAGTTTTCCATCTTCTCACCATGAAAAAGATATTAACAACTATTAGAATTACCCATAGTGCATTGATTGACCTTTTTGGAGAAGAAAAACCTAAGATAGCAGTTGCTGCCCTCAACCCACATGCAGGTGAGGGAGGGCTTTTTGGCAACGAGGAGAAAGAGATTATTCTACCTGCTATAAAAAAAGCACAACAGTTAGGCATCACGGTAGAAGGACCGCTGCCACCAGACACTCTCTTTTATCACGCTGCACAAGGTACATACTCCGCTGTTGTCTCTATGTATCATGACCAAGGTTTAATACCACTTAAGCTATTGCATTTTGAAGATGCTGTGAATGTAACCTTAGGACTCCCGTTGATCCGTACTTCAGTAGATCATGGTACCGCCTATGACATTGCGGGAACAGGAAAGGCAAATTCCTTAAGTTTATTTAATGCCCTCAAGCTCGCTGCCAGGATGGTAATACATAGAGCTACAAAAAACTGAAATTATAAAGTTTTAGAGGGAGTTTCTCTATGAAAACGGTTAGACTGGGAAGGACTAAGCCTTTCTTTCACTATCGATTTATCAGCTCTAACTCCACCATTGCTACTTTCCGATAGGCAGGTAATACGTTTACCCTGTACCAATAACACTGGTACAGGATAAACATAAGGTAGTACCACTACATTTTCCCAGAAGCTTTTCTTTTAGATGCTTTCAATGCATTGAGCTTCTTTTCTTCTTTTTGGGACTCGCGTTCTCTATGGGTCGCAAAATTGCATCCCCCATTTCGCCATTTGCTTTCAGGCCGAGGATAGGAGGAACAGTATCTCCCCGAAGGATATTCTTTTATACGGTCGCACCCCTCACAGCTTTCCACTACTGGGTAGCACGTACCGTCGTTAAAACTACACCCCTGCTTTGTCATAAAAAAGCATTCAGTTCCTTTTTTAACAGTGTGGCAGATCATTTTAAACTCCTTTCCTTACTATTTCTTCTTCAGATCAACACCCGCTTCAGGACCTTCTATCCCTTGAGGGTAAAAAAAAGCCGATTTGCACACTATTGCTTTATTACACAAGCAAACCGGCTCTTAAAAAATAAGCACTATCCGGTTAAAAAATTTTGCACATTATCTTCATTATAACCTATTTGTCAAGTATTTTTTTTCAATTTTTCAAATTTTTCTGCCTGCGTTTTATTTTTATCCCTCGGTGCCGTAACATCATAAGATCTCACCCTCCTAAGCAATTTTTTATGAAATTTTATACAAAGTTAGTCTATATTTTAATATAGAGAGGTACATCAAGTACCTCAGACTATTCCCTCATAGAAATGCCCTTTGGAAATATCCAGTAGTGCACAGTCAGGTCTTAAGCGTATTCATCCCTTTAATATTGCTGCAGGTCCTACCACAGAACCTTTTCTCGATTTTGATGCTAAAAATCAGTTACACAAACGGGGAGCGGTCAGTATAAACTGAAACTCACTGTCGCAGTTCTCTCAGTTTTATCTCCAAACCAGGGAATAAATAGAAACCGTTCAAGTGCACACACAGGGGAGAAAGTACTAGCAGTAGCAGATGCAAATGTTTCTGCATATGATTATATCGAAGCTGAGGATATATTTCCTGAAGGATCAGCCACAACCGGTGAAAACAAAACTTTTTTGCTCCCTCTTCCTGCTGGGACTTACACTTTACAAATCTCTCAAGAAGGGTACGAAACCTTTACAAGTGCTCCAATTTTCCATTTTCATTTTTTTCTTTTCCCCCTACGGCTCTTTGATTAGAGCGCCGGGCTATAGCTATTGATATAGTCCGCCGTGGGTTTTATCTGGTCAGCTATTTCTATCAGTTTTGAATAAGGAAAGGTGTAGGTAAGCTCATCGCGCCCTAAACCTCCAAACACCCTCCAGGCTGTATCACTTACAGAATAGCAGGGATCTCCCGTCACAAACGAGTACCGTATGTTAAAGATGCAGGATCCGCTCCCTCCAAAACCGCGTGAGAAATCACCTATGTAGGCGCGGCACCGATTCAGAATGTCGGTCTGGTGGGGTGTAACAATAAGAAAAACTAGGTCAGGGTTGTCAACTTTGGCAAGGGGTCCTACCACAAGCCCTGTGCCGGTAAACTCAGGGTACTTAAAGAAGTTATCCACTTTATCATAATATTTTACGACGGTATCTGGGTCTTTGTGCATACGATACACCTCATTTTGACTGATCATAAATTTGAGGAACTTATCACGGGAAAGGTTTTTACAGGTACCAGTGCCCATGAACGACATAAAACAACCGACGTTTTTCTTGGTCACGTACCAGACACATCCCTCCTGTAAGATCTCGCCTAGTAAGGCACACATACCCGGCATAGCTTGCCCCTCGTACTGTGGAACATCTGTGGGGGGTTCTTTTACAGCTTTAAGAGCAACCACCTCTTTCTTCACCTCAAGCTCTTCCTTCAGCGTGCGTATAAGCTCGTCCTTTGTCATAACAGCCTCCTAACAGTATGTGGTATCTAATAAGCACATGTTTTTAATGGAGCACGTTGAGGAGAAATTCCCTTGTGGGTCATTCCTCCTCATAATACCTTTTAGTTTCTCGACTAGAGAGACTCCCTGATATGGAAAACATCTTCCTTTTTAGGGGAGTATAGTATTCAACTCTCCCGGTCTTGCGTCCTGTTTCTTTTAAGAAATAATCCAGCGCAAAACGAGCGATTACTTCAGGGCTATGACTAATAAACGCAACAGCCTCATATTCATCAGAAAAATAAATCTTCATCACTCCACCGCTCACAACTACATCTCCATACGGTGCATCTCGACCAACTACTTTCTTCCATGTCTCAAGAAAATCCTTTACTATAGCTTTTTCCCTAGCCTGAGTGCTCTGCGCAGCATTTATCTTTTGTTGCCTAACCTTTTCTTCGTCCTCTAATCGCTTAATCTTCTCTTCCTGCCCTTTAATAATTGCATCTCGCTCAGCAAGCCTCCTTTTGTATAGTTGATTCTCAACAAATGCCAAACCTATTACTATTAGCAATGCTGTGGATAAAAGAACAATGACTTTATTCTTTTTTTCCATATACGTCACCTTACTTTACCCAACAATCTTACTGTAGGGAAACTCTCCCTTCATCTCTTGTAATCTAGAGCAAAACTACCAATTTCGATGGAGATTGTAAAGGAGAAGTTAAATATCACTGCCATATCTGATTTTTTTTTACATCTCTTGTGGATGAAACGTGAGCTTAAAAGTGTGCACGCCTCTCAGCTGTAGTGCTGAATTTTTGTGTATTCTGTAACTCATAACCTGTAACACGAAGCACGCAGTATCTCATATCTTATTACTCAGCACTCATTACCAATTTATGAAAAAATTAATAGAGGTAATTACCATGCTTAAGATAATCGATTATCATATTAGCGCACTCTTCTACAGAATATTTCCCAGAGTCTATAACTAATTCAGGATTTTTCGGCTCTTCATACGGGGCAGAGATTCCTGTGAATTCTGGTATCTCACCGGCCCGTGCCTTTTTATAAAGGCCTTTTGCGTCTCTTTCTTCACAAATGTTGAGATCGCATTTTATAAAAATCTCTATCATATCACCTTCCTCTACAATATGTCTCACTCTGTCTCTGTCTTTACGATAGGGGGAGATAAAAGCTGTAGACACCACTATACCTGCGTCCACGAATAACTTGGCTACTTCACCTATGCGTCTAATATTTTCAGTTCTGTCTTCGGGCGAAAAACCTAAATTGCTGTTTAACCCAAAACGAATATTATCTCCATCTAGAACATAGGTGTGATATCCGTCGTCAAAAATCTTTTTTTCCACTGCATTTGCAATAGTAGACTTCCCACATCCGGAAAGACCTGTATACCATAAGATTACACCTTTATTTTTGTTTCTATTTTCTCGTTCTTTTCTTTTTACCAGGCCCTGATGCCAGGTTATATTGTTACTTTTCGGTTCACTCATTTTTACCTCCACCTTAATATCTCTGCTCCAACTGAGCGTATCAAATTTTGTCACATTACTCAAATAGGTAACAATAGTCAAGACATCTTTTTTACAGAGTAAATAGGGAAAGTTACTATTTCCATAGCTGGACTTTTTATATTTTTTTCATTATATAAAGTTTCCTATTTAATGTGATAAATGGCTTTTATTAATATACTAAAAAAGAAAAGGCAGTGAAATAAAATATCTTCAACTGCCTGGTAAAGATGCATAAGGCTTGCGGAGACAAGGAGCCCTTAGCAGGCGACTCCTAGCCTACCATCAATACCAAACTCCATCCTCATTTTAACCAGATAGTAGTAATATTTTTTAAGTAACAAAATAGCTACCTAAAAAACTAGCAATCAGTTAACTAATTTTAATAAATACAATATAGTGTATTAAAATTAAAAATAAATACAATATATTGATTTTTTTATTGACAGAGATAATATATATTTATATTATATCAACTATAGATTAATGTGAGATCATTTTAAAGGAGGTGATTTATTGTGGGAAATAAAGTACTACGCAGTGTCTATTTAGATATAGATCAGGCAGAAAAGATTAAAAAATTGTCAGAAACAACCAAGATTCCACAAGCTGAATATGTAAGAAAGGGATTGGATCTCATATTGCACAAGTACGAAAAACAGATTGATACAAAAATTCACAAGCCGGTAGCAGAGGAGCAGGTTTAGTGTGAAAGGGCTACTTCAGCTAAAGTTTTTCTGATGAGATGGTGATGACATATGATTTAGGAGTTGTGAAGTAAGGAGTGTAAACATCAGCCTTAAATAGTGCAGGCTACTCCTATGCGTTTTGCTATGCTCTCATGGGAATTCCTCCACTCTATTAGGGTTGGTGGTGTGAGAGCAGTAATTCCTAAAATGGCTGTAGCTATGGAGCCAAAAGGGCACGAAGGCTACATATTCACCAGAAAGGAGAAAGGACAGTCGCACTACCAACAAATTGATGGGCGAATCAATCCAGCCGAGGTGAAAGCTGTTGACGGAATTGGGCCTGTGGATCTTACCACCCTTTTTGTAGGAAAATGTCTTACCAGAAGGGACGCGATTTGCTAGTTGAGGTCATACCCTTTATATTGAACTATTATCCCCATGCTAAATTGAGTTGTTGTGGATAGAGATGGCAGAGGAATACTAAGACTTGGCAACTCCCCATGAATCGGCTTCCTATTAACACCTTGAATCCTAAACATTGATCTTCTCCATCCTCGGTTTCTATTGACACAGGAGTTGCTATCCTCTATACTTTTCCCACCAAAAAGGCACCTTCTATCTATTTGAAAAACATGCCCAGTACGCACTCCCTAACACTCAGGATGCTATGCACCACTATGATGGTAAATCGGACAGTCAGCATCCCCGGTGATTTCCCTTAAATGATAGGTAACTACAGTTAAACTTTGTCTGCTACCTTGCTCACTACCAATCAATAACCTAGATCCATGAACTACAACTTACCCAAACGAGCCGATGTGATCATTATCGGTGGTGGTATTATCGGTGTGAGCGTCGCATATTATCTTGCAAAAAAGGGCGCTAAGAACGTCCTCCTTCTGGAGCGAGATATGATGGGGGAAGGTGCAACAGGCAAGTGCGCTGGCGGGATCCGAACCCAATTTTCCACAGAGATTAATGTGAAATTTTCACTGATCAGTCGCAAGGTCTTCGAAAGATTTCAAGAGGAGTTCGGCGTGAACCCTGAGTTTCACCAAACAGGCTATCTCTTTTTGACTGCAGATGAGCTGCGGTGGAGGGATCTCCAGCTTAACGCCCAGCTCATGAAGGCATTGAAGCTAGAAGTCGAGCTGCTGGATGCAAAAGAAATTCAATCCCGATGGCCTTTTTTGCGAGTGGATGACCTAGTGGGAGGCTCATTCACAGCCCACGATGGGTATGCAGGCCCTTATGAGATACTAAGGGGATTCATTAAGGGAGCAAGGCACCTCGGTGTGACGCTTCGCGAACATGTAGAGGTCAAGGCAATGCAGTTACAGAGAGGTCACATTCAAGCTGTAGAAACCTCTACTGGAGAACGGGTAAAGACCCCAATGGTGGTTAATGCAGCCGGACCATTTGCGGCCAGCGTCGCAGCTCTGGTGGGATTGGACCTTCCCGTGCGTCCACTTAGAAGGCAGCTCTTTTTTACGGACGCTTTTGAGCACCTCCCACCAGTGTTTCCGATGGTGATCGATCTGGAGCATGGATGGTACATGCGAAGAGAAGGGAAAGGGCTGCTGCTGGCTGGCCCCCAGGATTCAGAATCCTCTTTCAATGATACAGTAGATTTTGAAGGCAAGGAGTGGACGGCAGCCAAATCTGTCCATAGAGTCCCGATTTTGCAGCGAGCGAGGATCGCCAGAGGCTGGGCTGGCCTCTATGATCTCTCGCCGGACCATCATGCCATTATCGGTACCTTCCCCGAACTAAAAGGATTTATCTGCGCCAATGGTTTTAGTGGACATGGATTGCAACACAGCCCCGCAGTGGGAATGCTTGTTGCAGAGCTCATTGTGGAGGGAAAGGCTAGGACCCTGGACATTCATCCTCTAAGACCCCAGCGTTTTCGGGAAGGCGATCTAATCCAGGAGTCTCTGGTCGCTTTTCTAGATTAAAAGGGTTATCTGTTAACCTTTAGTCAACAACGCCCCCTCCCCTCTTACTCAAAAGACTTGAAAAAAGCTTCAGGCCGATCCTCTCTGTTCTCAAGCGCTACACCACACCCAACGGGCGGATTGTCCTCTCTGATCAGTGAATGAACG
>SMTZ1_10014523_pt1 | contig 14322 bp, 13 predicted proteins | sample DeeMarSWOR136_30_FD_25667 | JGI IMG/M metagenome (IMG submission 25667) | reverse complement strand
AAAAGACCAAATCAAGATTATTATCAACCTTTATGCTCAAGGCTTTGTACACATAGAACTCTGACTTAGTCATTCTCCAAGCATCATAAGAATAAGTCTTCTTAAACCAATCTTTTATTAGATTAAACTCTTTTACCCCTTTTATAACCAGGAACCGGGTCTTATCAATTCTTGAGTATGAATCATCAGTGAACTTCTCATACTTTATTATGATAAAATCTTCATCTTCCTTGGTAATGGTATATATTCTTCCTTTATCATCAAAATCAAACATGCCCCTAAAATCAAGCTCTAAAACTATCTTTCCATTATAATTCTTAACAGAATAAACCAGAGACTCATTGAACAAGTTAAAACTCTCCTTAGCCCCATCCTTGTAAAGCCTCTTAACATTAAAGAAGTTGTTCTTAATAGTAGTCATCTCCTGATTAAGCATAATATTCTCAACAGTTTTATAAGGCACCCACTCATCATAGTCAAAGAAAAACAAGCCCTGCATATGAGTAAAGTTTTCTCTACCAAGAGAGAGAAAGTTACCCTTCTTATTAGTTATGAGAAAAGCAGTATTTCTATTAATATGCTCATCAACAGTGTTATTGTTTAAAGAATGGATTATGTGCAAAAAACATCAACCTCTTTTTGCTTTCCTTACAAGTTTTTCCCTCGCGAACAAAGTGAGCGAGCAAATAATTATTTTCTTAATTTTTATTTATCCTTCCCTCTAAACCTAACCTCGCAATGGTCTCCTACACTAAGGTGCTTGAACCCATCACTAACAACTGCTTCATCACCCACAATAGATTCATCGAGCAACAAATCCTTTATCTTTGCATTCTCACCAATAATACTATCCCTTACAATGCTGTTAATAATCTCAGCTCCTCTTCCAATAGTAACATGAGGACCAATTATAGAGTCTTTTATCTTAACATCATCAGCTATATGAACAGGAGGAATAATAAGGCTGTTCTCTGTTTTTATCTCTCTATGCCTGCCTTTCTTTAAGAGTTCTCGATTGGACTCAATCATGGTCTCTGGCTTTCCAAAGTCATGCCAGGCTTTTACTTTGTGACAAAGCAGTTTGGCTCCTTTATTTATCATGTAAGCAAAGGCATCAGGAAGAAAATATTCTCCCTTAATATTTATCTTCTTATTATACAAGTAGCGTATGCCCTTAAACATTAACTTGTAATCCTTAATATAATAAACCCCAATATTTGCCAGATTTGAGATGGGCTTGTCAGGCTTCTCAACCATTTTCTCCAAGTAACCATTCTTGCCAGTTACCAGAACTCCGAAACGCCTGTAATCTTGCACTTCCATACCCCAGATAATGCCGTCCTCATCTTTTTTTAATTTATCAATCTCAGCTAGGTCAACATCAAATACACTGTCAGCAAATATTATGAGTACAGGCTCATCAATATACTTCTCTGTTAGTAGAACCGCACCTGCAGAGCCATCCCTGACCTTCTGCTCTATAAATCTGGTCTTAAAATCATAATTCTTCTTAATAAACTCTTCTATTTGCTCTTTCAAATGCCCTGTTATAAAGATAACCTCAGAAACATCCAGTTTTTTCAGGTCATCAAGAATATAGCTTAAACCTGGTTTACCAGCTAGACTAAGCAGAGGCTTAGCCTTGGTATGAGTATGGGGCCTCATTCTTCTACCTTCCCCCGCCAACGGTATTATTACTTTCAAACACATTCACCCCGATAATTCTAGTATGAACAACTAGAGGACATTTATAAACATTATGGTATATACAACTACTCTTGTGTAGAACACAAACTTTTTATAATAAGATTTCATAAGTATGTATATGCCATCAATAATTGAACTACCAGAGACTATCTCTGAGCTTAGTGATGAAGGAAAAGCATTATTCAACCGTTTCTTTGATATTCGGGGCAGTATTGGAAAAATGGTTATACCAGAGGAGATGAAGCCCTGGATTGAGAAGACTTTTGGAGGTGTTGCTAGTGTTGAGCAACAGAAGATTATCAAGATATTTAACAAAGTAACCTTTGAGAGTGCTATGTTTAATGAGCTCAGAGCAAAAAGACCCATAGAAGCCAAGACTGATGATAGTGTTACAAAGGAAATAAATGAGAGTGCTGGGGACCCATTCTGCAAACCCTTAAGCATGACGCCAGCAGACAGTTTTGGCAGGATAAAAGGCAAGTTCTGCATCACAGCCAGTAATGTTGCAAAGTATGATGGGCTTCATGGCCTTGTCATCTTTAATAAACATAATCCACTAGACTTCACTGAGAAAGAAGTCCAGGACTATTTTCATACTTCATTGAAGTGGTTTGACAAGGCTCACAAGAGTAATAAGGAAGCAGCTTATCCCTTTTTGCTCTGGAACTGTTTATGGAGAGCAGCTGCCAGTATTATCCACGGCCACTTCCAGCTTGTGCTTGGAGAAGGAAAACATTATGCAGAGGCAGAAGAGTACAATGAGACAAGAAAAAGGTATTATAATGAGTATAAAAGTGATTATTTCTTTGACTTTTACAAGCTGCATGAACTTATTGGGCTTGGGCTAGAGAGAAAGAATTTAAGAGTCTTCACTAATATTGCTCCTAGAAAGGATAAAGAAATAACTATTATCTCAGAAAAACCTGATAATAATTTTATCAGTGCAGTTTACAAAGCTGCTAATTGCTTAGTAAAAGATTTTGGTGTTATGAGCTTTAACATAGGAATAATTTTTCCTCCTCTTAACAAAGATGAAGGATGGGAGGATTTCCCAGTTATTGCAAGGATTGTTGACAGAGGCAAACTCAGCAACAAAACAGTGGATGTTGGCGGCATGGAGATGTATGCCAGAAGCAATGTGATAGAAACAGACCCTTACAAGGTTTTTGAGAAGATAAAGAGTTATTTTTAAGCTTATTTAGAAAATTCTTGCACTAACTTTACAAAAACAGCATTTGTCCAGCCAAAGCCTGTCTGATTAGGATATCTTCCTGCTTTGCCTATATCTGCTTTTACAACATTGTATTTCTCCCAGAATTTTCCTGTTCTCAAGAAAACCTTTTTGTTCATGTCTAACCATTTCCTGGCCAGTCTTTCTGCATCCCCTTTAAAACCATAGTTCAGCAGCCCTTTTATCACAATCCATTGCTGATTTGGCCAGCCATTAGGGTAATCATGCTGCTTAAATTCTTTTGATAATCCTGTTTTTTGAGTGTTTGCTATTCCTCCTTTGTACTCAAATCTTTTCAAATTCTTCCTGGTTTTTTCTGCTTGTGAGCTTGAAGCAAGTCCTGCCCATAAAGGATAAAAACCTGCCATTGAATAGAAAGGACTCTGTTTTTTATGCTTATAATTATAATCAAAGAAAAAACCTCTTTCTGCATTCCACATCAGTCTATAAATTTTTCTTTTCCTCTTATTTGCTTTTTCTAAATAATTTTTTGACTTTTGCTTATTTCCTAGAAAGTGATATATTTCAGAGAGGTCTTTTTCATACTTATAAAGACAAGAATTTAGGTCTATGGGTAAGTAATCAAGGCAATGGTCATTAAATCTAGAGGTTATGTCCCAACCAGACTCATGCTCTGCTGTTATATGATTAACAAAATGGTCACAGTACCTTGACAAGCCTTGGTAGACAAGATGCTGCTCTGCTTTGTCTTTATCCATCCAATAATTTTTTAATTCAGCTTCAGCAACACTTGCAACTTTTATCAGCCATTTTTTATCTCTGATTACATTAAATACTTCCATTGTCATAGAGGTAAGAAAAGGCAATTGAGAGATGCCTGTGTTAAAAAACCTGTTTCTAGATAGAATAATGTCAAACCTTTTGTAAAGATAAACAAAATTATCTACCATGCCCTTTGCTAAAGAAATCTTTTCAGAAGCAACAAGACCAAGGATAATAAAATAACTATCCCAGTAAAACTGGTCATTTCTGAAAATAACATTATTTGGGGCTACAAACTTATGTGGTAATCCTATATGAATTTTTTTATCTCTTGGAAGAAAAAAAGTTATTTTTTTCCAGTAATTGTTAATGTAAGTAAGGCATTGCTTGTAATCTTTTTCTCTAATCATTAAACTATATCTAAATGGTACAGAATTTATAAAGCTTTAGATATATAGCCTATTTCTCCAGCGCCCTGTTATGCGCAACAATATAGAATTTCACAAAGTGCTTCCAGTCTGCAAGATTAGATATATACTTTGCGTTTATCTTGTTCTGCACTCTCTCTGCATGGTCAAGATTTGCATATTTGTACATTATATCTGCAAGGGCTTTTATCTGTTCTTCTTTGGTTTTTCCGAACATCTTTAGGATATATATGCCTGAGTGCTCTTTTAAGAGCTTGTTCTGGATGTATTTCCCAAAGCCTGATAAGTCACTTGTTAATGAAGCTATGCCCATGGCTGCTGCTTCTAGAGGAGTGTATCCCCAAGGCTCATAGTATGATGGGAATAGACCAAAGTGGCAGCCTGCCATTGCATCATAATAAGATAAGTTGAGCAATCCATCATTACCTGTTAGATAAACAGGGTAAACTATCACTTTTACTTTGTCATTAGGCTTGTTATCAAGTCCTTCTGCTAGTAAGCCATGCACCAAGGGATCATTGGCTTCATTGTCAATGTTATGGGTAAGTATCGTGGGGTTTCCTGTTCTTTGAAAGGATAATATATTAGTCCTTAGTTCTCTCATAAAGTCTTTTTCAAAAAAGCTTTCATCAACACTCAAAGTTCTAGAGATAAAGTCATTAACAATTTGTTGCAGAATCTGGTTAGATTTCATATCAACCAGGCTCTTGATATGCCTGTAATAATTTTTATTCTCAAGCAGCTCTACTTTTACACCATTAGTCCTCATTGGAACCCAGAAAAACACACTAACTGTCCTTGAAGTTTCTTCTTCTTTTAATTTTTTATTAAGAATACCCAAGGCTTTTATGAGGATATCCATGCCTTTATTAGAGAACTCGTATCTGCTTGCAAAAAAGAATATTAAGCTGTCCTTTAAGTCAAAGGTGTAGTAAGGAAAGAAGTGATAGGTCAGGAACTCTCGTATTATATCCTTGCATGTTACATGCTTTATTGAGGTCTCTTCTATTGTAGGGTACCTCTCAACATCTATGCCGTTGAGCAGGAGCACGTCAGCTTTTCTTCCAAGTAATTTCTCGGTTTCCAGGCTGGTTATCTCACTCACAGTTGTGAATATGTCTGTGTTCAGAGCACAAGCCATCTCCATGGTGTGCTTGGCAAGTATGTTGAACTCCTTGGCTTTTTGGATAGGGTCAAACTTGCCTAATTCATGGTATAGTTTAAACCCATTACCTGCAAGGGTTCTTCCAAGCATTGTGGCGTGTGTTGTGAAGATTGTTTTTATTCCTGAATTATTAATTTTCAAGTAGAGCAACCCTGCCCCTGAGAGCCATTCATGAAAATGAGCTATTATCTTCATCTTATTAAAGGCTTGGCCTATTTTTTCTAGTAGCATCCCCACACACCATGACCAGACCAAGGGTTCATCAAAATCATAGGGCGCGTTCAGTGAGTCTACTTTGAACTTTTCCCACATTCTTGCTTTTATCTTGTCTTTCTCAGAGAACAAGCTCTGAAAATCCACTAGGATTACCCTTGGTTCTCCGCGTATCTCCCATATACCATAATAACATTTTATACCATGGCTTTTTAGGTCAAAAAAGACGTCTTTAAGAAAATCTGGTGGTTCTTCTTGGCGTAGCTCAACATCTGCTTTTTGTTTAAAATAAGGACCTATTAAGAAGTAATTGGTATAGTAACTGAGCATATAAGGAGCCTTTGTTTTTATAACAGTATTTATTCCTCCTGCCTTGTTACAAACCTCCCAGGATACTTCAAAAACATAATCTGCGTTTGCTCTTATCACTTTGTCTTAAACTCCCCCTTTTTTACACAACTTCGTCAGCTTTATAAATTCAGGTTAAAAAGGATACCAAACATTATCATGCCAAAGACAAGCCCCATAAGGAAGCCATAAATAAATTCCTTTACAATATACATTCGGTGCTCAACAAACCTGTAATGGTCTTCTAGCAAATAATTCTTGGGTTTTACTTTAGCTACCTCTTTCATTTTATTATCATTAAATACTTGTCTAGCATCATTAACTACTTTTTTAATCTCTTTTTTTGATAGTTTTTTGCCTTCTGCTTTTTTACCCAACCTAAACCACCCTTTTTTGATTTGACTGATTAGTTTTTAAGACGTGAACTTATTACCATAACTTATGAGTTATATGTTTATAAATAACAAGCTGCATGTGCTTCTTATCCTTCACTCCAGCTATTTTCTCTGCTAATTCTACATCTTTAAAGATATCCTCAACCCATTTGGCAAAATCATTACCATCAACTCTTACGTGATGATTAAAGACATTATCTTCAAGCTCTTCTAATATATCTGCTAGTTCTTTGATGTTCTTCACAGGCTTACCATTACATAGGATAAAGTACTTCTCTTTAGGCGCAATTTTTCTTAATTTTTTCTTTTTATTAGGTTTTCTCCCAGGTTTTTTCTTAGGAGGCCTTCCCCTTTTTCTCTTTCCTCTTTCTTCATTAGCCTGTTCAGTCATGGTATTTTTTGTATGCTTTTTTATTACCTCTTTTTTATATCATTTCTTTGTAAAATCAATATCAAGTAGGTTCTCACTTGGATGCTCACTTATAAAGCTGTGAGCGAATGAGCTAGTATCAGCTTGGTGTGTATAGGCTTCTTGCTTCTGCTTAGCAACTGCTTTTTTTTGCTTTTTAATATCCCTAACTCTTATAACAATATCATTCAACACATTCATAAAAGCAATAAAGCCTTCGTAAGGTGTGTCATAAGGATTAAAGTATTTGTGAACATCTCCATCAGAGAACCACTTGATGCACATGTAGTAGAAATGGTCGCTGGTGGTGAGTTTTCTCCACTTCTCTAAGAGTTTAGGATTTCCTGCTTCTTTAACCAATCTTCCTATTCTATAAAGCTCATTAGCAGCAGCATTCTGTAATGAATTCCCAAGCCAAGCACTCAGGTCTCTTTCTATATCTGCCCAGGACATAAAATGGTGAATGTCAAGCTCAGCAACTGGGTCATACCTATCTGCGGCCTCGCTTACTGTAACAAAGTTATTATCAGGGTGTTTTAGTATTTCTTTAGGTAAGTGCTCTAAGAATTCAAAGATACCTGTGTCTTCCCATTGATGCTCTCCAAAGGTCTCATAGTCCATGAACAGGTTAACCACATATCCATTGCCATTGGCTCTTGATATCCACTGAGCATACTTGTCTACTGTTAAGGGGTACTCTATCCAGCCTTTATTACTGAATCTAAAGGCAATGTCATCGCTGAGCTTATAATTCTTGAGCATGAGCCTCATGTTCTCAGCTGTTTTTGGAATATAGATAAAGTTAGGGCTTCTCCAACCTAATATATGATCTGCTCCTTCTGCTAGTATGATTTTATAGCCCAGGCCTTGCACAAAGTTGGCTAGTTCATTGTTGTAGATGAGTTCTGTGTTTCTGAAAACCTTTGCTTCTTGGCCAAACAAATCCTTGATTTTTTGTTTATGTAACATTACTTGCTCTTTGAATTCTTCTTTATCAAACAAAAAGGATAAAGAGTGATAATAGGTTTCATTAAGAAACCCTGTTCTTGCTAGTTCCTTGAATGAATGAAGCACTTCTGGTGCATACATTTCAAATTGTTCAAGCACAACACCAGAGAGTGAGAAGCTTACATTGAATTTTCCTTTATGCTTCCTGATTAATTTTAAGAGCAACTTGTTTGTTGGTAGATAACATTTTTTTGCAACCTTTTTTATTACTTCCTTATTCTTGTACTCATCAAAATACTCAGAATTATTACCTATGTCAAACACAGAGTACTTCCTCAGCCTAAAGGGCTGGTGAACCTGGAAATAAAAACAAACCGATACCATACTGTTTTTACCTCTCTTTTTATCTCTCTTTTTATCTCTCCTTTTGCTTCTCTTTGCTTACATTCCCTTATTTATTAACTCATTATAAACTTCTATACACTTCTTTGCAGGCCCTTCCCATGTCAAGGTTCTTACTTCTAAGGAACCATGATGTTTTATCTGGTCGTGTAGACTTCTGTAGTGTAGTAATGCAAGTATCTTGCTAGCAATATCACTAATATCCCAGAAATCCACTTTTAGCACGTGGTTAAGCACTTCTGAAACCCCTGATTGTCTTGATATTATTGCTGGTGTCTCTTGCCACATGGCTTCTAAAGGTACTATGCCAAAGGGCTCTGACACAGAGGGCATTACAAATACATCTGCTATCTTGTTTAGTTTGGCTACTTCTTCCCTATTCACAAAGCCTGGAAAGATGAACCTGTCTGCTATGCCCAGCTCTGCTACTCGCTCAATAATTCTGGGTAACATGTCACCTGTGCCTGCCATTATAAACTTAACATTAGGATCTTTTTCAAGCACTTTTTTTGCTGCTTCAACAAAATAGTCAGGTCCTTTTTGCAAGGTTATTCTTCCTATGAATAACACAATTTTATCTGTTTCTTTTATCTTACTTGCATCATGAAAAATGCTTTTATCCATTGGTTCAGCAGCGTTGTGCACAACCCTTATCTTCCACTCTGGCACTCCGTAGTTATCGATAAGTCTCTGCTTTATGAAATTACTAACCACTATCACTAAGTCTGCTGCATACATTCCTTCACGCTCCATATCATACACTCTTTGGTTAACACTGGCGCCTCCTGTTTTGTCAAACTCTGTTATATGAACATGCACTACCAAGGGTTTGCCTGTTGCTTCCTTGGCTGCTATTGCTGCTGGAAAGGTCCAGTGATCATGAGCATGGATTATATCAAAGTCTTCTTGCATTGCTATTAATCTTACTTTTCTGGCAAAAAGATAGGCTTCTTGAAATACATTGGGTCCATACAAGGCTTTTGCTCTTTCCTTTGGTGACAATGACATCAGGTATTTTCTGAATTCCTCATCATAGTCTTCTGGTGTTAGATATGCTCCTAGCAAAGAGTCTACTTCTTTTAGCCTGAATCTCATCTTGGGAAATAGGTGGTCTGTTACCATTACTTTCATATAATCACTGCGTGCCATTGTTGGCCCAAAGGGCATGACATAGGTTATGTCTAACCCTTGCTCACACAAAGCCCGGGATAAGTGATAACAAACCACTCCTACTCCGCCTGCAAAAAAAGGCGGTAATTCCCATCCTAACATTAAAACTTTCAAGTTTTTTCCACCCTCTTTTTCCACAGGAAAAACCTGGATTATGACTACTTTTTTAAGATTGCAAAGTAAAATTTTTATGTGAATTTTCTTTTAATTTTCACCTGATTTTTTGTTAATTTCTCACTATCTTTTGTTAAAATTCTCTATTATTTCTTTTTAATTTTTTGTATTTTTATCGTCGATAAAAAAACACATAATTTCTCATTAATTTTACTTGTTTTTTTGACTTTTTTAAACTTTGCTTGAGTTAGTTTTTGATATATTTTTTGATATATTTTTTTGATGTATTTTTATCTAAATTGTTATCCAATATTTATTTTTTTAAAGACAGATTTGCAACTCATTTAAATATCTTTTCCTCACCATTCAATTATTAGACTTAAAAATATTATGTGTGTTTTATTCTTTATAAATGTTTGTATAAATATTTGGATGTTTCCTCTAAACCCAAACACACAATTAGTTCAATATTATTTAAGTTATTAACTAAAACAATATTAGAAAAATTTATAAAGCTGTAAAAGAAAGAAAAGAACATAACATGGAATTTGAAGACCTGTTAATAAAAAGCAAGTGGAATATCTTAAAAGAATTAAGTAAAGGAGAAAAGTCAGCTGTTGAGATAGCCAAGAAAACAAATCAGAGCATAGCAAATGTAACCCAGCAACTCCAACTTCTAGAAGCATATAATTTAGTGAAAAAAACAAAACAAGAAAAACAGAAAAAACCAGGCAAGCCAAAAACACCATATGCCTTAAACCAAGAAATAGTAAGCTTAAGCATGTTAAAGCCAGGCATAGCAGAAAAAAAAATACTAAAACTAAAAGAAGCAGATGACTGTCACAAATGTTTATTAAATATATTCTTTCTATTAAAACCAGAAGACCATTATTACTTAATCAAATTCATATACGAGACAGATATGATAAAAAAAGCAGACACCATAACATACCTAAAATCAGATGACAAAGAGATAGAGATAATGATAATAACAGAGCATGTTAAGGATGTAAGAGAGAAGCATAGCAACATAAGCATACAAGGGCTTGATGCAAAAACCAAAAAGATTATAAGCTGGAGTCACAATAAGAAAGAAATAGAAGAAGGGTTGGAGAGGAAAGAAGAATATTTTATTAATCTTGTAAAGAACAGTAAGGAAATCATTGACAAAAAAAATAATTTAAAAGAGCTAAGAGAAAAATATAACTTATAAAGAAAAAGTTATATGAAAAAAAGAAAAATTTATATGAATAAAAACAGCCTGCCAAAATGAACAAATTAACAAAACTCTTAGAAAACCTTAAGGAAGAAGACTTAAAATTAATAAAAAAGGATTTAAAAGCTGGCCATATAGAAAGATTAATAAATAAGAAACTCCAAGAAAAAATAGAAGCTGATATGAATAAGGTGTGTCCTGTGTGTCACACACCAACAGGAGAGGAAAGTTTAATCTTGGTATTTGGTCCTAAAGGACTAAGAAAAAAAGCCAGTTTTTGCGCTCTTGACTGCTTGGAATATTTTTTAAATATGATAAAAAAGGAAAGGAATTTGTGAGGTAAAAAAATGTGGGGAATTAGAAAAGAACTTGAAACAAGAAAAGAAAATCTGATATACACACTAAAGAATAAGAGGGATTTCTTAGAACTAGAGAAACAACACCAGATATATGGAGCCATCAAAGAGCTTGACCATGTTCTAAGACTAATGGAGCATCTCAGAGAACAAGAGTTTGTGAACAAGCCCAGACAATTAGTGCTTAATAGTAATGATACAGAAGAAGAAAGCACTCTAAAAAAAGTAGATGAGCAAACAAGAAAGTTCAAGTCTCCAATTACTATTAGGTTTGCAAAGAGCGACGCTTAGCCCGCATAAAGATTCTTCCATTGCGATTCTCAAACTGCGTGTGCAGTAAAGAATTATCTTTATCATTAATGGTTATGAAATTATAGATTCTTGAGTTCTTCTTCTCATCAAGAGTAATAAATTTCACACTCACACCCCAAACCAAAACCACAAAACCCTTATTATTTTTAAATTTTATTAAAAAATAAGTAATTTAGCGCAGCAAGGTTGGTTGATGCCGATTTGCGAGGGCATACATCAACTTCACAATCAAAGCGGAGTAGGGGGTTGCCCCAAAGGTTTTCGCCCGCTCACTTCGTTCGCTCTCATGCTCAAAAACTTTGTTTTTGAGCACGTTAACGTTTTCCGCGTAGCGGAAAAAGTTACGGGGATACGGAGCTCTCGGTTAAGTAAACGTGCCTAAGCTGGCAACAAAAATTCAAGGAATTTTTGAGTTATCCTAGGGACAACACCAACCTTGCGGAGTAGAGAAATTTTAGGAGAACGCCCGAACAGTAGAGATTTAAGTTAAAGGTATTCTTCTAGAAGCTGCTTAGCTTTCTCTTCAAACTTTTTCTTATAAGGATACACGCTAGTCCACCTATCAGGCCAAAGATCATTCTCAGCCTTGAAGTTCCTAACCCTTATTGTCCACTCCCATAGCTGAACACTGCCAACACCCACTATGTAGAATATCGCAATATTACCATTTGGTATTGCAAAAGCAGGTAAAAGAGGTGTTACTATGCTCAGCCAAAAAGGAGCAGTATTTTTTGGAATTGAATCAATCTTTTTTTCATATTCTTGTATTAAAGTTTCTATCTCTTCCTTGTTTTTTACATCACTGACTTTTGTTTCAAACTCTTTTATATAATCTAATCCTTCTTGAGAACCTTTCATAGCATAATATCCTGGGCTAATATATTTTAGGAAATTTAATTTCATATTAAAAAACCCCTTAAGTGCTTGATGGTAAAATCAATTAATTTTAAAATATTTTGTTTTTAGAACTACTCTTAAGTTTAAACTAAGCAAGAATTAAACGTAACCCTACCAGATATACAGAAAGGTATGTTAATAGCGAAAAGTATTTATATGGTTAATTTGTTCTTTTTATACAAGGGGGTGGAGGTAATACACACCACATAGATAATAATACATTAAAATAAAATGGATGAAGCAGACTTTGAAGAGCTAATGCGAATACAGAGAATGATGGCTAGAAGAGTGGCCAGTGAAAGCGAAACAGACAGCAAGATAAAACTCATGGACATCATCAACGAGCTGGTCACAGACAAGAACAAGAAAGTACACAAAGAAGCAGTTCTATTAGAAGCCCAAGCCCAAGGAATGAGTGAAGCAGAAGTAGATAGAGTAATCAGATCCCTAAAAGACGACCACATGATAATAGAGCCGGAAGAAGGTTTTATAAGGAGGGCTTGAACTTATTCTTAAATTCTTATTTAAAGCCAAACAACGTCTTCTGACTAGTCCCTTTAATCATTTCATCAAAGATTTGGTCATAGAACACTAGGATTGCGTCTGCTATTGGTTTGATTTGCTTTTCAATGTAATGCTCATAATCTATCTTGTGTTTTTGTTTTTGGATGGGCTCAGGACCAGCTGTTGTTATCACATATTCTATAAGCGTGCTCTTTAAGTCTTTACCTAAAAGCCTTGCTGCTTTCACATGCGGAGGAGTTGTTTTTATGTATGCGTCTACTTCTTTTCTTATGGCTTTCCTATATATTAACTGCTTGTCATGCTTACCTTCTTTAACTTCTTTAACAATCTTCTTAATGTATTCAGCTACCTCTTGTTTGTGAAAAATCTTTTTTAATAATTCCTGCTGGAATTCTTTTGCAATATCTGTCCAGTCTCTTCTAACAAATTCTAAGCCAACAATATCTATTTTTTCCTTGCCCTTAGCATCAACCAACAAGCCTGCATATCTTTTTTTACTGCCTGTTTCAGCATGTCTTATCCTAGGCATTAAGAATCTCTTGTAAACTTTTTCAAACTCTAGCTCCGTAAAGTTTTTTCTCTTATATTCTTTCATTATATAATTATCAAAGAACTTGTTAATATCTCTGCTTATCTTCTTGCCCAGTCTGTCTGCATCTTTATAGTTATCAACATTAAGATTAATAAACACGCTGTCTGTGTCTCCATAAATCACTTCATATCCCATCTCTTCAATCTTTTTTGCTGTTGTCTTTATTATATGCTGTGCAAAATAAGTAATAGCATTGCCTATGTCTCTGCTGTAAAACCTAAAGGTTGGGTTTGCAAACACTCCAAAGAATGAGTTCATTAATATCTTGATAGCATGCCTTGCTAATTCATTTTTTTCTTTTCTTGCTTTTTCTCTCTGCACCCATAATTTCTGAATAAGCATTGGAAGTATTCCATCTTGATTTTTAAAACAAGCACCATTAGGAGCCTTCACAAGGTTTTTGCCTTTGCCACTGGGAACATAGCTCAAAGGATCAATATTAAACGTCCGGATAACACTGGGGTACAGGCTTTTGAAATCACACACAATCAAATAATCATATATGCCTGGTTTTGAGCTCATAACATAACCCCCTCTTATTCTCTCCTCCCTTACTCCAAAACCAGCACTAGGAGCAACAAAGCCTTTTTTTCTAAGCTCTTTTAAGTAAAGAGAGTCAAGGCTTGCAATGCTTGCTCTTATCCTGTCAAGAGGCATGCCTGAGATTAATGAGCGCTGAATGCTTAATTCAAAGGCTGTGCTTTTGTCAAGAATCTTGTATGCCAGCTCTGCATCTTTAAGATTATAATCAACTAATAATTGCGGGTTGTTCTTGAAAGCATCTTCTACTAATTCCCAGCGCTCTTCTCCTTCAAAAATTTTTTTATCATTCAAAAAAACATCTGCTGCTGTGCTTAGCTTGTAATCATCTAAATCAATAAAGTTGCTTTTTAATACATGGATGCCGTCAAGCACCATTCTACCAGGAAAGTCTGCTTTTGAGTCCTGGAAAAAGGAGTGATAAATCCTTAGTCTGCAAGGCTTGTCTGTTCTTCCAAGGATAAAAGGCAGTTTATATCCCCTGAACTTTCTGTCAAGAATCTTAAGGTCAAAGTCTATGAAGTTCCAGCCAATAATCACATCAGGGTCTAATTTAAGCACTAATTCCTTGAACTTGAGCAGAAGGTCTTGCTCTGACTCAACACTAATAGCATTTTTTAATTTCTTTTTG
>SMTZ1_10032858_pt1 | contig 14323 bp, 15 predicted proteins | sample DeeMarSWOR136_30_FD_25667 | JGI IMG/M metagenome (IMG submission 25667) | reverse complement strand
GGTTTGCAGGGTTCAGGGAAGACTACCACAGCAGCTAAGCTGGCCCTGCATCTTAAGAGTACTGGACAGCATCCTTTGTTAGTGGCTGCTGATATGCGCCGGCCAGCTGCTATTGATCAGTTGGTGATGCTGGGTAAACAGTTGGACATACCGGTCTCGAGTAAAAATGCTAATGTGGCACCGTTAGCTATCTGCCGCCAATCTCTAAAGCAAGCCCAAGAGATAGCAGCTACTTGGGTGATTATTGATACTCAAGGACGCCTTCACGTTGATGAAGCAATGATGAAGGAACTGGCACAACTGAAATCTGAAATTCACCCTTCAGAGGTGATATTGATAGTTGATGCTATGACCGGTCAGGATGCAGTAAACACGGCTGAGGAGTTCAACAGGAGTATCGGCTTGACCGGGCTTATTTTGACTAAGATGGATGGACCGGCGAAAAAGCAAGTGCGCTTGAGCCTTTTTATCCAGATCGTTTGGCATCTCGCATTTTGGGTATGGGTGATGTACTTACTCTAATTGAGAAGGCAGAGAAGGTTTTTGATGAGCGGCATGCCAAGCAACTAGAGAAAAAGATGCGTACTATGGAGTTCAATCTCGAAGACTTTTTGCAGCAGTTGCGTCAGATTAAGAAAATGGGGTCGCTAACTCAACTAGTTGAATTGGTACCTGGTTTTTCGAAACTTGCTTCCAGTATTCCCCAAGGTGGGGAGGAGGGCCAGATGCGAAAAATTGAGGCTATTATCCTGTCAATGACTCAAGAAGAGAGATGTAATCCATCTATTGTTAATGGGAGTCGAAGGCGGCGTATTGCCCAGGGTAGTGGAACAAAAACCAGTGATATCAATCAATTGCTCAATCAATTCTACCAGATGCAAAAACTAGCCAAGATGGCGGCACAAGGAAAACTGCCTAAAAACTTGATGGGTATGTTGGGGCAGTGAGGAAACCTTTACTTCGTGGTTTTGGTAATTCCGTTGACAGTCAGCTCGTGATTTTTGATTTCAACACCGGTTATATTCAGAGACACCTCAGGTAATTGCAGGCTTACTATGATATTCATCAGTTGTTCAGCCCTTTCTTTTATAGATTGGGGTAAGGGTAATTTGCCCACATTGAATTCATCTATTACTACTTTGGGTTTACCTTCTATAATCTCCACTCGTCCCATTGAGCCTGTTTTAGCGTCGATTCCTGGAGTATCCACCACAGCATAGATTAAGAAATAGCCGTCACCGAGGTTAATCAATACGCGCTTCAATTGTGACAGTTCGCCCTCAGCTAGCATCTGAACCAGCTTAGAATTAATTTCACTCTCGGTGATTACCAAGCTTACTTGTTTACTTTCCCCAGCAGAAACTGCCGCTGTGATTTGGCTTTCGAGCGTATCTAGTTTTTGGTCAAAACTTTCAGCTGCATCGGCACTTACTGCTACCGGTGTCACACTTTCTTGTATACGAGGTGAAAGCGAGTAAAGATAGTAGCCTATAAGCAGGGCAAATATGACCATAACCCCGATTATGCCAATAACCATAATGAATCCTTTAATCAGTCTCATCTAGTGCCTCCTAGTAGCCATGATAGTATGCTAGCTTATTCCAGATAGTCCTTAAGTTTTCGGCTTCGGCTAGGATGACGTAGTTTGCGGAGTGCTTTAGCCTCAATTTGACGGATTCGCTCTCGGGTGACATTAAATTCCTTGCCTACCTCCTCTAAGGTTCGGGCTCGTCCATCCTCCAAGCCAAATCTGAGCAGTATGACCTTTCTCTCTCTGTCAGTGAGTTCAGAGAGTATTTTGTTTAATTGTGCCTTAAGCAATTCTTGTGAGGCGACATCAGCTGGTGGCAAGGTAGCTCTGTCTTCAATAAAATCGCCTAGGTGACTGTCTTCCTCTTCGCCGATGTCTGAAGATATTTCCATGCCCTTACCGATTTCCTCGTAACTTGGTTCACGTCCATATTCTTGAGATAAGCGGCGGTTGACTTTTAGCAATCTATTGATAGTTTCTACCAAGTAGCATAAGTACTAAATTTGTACCCTTTTCTATATTCAAATTTCTCCACAGCGCGGACTAGCCCGATATTCCCTTCTTGGATAAGGTCAAGTAGTGGCATCCCGTGGCCTACATATTTCTTGGCTACGCTGACCACCAGGCGTAGGTTTGCTTCAGTAAGGTGTCTTTCTGATTTCCTTGCTGCCCTTTTCACTTTAGTGAAGTGGGCTTTGAATTGCTGAGAGTTTGCGTTGAGGTGGGAGAGTAACTCGGGCTTAACAGGCTCGGCGACTAGAGATTCTAATTGCTTCCAGGTAGTTTTTTCTCCTATGAGCTTGAATAATTCTTCAGGTAGGAGTCGACTGTCTGTAGAGAAGTTTATAAAGTTTTGTTCAACCTCAGGAGCGCTTTTTTTAGTGTCCTTAGCGATAGCCTCCACTAATTCTTGGTCAATCACTCTATCAATGGCTGACCGCAGCTTTGGATCATGGATTCTCTTGATGAAGCTGTCTGTAGCAGCGAGCTTAAGTCGTTTTCTAAGGGTGGAGATCAATGGTTTTGATGCAAGCAAATGACGAAGCAAGTAAATAACTATATCAACTGTTGATGGATATTCACCATGGCGTTGGAAGTAAAGCTCTTCAATCTTTTCCAGATATTTGGCCTCCTCAATTTTGCTGGCCAACACCTTCTCATCGTTCGCAGTGAGTAGTGAGACCTTGCCAATCTCGTGGAGATACATGCGAACTGGATCATCAATGGTTTCGTGCTCAACATGCTCTACTTCAAGTCCAATTGGTGACTTATCCTCTTTCTCTTCCTTACCTGCCAATTCATTTTCAAGTTCAGCATCCTCTTCGTCTTCCCATGGGAAAGCGATTTGGGCAGTATCTTCTTCAGACTCATATTTGTCGAAACCTTCCCAGGTATTATCCCGGCTCATAACTGAGTCGTCATCAACGCCAAGAATATCCTCGGAGTCAAACTTGCCTCTGCGTTTCCTAGGGAAATAAGATAGAAGCTTTTCATCGCTATCTGAGGTCATTGCCCATCTCTCCTTGCTAATTGTCGGCGATGTTTTTGCTTGGTGAAGACCTCTCTAAGCTGTTTGCTGATTTCCAAGCCTTGCTCTTCTAGTTTAGCTAACTGTGCCGCTGTTCCGCCAGTCTCAGCTTCAATAGCCAAGAGTTCTTGTTTTTCAACCTCTAAGTTTCTCAGCCTTCTCTCTTGTAGGCGCATAACACAGTCGTCAATAGTTTCACGCCGTATCGCCTCATTTTCTTTGAGTGTTGGGGGAAAGTCTCTAGACAAGAGGCTCTGCAAATGCTCTTGAAGAGTGATATCAAGGCTATTCTCAAGAGAAGCAGGGTCATCGCTTTGCTGCCATTTTACGAACAGCTCTCGGTTTTCGGTATTCTCGAAATGGTCCGGCGACAGTGCTGTACTTTCTGCCTTAAGCTCCGGATACTGAAACAATAAAGCCAAGCAATATTGCTCCAGTGGGCTGGATGAAGTGATGGCTGGGACTATAGGTATGTCGGGACTCATGTTTTTGGTTGTTTTTCGTTTTCTTTCGATAATGCTGAAACGCTTCAATGAATCGGCTAAAATGCGCTCATCGATTTTCAATAGATGGGCAAGCCTTTCCGCGTAGTGAGCTTGTCGCAAGGGGTCCTTCATCCCGAAAAGCAGCGGCAGAAGGTTCTCTACGGCCAAAGACTTGCCCCTGGCACTTGACAGGTCCAATTCATGAGTTACCTTTTCGAAGATGAAGTCAATCATCGGTTTGGCTTCCGTTATCAGCTTTTGCCACTTTGAAGTGTCTTCCTTGATTACGTCTCTGATTACATCATCTAGGTCCTTGCCTTTGGGTAATATAAGAATCTTCACTTCAGCATTGTGAGCATCTTCGTGTTTTACCCACCCATATAACCCTGTTGGTACCGGCAGCATCTTATCTACCATCTCACCGCTTCGTGAAATTGCCTCTTCCCCAGCAGCATCGGCATCAAGAGCCAGTATTAAGTTCCTGCTCAAGATTTTGGAAATAGCTAGCTGTTTGTCAACCATAGATGTGCCTGAGAAGGCAACTACGTTCTCATACCCGTACTGGTGTGCCGTCAGCACATCCATGTAACCTTCAGTTATTATGGTTAAATCTATTTGACGGATGGCTGTCTTAGCCCGGTCAATCCCGTAGAGGCTGCTGCTTTTATCGAAAACTGGTGTTTGAGGGGAGTTAAGATACTTAGGCAGAGAATCGTCTAATGCTCTACCACCAAAACCTGTAACCTTGCCCTGAATGTTTCTAATAGGAAATACCAAGCGATTGCGAAACCGGTCGTAGTTGTTCCCATCATCACGCTCTACAAGCAGACCAGCAGCTAACAGATCTGCTTCCTCGTATCCCTTATCCTTCAAGTATTGCTTTATGGTATCCCAGCCTTCTGGCGCGAAACCTAGCTGGAAGCTCTTTGTTGTCTCAGCCGATAGCCCTCGCTTAGCCACATAATCTCTTGCTATCTTGCCATTAGAGGTATTCAATAGTACATGGTGGTAATATTCGGCGGCGGCTTCGTTAATTTCAAATAGTCTTTCACGCTCCTTATTTTGAGCTTGCTTCTGTGTGGTTACCTGGTCATCGAGGGTAACACCTGCTTTGTTAGCTAAGAGTCGAAGGGCTTGTGCAAAGTCGATCCCCTCTTTCTTCATGATGAAGGAGAAGATATCTCCGCCAGTGCCACAAGCTCCGAAGCAGTGCCAGCTCTGACGTTCGGGAAATACAAAGAACGAGGGGTTTTTTTCAGAATGAAACGGACACAAGGCTTTGTAATTTCGTCCGGATTTCTGCAATTTTGCATATTCAGAGACGACCTGCACAATATCCAGCCTCTGTTTTACATCATCAATTACGCTCATTTCAAAAACTCAATACGTTGTTCCAAAATTAGCGTGATATTTTTTTAGCCATCTGTGATGCATACTGGTCTGTCATACCGGCGATGTAGTCAGCGACCTTTCGTTCCTCAGTGTCATCGCGAAACGCGTATTCTTCAGGCAAGTTTTCTGCGTGATTTAGGAAATATGAATATAGAAGGTGTATTACCTTCCTAGCTTTTGATGTGTCTTTACCGGCTAGACTGGGATTATACACCTTGTCGAAGAGAAATTCACGCAAGTTATTGGTGACTTCTAAGATTTCAGCATTCATTCCGATGGTTGGCTCTTTCAATTTTGCATTACTCAGTGATTTCAAGGAATAGCTGATGATGTCGCAGACAAGTGTATTAATTCGCTGGCTAGAGGTACTACCTAGGATTTTCACTGCGGAAATTGGCAACTCGTTCTCACTCAGTACACGAGCCCTTATGGCGTCGGCAATATCGTGATTGACATAAGCAACGATGTCAGCCATCTTGACTACTTGGCCTTCGATAGTACCAATATCTGTCCATCCCTCTCCAAGTATCTCAATCCCGCTCTTGGAATGATTCAAGATGCCATCCCTAACTTCCCAGGTTAGGTTCAGTCCTTGTCCATCTTTTTCCAGTAAATCGACCACCCTTAGACTCTGCTCGTTATGCTTGAATCCATTTGGGCAGAGCTCATCCAGAACTTGCTCACCGATATGACCGAATGGTGTGTGACCTAAGTCGTGTCCTAAGGCGATAGCTTCTGTCAAATCCTCGTTAAGCTTCAGCGCTCTGGATATAGTTCTGGCGATCTGGGAAACCTTTGTGCTTGAGGCGGCGGAAGGCATTGGAGTAGATGATGCGGTCACGGTCCCGCTGAAAATCTGTGCGTATTGGGCAAGGTTCCTCCCATTTGGGTCTGCCTCGGCTAAACCTGCTTTTTGCCGCATATGAGGAAAGGCTGTTTTCGGATTCCTCTATCTGCTGCCGAATATTCAGACTGACCATCAAAACTTAAGTTTGCTTTCTTGCTTTGCTGCAATGCTATGGCTGGCTAAGTTTTGCTTCAGCAGCAGCAATAATACGTCTTGCTTCGTCAATCATGTCGGGACTTACTGAAACTGAGGTGATTCCCCATTTCACCAGATTCTCCGTAAGTTCTGGGTAGACTGAGGGTGCTTGTCCGCAGATGGAAGAGGTGATGCCTTTGATCTTCGAGGCCTTGACGACTTTTTCTATGCCCATGAGCACTGCCTCGTTTCTCTCGTCAAATTGCTGTGCTAGTTTGGGATTGTCTCTATCTATACCTAAAGTTAGTTGGGTTAAGTCGTTAGAACCGATGGAGACACCATCAATACCAACGTCTATGAATTTGTCTATGAGGAAGACATTTGATGGCACTTCGACCATCATCCACAATTTGAAATTGGGGAATTGATATAGTCCTTCAGCTACGAGGAACCTCTTTATTCTGGCCATTTCATCTACGAATCGGACGAATGGAATCATGACATATAGGTTATCGTAGTACTGGCATACTTTCTTGATAGCTTCTACTTCGAGTCTGAAAACCTCAGTTTCCTGTGTATATCTGGAACAGCCACGGTAGCCGAGCATTGGGTTCTCCTCGAATTCCTCGTATTTGTCCCCACCGCGCAGGTTCCTGTACTCGTTGGTTTTGAAATCTGTAGTCCGGTAAACTACGGGCCTAGGGTGGAATACCTTAGTAAAGGTGGTAACGCCTCGAGCCAGCATTTCCATGAACTGCTCTCCCTTTCCCTCGTGCAACATGTATCTAGGATGCCCACCGATCTGCGCAATCATGAACTCAGCTCTAAGCAAGCCGACTCCATCTACATGTCTTGCAGCTACGGTCTCGGCTAGTTCTGGCTCGGCTAGATTTACATAGACTTTGGTTTTTGTCTTTATTCGTTTCTGAGTAGCAACTACGGGAGCGGTTCTTGTTGGCTCCGCTACCTTGCCAGCGTAGACTTCTCCCTGTGAGCCATCTACAGTGATTTCTTGGCCATCGCTTAGAGTTTTGGTTGCTACCTCTGTGCCCACGACGCAAGGAATACCTAGCTCGCGACTGACAATGGCAGCGTGGGCAGTTCTACCGCCACGGTCAGTGACTATAGCCACAGCCCGTTTCATTGCTGGTACAAAGTCTGGGGTTGTCATTTCGGCTACAAGAACGTCACCATTTTGAACCTTATCTATATGTGATGACTCGGGCACAATTCTAACTTTGCCAATCGCTATCCCTGGGCTGGCTGCAACGCCGGTTAAGATTGCTTGAGCTTCTATTTTGGGGGCTGTCTTAATCTCTTCTTTTGGTTTCAGGGTGGTCACAGGCCGCGTTTGAAGTATGAATAGCTGTGTTCCTTGTTTTGCCCACTCGATGTCCTGTGGGGTTTTGTATAAATTCTCAATAGCCTTGCCCAATTTGGCTAAGGCGATTATATCTTCGTCGGTTATCTTTTGCAGATTTTGTTTTGAGGCTGGGACATGTGTCTTAATGTTCGGTTCCAGTTCACCTGCTGGTGCCTTCGTATTCTTTGTCAGTTGCCATTCCTGTTTGTGAATTTGCTTATCAATAATTCTAACTTTGCCTTTATCCAGCAAATACTGGTCAGGAGTGACATCCCCGGAAACAATAGCCTCACCCAGCCCGTAAATTGCTTCAATTAGTATTTTCATCGTGTCGTTGCTCAGTGGCTCTATCGTGAATAGGACTCCTGATGCCTCCGATTGCACCATTATTTGCACTGGTACGGCAATACCAACCTTGAAGTGGTCAAAACCTTGCTGCTGCCTGTAGAATATAGCCCTGGGTTCAAACAGGGAGCTCCAGCAGCCTTGTACTGCTGCCACTACCCCATCTTCTCCTTGAATGTTGAGAAAGGTGCGTTGTTGTCCGGCGAAGGAAGCTTCGGGCAAGTCTTCGGCTGTGGCTGAGGAACGGACAGCTACCAGTCCTTGGCCTAATTTGTGATAGGCGTCTTTAATCTCCTTAACCATGTCAGGCGGTATAGGTATGCTGGAGATCTTATCTTTAATGATATTTGATATTTCTTGAAGCCTCTTGCTATCGTTAACATCCAAGCCTTCAAGATATCCGCTGATTTCGTCTGTAATCTTGCTGGTTTTCAGGAATTTGAAATAGGCATCTGCGGTGACGATGAAACCTGGCGGCACTGGTATCCGAGCATTAACCATCTCACCTAAGTTAGCTCCCTTGCCACCTACTAGAGGAATGTCATCCTTGGTTACCTCGTCAAACCAAACAATAACCTTTGTCCCTCTTTTCATACCCCTCCTTATCGTTCTAGTTGCTCTATGTGGGAGTATTATACCATCTAAAATGGTGATGTTGAAGACAGTGACACCACTTATAGCTTTTTTGAAGTGACATAATTTTGAATGAGGACGGTTTCCTCTAAATGTTAAACAGGAAAGTTATTATATCGCCGTCTTGTACGATGTAGGTTTTGCCTTCGAGTCTGAGCAGGCCATGTTTTCGGGCTTCAGCCAGGCTGCCGCATCTGTCTAAATCGTTAAAGCCTACAACTTCCGCCCGTATAAATCCCTTTTCGATGTCGGAATGAATTTTGCCAGCGGCTTTTAGGGCGGTTGTTCCTTTGGTGACCGTCCAGGCTTTTAATTCCTCGGATACGGTGGTGAAGAAAGAGATTAGCCCCAAGAGTTGGTGTGAAAGTCTGATGATGCGATCAACTGCCGGCTCAGGCAGGCCCAAAGCATTGCGAAATTCTACGGCTTCATCATCGCTGAGTTGGGTTAATTCCATTTCTAACTTACCACATAAGGCGACTACTTCGAATTGCGAGTGGGAGTATGCTGAGCGTATTTCATCTTCGAGGGAAGAAGCCTGTGCTAGCTGGTTCTCTCCGATGTTGATGACTAATAGCATAGGTTTGGCAGTTAGAAACTGGTAGTTGGCCAGGCTTCTAAGCTCTTCAGTAGTTAAACCTTGCTGCCAGATTGGTACGTCCTTTTCTAATTCTGACTTGATTTTTTGAAGTAGAGCTTGCTCTTTCAGGAGCAGGTCGCGTTCGGATGGCTTGGCACTCTTTGAGGAATCTTCAAGTCGCTTCAGTCTTCTATCAATTATGGTCAAATCAGAGAAGACAAGCTCCAAGTCCATCGTAGCTATATCGCGCTTCGGGTTGATACTACCGTCTACATGAGGCACGTTTTCATCCTCAAAAGCTCGGACTACTTGGAGCAATGCATCAGCGTTACTTAGATAGTTGAGGAACTGGCCTCCGATTCCCTCCCCCTTGTCTAAGCCTTTGGCTGCACCGGCAATATCAGCATATTTGACTTCAGTCGGTGTTACTTTCTTGGGATGAAATATTCCATCCAGAGCTTGTAATCTGGGTTCTGGTACCTTAGACACTCCAATGTTAGGAGTTGCGGCAGTTGTGGCGTAAGTTTTAGTGTCAGCCTTTCCCTTGGTTAAGGCGTTGAAAATCGTTGTCTTGCCGCTCTTGGGCAGCCCGATGATGCAGATTTCCAAGGACGATTCCTTTGTGTAAGAAATATAAGCCAGAAGCGAATAAAATGCAAGGGGGCGGTTAGCTTTTTCCGTAGTCTTTTGCTATTTTCCTTGATATGCTATAATGTGTCCGCTTTCGAGCTTCGAGGGTAATACGAATGTCTAGTTATGAACTGGTGCTTATAGTCAGTCCTGAATTGGTTGATGAGGAAATGCCTGACTTTATAAATAAGCTGAGTGAGCTAGTTGATAAGGTAGGTGGTAGTGTTGATGAGGTGAATCAGTGGGGTAGACGGAAGCTTGCTTATCCAATAAAGCGGTCTACGGAGGGGAATTATGTGTTGGCTAAGGTTAAAATGAAGCCAGCTTTGACCAAGGAGCTAGAAGCGAGCCTTCGGCTTTCCGGGAAGATTCTGCGTCATCTCTTGATAAGGTCGGCGGATTAGGATGTAAGGAGGTTGGCTATGGTGAGTTTGAATAGGATTATGCTTATTGGGAATGTGGGCACCGATCCTGAGATGCGATTCACACCGAGTGGTAACCCGGTGACTTCGTTCCGTGTTGCGACTAGTCGAGTTTACACGACGTCTGAAGGGGAGCGAAAGCAAGAGACGGAGTGGTTTACTGTAGTTGCTTGGAAGAAGCAGGCTGAGAGTTGCAATCAGTTTTTGACTAAAGGACAGCGAGTTTATGTTGAAGGCAGTTTACGGACTCGTTCCTGGGAAGGGCGGGATGGCCAGAAACGTGTTACCGTTGAGGTAATAGCTAATAGAGTGCTGTTCCTTGACAGGCAGGCGGTAGCCCCACTCCCTGGTGAGGAAGCTCCCGGGGAAGCCACTGTTGAAGCTGCTGTGGGAGCTCCTGAAGAAGAGGTAGCGCCTGAGAGGTAGCGCCTGAAGATTTACCTTTTTAGCAGTTTATCTTTTAATAAGGAGGCATAGATTATAGTATGGAGGAAGGTGAGGGGATTAAGGATGCAAGAGAGAAGGGACGTCGCTTTGTTTTCAAGCCCAAAGTCTGTCCTTTTTGCACCGACAAGGCTGAAATAGACTATAAAGACATCTTAAGATTGCGGCGGTATGTTTCTGATCGAGCTCGAATTGAGCCGCGCCGTCGGACGGGCGTTTGTGCTAAGCACCAGCGACGCTTGGCTTTAGCCATAAAGAGAGCTCGCTATCTAGCTTTATTGCCTTATACTCCGGATCATGTTAGCCCTAAGGGAGTTTTTGAAAATAAAGTTGTAGCTTCTAAGGAAGAGCAAAGTGCCTAAGAGAACGTATCAGCCTAAGAAAATCTCACGGAAACGTAAGCATGGCTTTCGGGCCAGGATGGCAACCCGAGGGGGGCAAAAGGTATTGAAATCAAGGCGACTAAAGGGGCGATGGCAATTGACGCCAGTTTAGCAGCATGGCAAAAAAACGGGCTTTAACAAAGAGAGCCCAGTATTTGACTGTTTATAAATCAGGTAAAGCTTGGGTAGATAATCTCATAATTATAAAGGCATTACCTAACGAGCTTGAGTTTAGCCGGTATGGGTTTTCGGTATCTAAGGAGGTCGGCAAGGCGGTGGCTCGTAATCGTGTGCGGCGTTTGTTGAAAGAGATCACTCGCTTAACAAATTTAAAGCCAGGATTGGATATAGTGTTTATAGCTCGGCCAAATGCAGCAACTGCTGACTATCATCAGCTCAAAAAGTCAATGGAAAAGCTGTTACTCCGGGCTCATTTAACAGATAGAAATGAAACGATTTGTGTTGGAGTTAATTAAACTGTATCAATCTACGGTATCACGGGTTACTCCACCTGCTTGTCGATTTGCTCCCACGTGTTCTCATTATGCTTACGAGGCAATTGAGAAATACGGATTTCTTAAAGGGAGCTGGCTGGCAGCTAGACGTTTAGCGCGTTGTCATCCATGGTCTAGCGGTGGCTATGACCCAGTGCCATAAATTTGTTAGTTTTTGTTGTTAATGGTGAACGATGTGACCGGTTTCTTTTTGATCAAAATAAAGAAGATATTAAGCCTGATACTCTCCGTTGTTACTCTTGTTACTCTAGGCCTAATCGCTATTGGCTGTGGTGGGCCGGCGTACCAAGGATGGTCTGGATTTGCCGGTGATGATGGCGTTCTTTATTTTGGATCTATGGATGGCAGAGTTTTAGCCATAAACACTTCGGCTCGGAGTCAAGGGTTGCCTTTTCCAAGCGAGGGGGAGTGGATTCTTCCTGTCAGAGCACCGGCTGCTTCGGGCGGAATGTGTGGCCCTCTGGGTTGTATGCCGACAGCACAGCCGACGACTGTTTATGGTACACCGGTAGTTGCTGGTAATCTAGTTTATGTTGCCACCTACGCTGGTGATAATGGCAAAGTGATGGCTATAAACAGACTGGCTCCTGGATATGATGAGGCAGGCATCCCAGCATGGAATGAGGGAGAGTGGTTTTATCCCCGCAGCGAGAGTGAATTTATTGGATCTGTTGTTGGCGGCCCGATAGTGCTTGAAGACACTCTTTATGTTAACACTTCTGATGGTAAACTCTATGCCTTAGATGCAGTTAAGGGAAATGAGAGGTGGGAATTTGATACCGGGGGTAAAATATGGACAGATCCAGCAATGAAAGACAATGTTGTCTATATTAGTAACTATGCGCATAAGTTTTTTGCCCTGTCTAGTGTAGATGGTAGCCTTATATGGGAGATTGAATTACCAGCAGCCGCTGCCTCGTCCCTCGCAGTTGCTGGAAGCGATGTCTTTTTCGGCACTTTCGACAATCAGCTTTACGCTGTTGATGGTACCAATGGTAATGTAAAGTGGACGTTCGGTGGAGATAATTGGTTTTGGGCGACTCCGCTAGTTAAGGATGGCGTGGTTTATGCTGGTTGCCTAGACCATAATATCTATGCCCTTGATGTCAGCACAAGTAATGAGCTGTGGCGATTTACTGCTGATGACCGGATTGTGTCAACACCGGTGCTGGTAGATGATCTTCTTGTATTAGCCTCAGAATCAGGGACGGTGTACATGCTAAAGGCTGACATTGGAAAGCCGGAGCATGATCCCGTATCTGTGGACACCTCGGTAATGGTTCCTGTAAGAGCTCCCCTTTATGCTGAAGGGAACATGGTTTATGTTCATGCCAGTAATCGCTGTGTCTATTGTGTAGATGTTCAAAGCGGAGAGAAGGTCTGGGGCTTTTGTTATTCTGAAGTTGAGTAGAGTTAACTATGGCTGAACTGTGGAATACTATTATCCTTGAGCCGGTGCTCAATATCTTGATTGCTTTGACTAGCGTGTTATGGGGCAACTTTGGATTAGCAATCATTGTTCTTACGGTTATTGTCCGCCTGATATTGTTTCCGCTTACAGTAAGGCAGACTCAATCTACCAAAGCTATGCAGTCGCTGCAGCCGAGAATGCAAGAACTCCAGAAGAAATACGCCAAAAACCAGCAGAAACTGCAGCAGGAGATGATGAAGCTGTATAAGGAAGCCGGGATAAATCCCCTTGGCTGTCTTTGGCCTATGCTTATCCAGTTGCCCATATGGATTGCTCTGTACCAGTCTATTATGCAGGCATTGGCGCATACACCGGAGAGCTTGTTGAGTTTGTCGCAGCACCTTTACTCCTGGGGGGCAGTTGGTCAGGCAGTGCCGTTAAATGAGCATTTCCTCTGGCTTCGACTATCGCGGCCAGATCCTAATCTAATCCTGGCTATACTGGTTGGTGGCACTATGTGGGTGCAGCAAAAGATGGTGACTCCACCTGCAGCTGATCCAAGGCAGCAGTCTATGACCAGTATGACTACACTGATGATGCCGTTGATGTTTGGTTTCTTTACCTTGTCTTTTCCCAGCGGCCTGGCTCTGTACTGGGTGGTTTCAAATATTATCGGCATCGTAATCCAGTATTTCGTTAGTGGTGGCTGGGGCTATTTGAGGGCCCCGTCTGTACCAAAGCAGGCGGCGCCAGCTCAAAAGACGCCTCCAACTCAGAAGCCTATCCCTGCAGAGCAGCAGTCGAAGGTATTGAAACAGGCATCTGAGGAGTCTAAGACGATAAAACAGGCATCTTCTGAGGAGAAGAAGAAGAGGGGTCTTTTCGGGAGATGAAAGAGCTGGAAGTAAGCGGAAAAACGGTTGATGCGGCCACTCAGGTAGCACTGGAGCAATTAGGTGTAAGTGAAGACCAGGTGGAAGTGACGGTCTTGAAGAAAGGTAGGTCTGGGGTCTTGGGGATGGGAGCTGAGGAAGCCAGAATAAAGGTGAGACTTCTACCCGTGACCGGCGCAAAGGGTGAAAAGGCTGAGAGGACTGAAAAGGCTGATGTAGTTAAGGTGGCCAAGGAAGTTGCGGAGGCGCTTATTAAAGCCATGAGAATAACAGCCGATGTGTCTGCGACTCAATCGACTACCGGTGAATTGCCAGTAACTCTGAATATTGATGGCGATGACCTTGGCGTCTTGATTGGTCGCCGCGGTCAAACTCTGGCCTCTCTGCAGTATGTCGTCAGGCTAATAGTCGCCGAGAAGTTGAAGATGTGGGTGCCGATAAATGTTGACGTTGCTGGCTATAAAAACCGCCGCTATGAATCATTGCAGAACTTGGCTCTGCGTTTGGCAGAGCAGGTGCAAAGAAACCGACGTTTGATAATGCTTGAGCCTATGCCTGCAGATGAACGTCGGATTATTCATTTAGCTTTAGCTGACCATCCGGATATTACCACCCAGAGCATGGGTGAAGGCGAAATGCGAAAAGTCGCTATTCTATTGAAGAAGCATTAAGCATGTTCCGACTGGTAAGCAGCAAAGTTAATTTTCCTCAGCTAGAAAAAACCACCCTCAGTTTCTGGAAAGAACACCAAATCTTCGAAAAAAGCCTCGAGACTCGGTTTGGTGC
>SMTZ1_10015395_pt1 | contig 14326 bp, 14 predicted proteins | sample DeeMarSWOR136_30_FD_25667 | JGI IMG/M metagenome (IMG submission 25667) | reverse complement strand
CTGGCAAAACTACCTGCGCATGTTCGATTCGATGTCTGGCATCACGTTTTCCATTTGCTTGAAATGCCTGTTGGAACGCATTCAAAATCCATTCGTTGGCTTTATCGCCGATGGCATGGGCAGCAATTTGCAAGTCTGCTTCGTCGATCGCTTTGATTAATTCATCCAATTGATTTTCAGGATAGATTGGAATACCAGAGGTAGATGGATCATCCGCATAGGGTTCGTAAAACAATGCGGTACCAGCGCCCATGGAACCATCCACGAATACTTTCATTGTCCCGATTCTCAACATATCATTTCCAAAGGCAGGTAAAATCCCTATTTTCTCAAAATCATGGTGAAAATCACAAGCCCGCCAGGCATTGATTCTCAGCGTCAATTCTCCATCCTTCAAAAGTTCTTGATAAACTTCAAGATCAGATTCGGAACTGTTATCCTGAATACTGGTCACGCCCAGGCTATTGGCATGATTAATAGCTGTTTTTATTGCCTTTGTTAATTGCGCGCTTGAAGGTGGTGGGATAACTGCTCCAACCAAACTCTGGGCAGCATCCTTCAAAATTCCCGTGGGGTCGCCAGTTTGTGGGTCTTTGGTGATTTCTCCGCCCTGGGGATTCGGTGTGTCTTTGGTGATTCCAGCCAGCTTCAGGGCTAAACTATTTGCCAATGCGATGTGTCCGTCTAATCGATCTACAAATACTGGATTGTCTCTGCTGACTTCATCGATCAGTTCCCTCGTGGGATGCTGTTTCGAGGGCCATGCTTCATGATCCCAGTTTCCGCCGAGAATCCATTCGCCTTTATCCAGCTTCGCGGCATAATCTTTAATCCTCGCCACAAATTCATCTTCATCTCTGGCATCCCGCAGATCGATACCAAGCAGATAAAATCCGCCATCTGAAAAATGGACATGCGCATCGTTAAAGCCAGGCAAAACCAACCTGCCTTCTAAATCGATTACTTCAGTTATTTTTCCTTTAAATTTTTGAATCGATTTTGTGTCGTCAATCGCGAGGAATTTACCATCTTTAATGGCACAGGCGTCTGCCCAGAGCCGGTCTTTTTCGACGGTGAAGATTTTGCCGTTTATTAGAATCATGTCTGCAATATTAACATTTTTGTTGAGATTAGTGCAAGAAACTAAAAACACTAATGTCAAAATTACTAATGCTTTGATAGTTATCATTTGTTCTCCCTCCAAATAATTCTCAAGTTTGTATTAATGAGGACAGGTTTCCAGTATTTCACCCATTCTTGTTGCCATGGTTGCTACTGTCAATCGTTCACCAAGCAAAGGAAATTGATAGGCGGCAAGCATTTCACTTAAATCTAAGAAATCAAAGCCTCGTACACCGCTTTTGAAATCTGAATATCCTGTACTGCCACACCGGTTAAATCTGTAATAGTAATCTGTTCTTCAGTGTGCCGTTGCAACTCTTTTTGGAAAATGACATTCCCTAATTCAACAACTTCATCCGGTTGTAATATACCAGTCTTTATGGCATGATGAATTTCGCCGCGTTCGATGCATTGGCTAATACTATCCGCAACCACAATATCGGCTTTTTGCAGGATCGCTGGATCAAGCTCATTCTTTTCCGCCGTGTCCGATCCCATTGCTGTGATATGCGTTCCCGGCTGAATTTGATCGACAAATAGCAACGGTGATCGAGCTGGCGTGGTTGTCACAATAAAATTACAATTGTTAGGGATTTCACTCGTTTCTAAAGTTGTCCGAATTTGGAAACCGGAGTAAGCCATCGCATGGACATACGCATCAAGACTCTGCTGGCTTCTGCCCCAGACTATCGCCTCACGGCATTTCAGTACTGATTTCAAATAGTCTAACTGCATTTTCCCCTGGGTACCAGTTCCCAAAATGCCAATGCAGTGAACTTTTGAAGGCGCCATGTATTTTGCCACCACGGCCCCTGCTGCAGCCGTCCTGACATTGGTAAGATGACCCTCATCCAACAAAATAGCAACTGCAGCGCCGGTCTGCTGGCTAAATAGTAGCATCATTCCATCATAAGGTGGCAGATTTCGTTTGGTGTTTTCATAAAAACCAGAAGCGATTTTGATGACGTAATATTCATCACCAATGATATAACCATATTTGATATGAACATCCCCTGGCGGGTCATCGAAAATCAATTCACCAACCGGCGGCACCACGACTTTTCCCTCTGAATAAGCAAGAAATCCCTGTTCAATCGCGTCTATCGGGTCAATATTTTTTAATGCGGATCTGATTTGATCTAAATTATAAATTTTGGGCATTTCCAGCTCCTTTTTTCTGAATTAATATGCTCCCACAAATAGAAACAATCCCGCAGATGCTATCGAAACAAAAATCTTCTTTATCTGTGGGCTTGTTTCAATCTGCGGGAAATTTAGCTATTAAATCTCTCTCAATTTATCCAGACTAATCTTTGAGCCACTTAAAATCAAGACCACATTTTTATTTTCAAATCGTTCCCTGGTTTTAATAAACGAAGCTACCGAAAGCGCTGCTGCGCCCTCAATTAACATGAAATGTTTTTCAATAATCAGTTTGATCGCGGCTTTAATTTCAGTCTCGGTAACAAGAACATAATCATCAACATATTTATTACAAATATCAAAAGTAATCGAGCCCTGTTCGATGCCGCCAGCGCTTCCATCAGATATGGTGGGTTTTGATTCCATCTCCACAATCTTGCCTGCTTTAATTGACTCGTACATCACGGCGGAGTTTTCGGGCTGGCAACCAATGATTTCAATGTTTTGATTAGTTGATTTTAAATAGCCGGCAATTCCCGAAACCAATCCACCACCACCGACAGGCACAAGAACCGAATCAATTTGGTCGATTTGTCCTGTCAATTCAATGCTGATTGTTCCCTGACCACCGATTATTTTGAGATCGTTGTAAGGAGATATATATGTCTGGTTGTTTTGTACTGCGGTCTCTTTTGCCATCATCTCGCTTTGAATGCAATCATCTCCATAAAACTTTAAATCTGCTCCATACAGACGAAGCAGCCCAATTTTTGCCTGAGATGCGTTTTGGGGCAGATAAATCGTCCCTTTACCACCAAATTTGTTCAGCATATAAGCAAAAGCAACACCGTGATTTCCCGAGGACGCGGTCAGAACATTCCTTTCCTTTTCTGTTTTGCTCAACGATAGATATTTATTCAAAGCACCTCTAATTTTAAAAGAACCAGTCAATTGTATATTTTCAAGCTTAAGGTAAACCTGGCAATTTCCCAACTGGCTGAGATAGGGTGAATACTCAAGGGTAGTCTCTCTAATATATTTCCGAATTCTTTTTTCTGCTTCGATAACTTCTTTTTTAATGTCCATGATTTTATTTTGATGGGGATTGCACAATTCCAGTTTCTAATAGGTCATAACTTCATATACTGATTAGGATTAGAATTTCATACTGATTCCATCGCTCCAAGCGATGGAATCAGTATATCAACGATTTGACCCTGAAAAATTAAACCTAATTGAGTATAAATTATTACCACAATGACACTCAGTAACTAATAATCATGAAGATAATGTTTAACAAAATATAAGTGTTATATCTTTGTGTCTTAGTGGTTAATGAATTTTTCAGGTATGGCAAATTTACCTTTTCTTCCAAAAATAATATACAGGAATACCTATTACAGTAATTCCCAACCCTGCTAATGATTCCACCGGTTTTTCAAACAAAGCATTGACGAGTATTCCTGCTGAAGCAATAATGAAAATAACCGGTATTACAGGATATCCCCATGTCTTATAAGGTCGTTTTAAATCAGGATATTTTTTTCGTAATGTAAAAACAGCAGCCGTCGCCGCGATCCAGAACATAATCGATACGACCATTGCAAAAGTAATGAGCTGTTCAAAACTACCACTTAAGGCAAGAATGCATGACCAAATCGCCTGAATAAAAATAGCTACACCGGGTGTTTTAAATTTCGGATGTACTTCAGCCACTCGTTGAAAAAAAAGTTTATCCTTTGCCATGGCGTAATAAACTCGGGGACCAGAGAGTATCGACCCATTAATGGCACCTAGTATTGAAATGATGATTGCAGCAGATACAAGACCGCCGCCAATTCCCCCGAAAAGAGCAGATGCCGACTTTTCAGCAATTCTCTCCACTCCAATTACTTCATCAATAGGTAGTGAATAAAAATAAACACAATTAACGAGGACATAAAGGACGGTTATTCCTACTGTTCCCAAAATCAACGATAAAGGAAGATTCCGCCCTGGCTCTTTTATCTCGCCTGCCACAAAGTTAATATTATTCCAGCCATCAAACGCCCAGGAAACTGCAACAAGCGCGATACCAAAACCCATTACCAGGTGACCAAAACTGTATCCTTCCGGTGTAAAGAAAATTTCACCAGCAGCACCTTTTCCTATTGTAAATCCAAACAGGACGAAAACCAGAACAATCCCAATTTTTATAACAGTAATTATATTCTGAATAATTTTCCCAAGTGCAACACCAATATAATTAACAACAGATAATAAAAGAATTATTACAATTGCCACAATTTGCCCTATTGACAGGGAATAATGAATGGTAAAATTAAAGATATTTATTTCCGTAGAAAAGAGAAATATATCTGTTGATAAAGCAGGAAAGAAGTGACTGAAATATATGGCAAAAGCTACGGCTAATGCAGCGATACCCCCGGTGACATAAACTAAAAAAACTATCCAGCCAAACAGAAATCCAACCAGTGAACCATAAGCTTGTTTGAGATAAACATATTGCCCACCAGCCTCGGGAATAGCCGCGCCCAGTTCAGCATAAGTAAGAGCACCGGCCAGTGTCAGCAATCCACCCACGAGCCAGGCTAATAAGATCAATCCCGGCGATGGAATCGATTCCGCCATAATGCCAGTCGTAAGAAAAATACCAGAACCGATAACGATCCCCATCAAAATCATGGTTGAATCGAACAAGCCGAGCTGCCGGATTAAGTCGTTGCCTTTTTTGAGCATTTTTGAATCCGATTTTTTGGTTTTTAAATCAAATATTGATTGCTTAATAATCACACCCGGTTTTATCAATTTTATTTTTCAGCCCATTTCCTCAATTCCCGTTTAATCTTCTCCTCAATTTTTTTGCCGATTTCCTCCCAATCTTTATCTTTATGTTCTGATTCATCCAGCCAGTTCTTGATGCCGGTACGAACTTTTTCTTCGATCTTTATGCCGATTTCCTCCCACTCTTTTTCCTTCCAGCTTTTTTTCCTCCTACAAGATTTTCCAGCGCCACCTCCGCCACTCAGTATACATGTTGCTCCAAGCAGGAAACCAAAATTATACCACCCTCCAGTATTGTTTACTTCATAGACAGAAACAGAATCGGTGAACAAACTGATGAAAAAAGTGATCCAGCAGATTAAGCCGTGCCAGATACCAGCCCAGAAACCGGCTGGTTTTTCTACAAACCGTTCGTTATTCGGAGCACAATTAGAAATAACCAGGATAAGCAGAATTAGTCCTAACGCCAAAATCTGTTTACTGATAGACTGCATAATCATCTCCTACTAATAAGTTTTTATTATTACGAACCTCGAACAAACCAGGTTTCTCAAAGAAATCTGGTTTATATACTGATTGATACAAAAATATTTACCTAATTTCCCATTTAACTATTTACCTAACCTGGACAAGCCAGAACCAAAAAGATCATAGAAAGCGGATGACGCGGATTAAAGTTATCTTCGCGGATTTTAATTAGGTTTTATCCGCGTAAATCCGCGTCATCAGCGTAATCCGCGTTCTATAAAATCTTTGCCCATTGTGCAAGAAAATAACTTTTTAGATACTAATCACTCTTAACAAGATTAATTGAACCAGTCACAGTTCTTACCGTGCATGGAACCGAGCCTTTCCCAATTTTTCCGACCAGCCGGTTTCGCTTGATTGTTCCTATTGTTTCAACAGGAAAATCAGTTGATATTGATCCGGTAACCGCTTTGAAGTCAACCTCAGCATCGAAATCGTTTGGCGCATAAATTTTGACTCTACCGGTTGTAACATGAATATCAATTTCGCCATCGTCACTGATCTCCTGGATATCCAGGTTAACGCTGCCTGTGACAACATTTAGGTCGGCATTTTTAAAAGAGAGCTCCCCTTTTATGGAGCCAGTGGTACTCTTAGCCGTTACATCTTCAACATAGTCGATTTCTTTTAAGTAAATCGACCCGGTAACGGTTTTGGCATAAATTGAGCTGAATGTTTTTGGAATTGAAATTAAGAATTGTACCGAACATCTGCCGCTAAATTTTGGTAAGTCGGTTTCAATGATAAGTTTACTTTCCTGCTGCTCAATCGTAACCTTAATTTCTTCCAATAAGCTTTTGCGCTTCGCTTTTTTGATATAAGTAACTTCAACAAAATCTTTTTCCCAGCCTGTTATTTCTATACTTCCAGTGATATTTTGAATTTTTAAGTCAGTAACGTTGTTAAAACTACTGGTTGTTTCATCGCTCTCTAAATATTGAGAACCGTCTTGCGAATCACAACAAGAGAAATAGCCGGTTAATAAAAAGATAAAGACTAAAAAAGACAGTTCGAAACGTTTCATTTCATTTTCCTCCACTTTTGGTTACTAGTTAAGTTCTTTTTCCTATAATTCCCCTGGAATCGGTACCCCAAGCCTGGGAATCTCGTTTATCACCGAAACAATCCACCAGCGCCCTTCTCTTTTCATCAGTTGGAAACTGTCCAAACCTCGTTGCGGCGGATTAGAACTGTTGGGCACATTGGCTTCATATAGCATCTGTTCCTGGAATCCAGTTTTGTCCATGTTGTATTTTTTTATATCTCTTATGAACAGATCGACAAAGCCCTCTTTCGACATCACATCCATTTTCGTGAAAGAAGTGCGCAGCACGATAACGGCTTCATCGATAAACAGGGATTTGACTTTTTCCCAATCAGGCGTTGTATCTGGCGGAAAGGTGACTAATTGGTAGATTTTTGTAATGACACTTTCGGGAGTGGTGTATTTTTCCCGTTCGATGGTTTGTTGGGCAAATAAATAATTACCACATAGGAGAGAAATTAGAATAACGAGGGAAATGGTAAATTGAAGTGATTTCATAATGATCCTCCATAGATTTGGCTTTTATGGATATCTGCAAAATAGGATTGATTGTCATTTCGAGCGGAGCGAGAAATCTGGTTAACGAACTGTTATTTTAAGATATACAGATTTCTCACTCCACTTCGTTTCGTTTGAAATGACAGCAATTTTTTAATTTTGCAGAAATCGATTGGCTTTTTATAAGTTATAAAGTTTCTCGACGGAAGTAAGCGTAAATCGTAATTCGTGAATCTAAATTCTTAAATTTGTTGGGTTGTTTCTATTAGTTAGAGTAATAATGATTTAGATTATCTACTCTTTTCTAATCAACAATTCAAGCAAACCAGTCGGGTACAAAGGTGCTTTCCTATTTTTAAAGAATTCAATATCCTTCCATACTACATTGAATTCAGAACCATCGTCTTCAAAGCCTTTAAACGATTTCCGTTGGTAAAATCCAGAATCAACAAAATCTGCTTCATAAACTTGAACAAACTCGTGCCCAGACTTGCCATCACATTTAAAAATATTTTCAATGCTGCCTAAATAATGGAGATTGCAGATTTCAGCTCCTATTTCCTCTTTGATTTCTCGTTCTACTGCGATAGAACTATGTTCCCCGAATTCGATGGCGCCACCCAGCGGACGATAAAATATCTCATGTTTTACTTGATCGTAGGCTTCAAACACCAGAATTTGGTTTTGATGTTGAAATACGCAGATTGCTATGGGACGGATTCTATTTTGACTCATAATTTTCTACTTCTATATCCTAACCTGGACAAGCCAGAACCAAAAAGCAAAATTGGACCAATTTCAGTTCTTATTGTACATGAAGCAGCACCCGTACCAATTTTTCTGACCAGCCGGTTTCGCTTGATTGTTCCAGTTGTTACAACAGAAAAATCAGTAGATATTGACCCGGTAACAGTTTTGGCATAAATTGAGCTGAATGTTTTGGGATTGAAATTGAGAATTGTATCGAACATCTGCCGTTAAGCTTGTTTAAATCTGCTTCAATTAAAACACTTATCAAACCACCAATTTCCCCTCCTCCACAACAGGATGTCCATCAATCATTACACCCGGTTTTCGAACTATTAAATCCAGGTGAAGATTGCCCCTTAAACGACCTCCCTCAAATTCAGAACTTCCCAGTGCGATGTGTGCTGTTCCTAGTACTTTTTCGTCCTCAATGGAATTCCCACTGAGAACGGCGTTTGGATTCGTCCCGATTCCGAATTCAGCGACAATCCTGGATTCTTTGCCAAAACCTTTTAAGATTTTCCGGAGATGTGTAACTTCTCCACCACCTGTAATTTGATATGCGTATCCCTCTCTAACCTTGATTTTAATAGGATTTTCTAAAATACCGATGGGAGGGATTGAACCATCAATAATTATAGTACCTTTGGTGCCATGTCGATCAGGAGTAATAGAAGCCTCCCCGGAAGGAAGGAGGCAAAACATACCAGGCTGGCTGACAATACCTGTATTTGCTAAACCTTTGTGTCTGGCAATTGGAATAACCAGGTCAGTCCCTATAGTGGTTGTTAAATGAATCCTGCGTCCAATAGAAAAAAGGTCGGCTATGCGTCGGCTTTTTTTATCAATAAATTCGAAGTCAGTATTTATAGATCGAGCGATACATTCTTTTGTGACTGGAGTCATGCATAACACTCGAGAACCGTTGTGACAAACTTGTTTCAGCGCATTAGAATGAAATAATGAATGACTTGTGAACGACAGAACAGCCGACATCTGTTTCATCATATTAACTATGGCTCGCGGCGGTTCGGGGTAGCGATAGGTTGGCGGTTTTATTTCTAACAATGCAACATCTGCTTTGCTGCGTTTGGCTCTTTCAAAAAATAAATAACCTAATTGGTGAGTATGCTTATCAACGAGAATGAGGCAAGAGTCCCCCTGTTTAATTTTCAAGCATTCAAAGAAAATTTTATAGATGGCTTTATCTAATTTTGCCATAATTTGATTCTAAATCGAGAAGTTTGAAAATGTAATTCTAATTCTCAATTGTTGGATGGAATTTTATTACCAACATAGATTTAGGAGAGTTGGAGTAGTGGATTGTTGGAATCCCAAAATAAACCTCCAATACTCCATCACTCCATTAATTCATCACCTTATTTTTCTCAATCAAGACTAAACTACAATCATAGTTATTATCTTTTCTTCAGATTTCGTCTCGCGCTACATGGCCCTAATATTTCTGCTAACACTATGCCTCGTCTCAAATCATCAGAAGAGGATAATTCAATATTTAGTGCTTTCAACCCTGTTAACGGCGTTTCATAGCCATCGATAGTTGTCTGCGGAATTATCGGCTCGATCTTTCTCTCCTGAACAGTTACCGATGGAGGCTCCTTTTCTTGATCGTATACTTCGACCGCAGGTTTTTCATATTTTATCTTATCTGCAACATCCTGTTTTTCTTCTCTGCTTTCCAGAACAGGAGATTCAATTTCATCTGGTTCTAACCAGGGCGGAATCCACTCTCTTGGTTTGGGCTTGGGAGCTGGCTGCCCTCGGGTTGTTTGTTGTTTTTTTTGCTGTTTAAAAATTTTATTGAGAAAAGAAATAATTGCCGCTAAAATAATAAGTATTGTGAAAAGTTCGTTCATGTTTTCACCTTCCTTCAGATATCATCCTGCTAAGAGGGCGTGATAAAATAAATTTCCCATTTTAAGTTGATAAGTTATTATTTCTCAATGTTGATAAAATTTGAAATTTCCAGGTGATTCAATTCAATCCCTTAAAGCAGATTGATATCTATAATATTACGGACCAATTTTTTTGGGCAAAAAATTTTAAAATATATTTTAACCGCGAATGATTATAATTAGTGCCTGAACGAAAAGTCCTGTTTTTGTCATTTCGACCGAAGGGAGAAATCTGGTTAACCCACAAATTTATCGTGATATAAACATTCATCGCCTCCGCTTCACTCCGCTCGGAATGACAGGTTTTACTAGTTTTCGTTCAAACACTAATTAGAATCGTTTTAGTTGCGGCTTTGCATTGCCAGGCAATATTATTCTGATTTCTTCTCAGGCTCCGTGTCAGAAATAGAATCTCTCATTTTGGTATCCGCCTGAATATTTCTCAAATTAAAGTAATCCATAACACCGAGATTTCCCTCTCTGAAAGCCTGTGCCATCGCTTTGGGCAATTCGGCTTCTGCTTCAACGACACGCGCCTGCATTTCCTGTGTTAATGCTTTCATTTCCTGTTCTTTTGCAACAGCCATAGCTCGGCGTTCCTCTGCTTTTGCCTGAGCAATTCGCTTATCTGCTTCTGCCTGATCGGTTTGAAGTTTAGCGCCAATATTTTCACCGACATCCACATCGGCAATATCGATAGATAGTATTTCAAATGCTGTTCCCGCATCAAGACCTTTTTTCAATACTGTTTTTGAAATCGTATCCGGATTTTCCAGTACATTTTTATGGGTGTCTGCGGAACCGATTGTTGTAACGATACCTTCACCGACGCGTGCAATAATTGTCTCTTCACCGGCGCCTCCGACCAGTCGATCAATATTAGCGCGAACCGTCACACGACTCAACGCTTTAACCTGAATACCGTCTTTTGCCACGGCGGCAATCAGCGGGGTCTGAATCACTTTCGGATTGACACTGAGTTTCACGGCTTCGAGCACATCCCTTCCCGCCAGATCGATGGCAGTTGCCCGTTCAAACAAAAGATTAATGTTTGCTTTGTCAGCCGAGATAAGGGCATTGATGACTCGTTCCACATTTCCACCAGCAAGGAAGTGCGCTTCCAATTTATTAATATCGACAAGGATTCCAGCTTTGGTAGCGCTAATCATTGGACGAATAATCATTTGAGGCGGTACTTTTCTCAGCCTCATTCCGACCAGGTCCTTTAAGATTTTTACCTTAACTCCTGAAAAATATGCTGTGATCCAGAGACCCACGGGGATAAAATAGGAAAATAAAGAAAGAAAAATAATGATAGCTATAACTGCTAATACGACAATTGCTGTTGGAGCCATGGTTCAATCCTCCAATTTTTATGAAATGTAATTGATTATTTTGAGTTGGCTCAAATACTCAAATTTAAAATATGAGTATTTGAAAATTTATTCTATTACACCGAAAAACATTGTTGTTTTAACAATAATTTTTACAAGTCTCACGCAAAGCCGCTAAGCTCGCAAAGGAAAAAATAAGTAAATTGACAAACTTTGCGTTCTTTGCGGCATTGCGTGAAAAACAAAATTTGTTTTCAACCTTGAGTGGCGTCAGGAATTATTTAACTTAAGAGCTAATCTCTCTTACAACAACCCGATTCCCTTCAACCTGAATCACCTCAACAGCTTGATCCTTTTCAATAAATCCACCTTCGGTCATGACATCAACTTTTTGGTCTTCAATTAGTGCAATTCCAGCGGGGCGTAGTTTGGTGTAAGCAACTCCTTTTTTACCGATTAACTGGGCTAAATTATCACTCGAGACATGAAATCCCTGCACTTTTTCCTGTCTAACATCCAGTACAATTCTGCGCCAGCTTTTTGATTTTACGACACCCCAAATTAAAACAAGAGAAAGCGCCAAAGAAGCAGCCATGATAAAATTTGCCCACCATAATTGCAATTTAGTATACGCAAAAACAATTCCCAGTACAACTAAAATAAATCCAAAAATGCCAAAAATATTAAAACCAGGCACAAGGAATATTTCTATTAAAATGAGAATGAAACCAATTATAATTAATCCAGGAATAATTATTTGTAATGGCATAGACCAGCACTCTTGTTTTTAATGATTAACCAATTTTTCTTACGACTACTTTAAAGCCTTCCACCTTAATAATTTTTATGTTTTCATTTTGTTCAATAAATTCACCTTCTGCAACGACATTCAATCGATTACCGTTAAATAAACCAATTCCAGACGGTCGCAATGTAGAAAGTGCAACTCCTTCGGCGCCAATAAATTGCTCATAACTTTCAGGAGTGGAACGAAATCCTTCCTGCCGTGTTTCACTTGTGTCCAACACCAACTTCTGAAATGCTTTTGTTTTTGGAACAAATTTAATAACTGGAATGACTAAAACGAAAGCAAATATAAATGATAATCCGACTAAAGTTATTGCCTGCAGAAATTCTCCGAAGTCAATACTTTCAAGATGTGGAAGCAAACTAAAAACAAAACTTATTAAGACGCATATAATACCTAAAATTCCTGTTATCCCAAAGCCAGGAATAACAAAAACTTCCAACAGTATAAGTACGATTCCGATAATAAAAATTAAAATTTCAGTCCATTGTGCCAGATTGACCAGATAATGGCTTCCGAAAAACAATGCCAGGGCAATTAAAGCAATTGTCCCGCCGACTCCCCAGCCAGGTGTCCTGACCTCAAATATTAATCCAAAAATTCCAACTGTCAATAGTAATGAGGCGATAATAGGGTTGGTTAAAAAATAGACCAGTTTTTCAGACCAGGTAATCTTTGTTCGAATCAAATGTTTCTCGCTTAGGTTTAGCTTGATAAGTAATTCATTTAAATCGTTGGCCATTCCGTCGGCGATGTTCAATTCGACTGCTTCTTCTGTTGTTAATGTTAATAATTTTCCCTTTTCAATAACACCAGGGATTTCAATATCTTCATCCACCATTGCTTCAACGACATCGACGGGACGATTATTTCGCTGGGCAATAGCTCTCATGACAGAACGGAGATAGGATACCATCTTTTCCGATGCTTTTTTCCCCTGCATATCAACAGGTGTTACCGCACCGATGGAACTACCCGGGGACATATAAATGCTATCGCAAGACAGGGAAATCAGCGCACCCGCGGAAGCGGCTTCATGGTTGATGAAAGCCACGACGGGAACCTCTGCATCAAATATTGCATCGCGAATCTGCAAAGCCGCATCAACACGCCCTCCTGGCGTGTTGATTTCTAAAATAACAGCGCCAGCTTGCTTCGCATTCGCCTCCTGAATGACTCGTGATAAGTAGTTAGGGAGTCCAAGATTGATCTCCCCTTCAATTTTGATATGGTAACTTGAGGTGGAATCAATATTTGCAAAGGAAGCGGTTGAAACATAAAGTGTAAAAAAAACAAAATATAATATTTTAAAATAAATTTTCATGTTGACGTTTCTGACATTCATTGTTTTACTTTTTTTTTGAAAATTGCTCAATATTATAATTTTTATATTCGATAAATTTGTATTGTTCAAGCGACTGGATAAACATAGCCAATCTGTCGTAAACAGGTTCAATGTCTTCTTGAAAGTTATTTTTAAGCAAATTACCAATTTGCTCTACGGTATTATTACCATCACATTGTTTCCAGACAAAACTGCCAAATTGATCTAATTTTACTTTATAATTGGGACTTTTTAATCTCGAAGCAATATATTTGACAACTAATTTATTTTTAAATTTGGGTTTGAATATCGTTATTAGACCATCATCTGATTCCTCAAATTTCATTACACGTTGGGGAATGAGATCAAGGAGATTCACATCTGTCATTAAAATTGCTCCGGGGTGAAAAATATTTAAAATTTTTGTTTAATGAAAGTACAGGAGAAGTAAGGGTACAGGTACCAGTGTTTTGTTAATTGGATCTACTCCTAACCCAAACTCCTCCAGGGTCACCGCGCCTAAGAGCGGCTCACTTTTTGGATCACCAAAAATGCAAATGGTGGGTAGTACCTCCCCTTTGAGATTAATATTAATTAAAGCTGCATTACGTTCGATTATTTTTCCATCTGCTAATCGAAGTTTCCGTGTAAATTTAGGCTTAACCTTTAATTGATTAAGGTAGTCCTCTGGTATCCAGGTGTAAGTTGCTCCTGTATCAACAACTAAGTCCAATTCCTTAAATTGTGAATCTTCAGGGTTTGATATAATTACTGTTTCTCGAAAGGTACCCACTGTCTCCACCTATTATAACAATATTGCCTGGCAATTTGATTAATGAATCCACGTAAGTTTTTATAATATTTTTTTCATAAACCTTGAAATTCCGATACAGTTAATTTAACTTTCTTATCAGCTTCAAGATTTTCAAATCCAGTGACCAATTGTGATTGATAAAAAAGGATGAAGATCACTCCTCATCAATGATTATCGTGATAAGGAGCGATATTATGATTCAATAATTAATTGTTTTCTTTTCTAATGGCTTTCAATGGGTAGTAAATCATAACAACAGCCAG
>SMTZ1_10005506_pt1 | contig 14326 bp, 10 predicted proteins | sample DeeMarSWOR136_30_FD_25667 | JGI IMG/M metagenome (IMG submission 25667) | reverse complement strand
GCACCGACGGCCATGCGGACATCAAAAGTAAGATGAATAACGGCAGCCAGCAATCCGGTAGCTATGTACACAGGCAGATAGAGTAGATTGCCCACTTTCGAACATACGGCATTGCCGAAAACCCAAAGGAAAATTAAGTTGAATATAATGTGAAGGTAGCCGGCGTGCAGCCACATATACCCAAGAAGCCCTTTGGCAGACCAACCAGCCAAAATAAAAGGTTCCGATCGCTGTTCGGGATAAATCTGCTGCAGGACAAACACAGCCACCATGGCAATCATTACCAGGTAGTTAGCAAACGGCTTTCTACTGCTTTGAACATCAACTTTATAGGGAAGAAACAGGAACAATAGACATTCTCCTCAATCGCACTGTTGCGCGTTCCCCCCGTTATAAGCGAGGTTATTACTGTTGGTCATCCGTTTTTTGCTCGATTGCACGCAAGTGCTTTTGCGTTCTCAGGTTCAGCTCTTCGAGCTGTTTTGCATCCACCGGGCCCGGCGCATCAGTCAATAGGCACTGGCCTCGCTGCGTCTTTGGGAAAGCAATGACGTCTCTAATATTTTCGGTTCCTGTCAGCAACATAATGAGCCTGTCAAGACCGAATGCTATTCCACCGTGCGGGGGAGCGCCGTATTCGAGCGCCTTTAAAAAGAAGCCGAACTGCCGCTGGGCCTGTTTTTTGGATATATTAAGCAGGTCAAATACTTTCTGCTGCACTTTCATATTATGGATACGAATACTTCCGCCGCCAATCTCAGAACCATTAACAACAATATCATAGGCCTGTGAGCGGACAGTAGCCGGGTCGGTTTCAAGCTTGTCCAGGTCTTCGGGCACAGGGGCGGTGAAGGGATGGTGCAATGAATCGTAGCGCTTTTCGTCCTCATTCCATTCAAACAACGGGAAATCGACTATCCATACAAACTCAAAGCTGTTTTGGTCATAGAGCTTGAGGTCTCTCGCCAGTTTGCAGCGCAGCGGCGCCAGAGACTTATTAGTAACATTTTCGCTATCAGCGATAAACAACAGCATGTCACCCTCTTTTGCCCTGAAGCGTTCGATGATTTTTTGCTGCATCCGGGGGGTGAAGAACTTGGACAGACCACCAACAAATGAAAGTTTATCGTTTTCTTTTTTGAGCTTTGCCCAGGCCAGCCCTTTTGCGCCATAGTCGGCAACAAAATTGGTGAGTGTCTTTTCAATATCGCTTCTGGAATATTTTTGGCCCGGGGCACAAAGTCCTTTTACAATCCCGCCTTTTTCAACGACCGAAGTAAAGACTTTGAAGGTGCTTTTTTCGGCGATATCCGATATGTCTTTTAACTTCATGTCAAACCTTAAATCCGGCCGGTCGGTACCGTAATCATCCACCGCCTCTTTATAGGACAGCCGCCGCATCGGTGCCTTCACATCCACGTCCAGTATTTGCTTCCAAATCTTCGCTATCATATTTTCGTGGACACCGATGACGTCGTTAGTATCAACGAAACTCATCTCGACATCGATCTGGGTAAACTCTGCCTGTCTGTCCGCCCTTGGGTCTTCATCGCGGAAGCATCGAACTATCTGAAAGTATTTATCGAGGCCGCCGACCATTAGAATCTGTTTAAAAAGCTGCGGGGATTGGGGCAGGGCGTAGAAGCAGTCCTTATGCAGCCTGCTGGGTACGAGAAAATCTCTTGCACCTTCCGGCGTGCTCTTTGCTAAATAGGGCGTTTCAATCTCCAGGAAACCCAATCTGTCGAAATAGTCTCGCACAATTTTTGCGACTCGATGGCGTACCCTCAGTTTTTCCTGCACATGAGGCCGGCGGAGGTCAATATACCGGCTGGTGAGGCGGAGTTCCTCGCCTGTTTTTTCAGCACTGTCGATTTCAAATGGCGGCGTTTTTGCGACATTTAAAATCTCCAGCTGCTCAACGGCCAGTTCGATTTGGCCTGTTGGCAGCTTTGGATTTTCCATTCCCTCGCTTCGCGGCTGGACATGCCCTTTGGCCGCTATTACCCATTCGCAGCGGATTGTCTTTGCCAGCTCGTGTGCCTGCGGCTGGGTTACCGGATTAAAAACCAATTGTGTCAGGCCTTCTCTATCCCTGAGGTCGATAAAAACCAGATTTCCGTGGTCTCGATAGGAATGTGCCCATCCGGCCAGTGTTACCTTTTTACCGGCATCTTCCAGCCGCAGCCGGCCACAAGTATGTGTTCTTTTGAGCATAAAAAAATCCTGAAAAAAATCATTTTTTACTGTTCTACAATCTCCCCATAATCAACCAGAATTCCATCTTTAACCTTCTGATAATATATGACTTTCGCAGATATATCCTCTCGAAGAGCAGATTTAGTTTTATAAGTTTCCGGCTTGATTGTAACCGGAACCTCACCGATATATCCATCAATACCCTTTGACTCTTCAGCGAAATTCGACAAACGATAATTCGCCCTTTTTATTTCCGCCGCCTTTTTCAGGATGGCCTCATGAAACCTCAAACCCATAAACGTCTTGACGATTACCAGATCCTTTACCCATTTCTCAACCATATCCTCGTCAATCTTATCTACTGCATTTTTCAGGTTCCTGACCATTTGCAGTATCTTTTCCGTCGCTGCTCTGATAGCGCCGGGTTTCTGCTTCGAGTACCATTGTTCCCATTCATGCAGGGTTTTTCCGGTAAAATGCTTGATAAGCTCGCTCATCTGACCCACAACTTTGGGCCTTGTGCCCTGTGCGTTCTGGTTTGCCAAATTAATAATCTGAGTCGTGTATTTAGGAAAATCGGGCGAACCGATATCCATATATCCCCTTATGTCTTCATTACTAAGCTTTATCTTCATTAGCTCAGCACCTTCTGATTGCACAAGGTGAGGAATCTGCCTTTCATCCTGTAATCATATATTGTTTCGACATCTACCAGTTTGTTTTTTATCAGATGCGTATTCACGCAAGTTTTATTTTTCAAGTATAAATAACAAAGTATATTGTTGTCTTTATCATATTTTGTTTCATCGAATCTCAAAAAAACCTTTTGCCCTTTTATTAAGTCCTCTAAAAAGTGAATTGCCTCACGGTTTTTTTTGCCGTTTGATTTAATTCCGATCAAGTGTATCCGTGCTCCTGTGTCTAAAATCATTTCCGAGGGAGAAACAATCTTTTTTACTGAGTGGTATTTTTGTAAGTCTTTTTCTTTTCCATCAATTCGCGAGCCAAATCTTAATTTTTTGGGGTCAATCCTGCGTTCAAACGCTACAGGATCCTTAAATATATACGGAAGCCTTTGAATATCCTGTTTAAAGTTTGCGTCCACCGGCTTTTGTCTGACAATTTCAAATCTGTCATCTTTATCGAAAATTCCGATATTTTTTTTCAGTCTTTTTTCTATCGTTGACAGATAATCTTCATTTACCTCATATCCGATGGAGTTTCTTGAAAGTTTCAGTGCCGCCACAGAAGTGGTGCCACTTCCGAGAAAAGGATCAAGAATCGTATCACCAACAAAACTGAACATTTTAATCAATCTTTTAGGCAGCTCTTCCGGAAACGGTGCTATGTGCCTGTCCTGCTTTTCGCCGCTGAAATTCCAGTGGCCGTAGAAATATTCATTCCATTCCTTCTTTGAAAGTTTTGATTTATCCTTCATATCCCTCGATGCTTTAGGCGGCTTGCCCAACTTTTTAAATATAAGTATAAATTCGTAGTCGAGCTTAATAATCCCGTTTCTGGGATAAGGGAAAGAGCCCATCACCGTGGCCCCGCCCGTGGTATTGCAGGTAGTTACTTTTTGCCAAATAATTGCACCCATATAATCAAACCCAACGGTCTCACAGAACCTGATAATCTCAGTACGAATCGGAATTATCTTGTATCTTCCATAATATACCGAACGCGCAAACTGGTCTCCAATATTTATACAAAGACGGCAACCCTTGTGAAGTACCTGATAACATTGTGTCCATACGAGGTTCAGATTGTTGATGTAGCTCTCGTAGCTGTCATTGAATCCGATTTGCTCTTTCGAGCCGTAGTCCTTTAATTGCCAGTATGGCGGGGAGGTAACGATGAGGTGAACAGACTCATCCTCCACCTCCGACAAAATTCTGGAATCACCGATAATTACCTTATGATAGCTCATATAATTACCACTTCTCTAATCTTTAAGCCGCATATTCATACATGAGAATAGTCAATGATGACTATTTCGTCAATAACGGGTTTTGAAATTTAGGTAATTGAGCAGCGGCCGAAACCCTAAGCCTACACGTATTAATCAGATACCTGATGATTTTTACGTTTGCCGGCTGGTTTCATTTGTTCGAATCGTCTGGAGAACAGAAAGAACAATCCGGGCCCAAAGGCCAGCGCCATAATCACAACTCCCGTAGCGATGCCAAAAAAGGTAAAACCCGGGGCACAGCAATCGCCTCTTCGCCTAACAATAATATGGCTTGGGACGGCCACAAGCAGCTCAAGAATACTGCCGCGGAGCAGCCATGCGGTCAGACGATGAACCAATTTCTTCGGGTCAGCATTTTGGTAGAAACGATAAAATAATATTGACCAGGCGAGCCAGCTTAAAAGAAAGAAGGTCAGGCTTGCCCATGGATAGACCGCCTCCCATCCGTCATCGCCCCAAACCGCCACTAATAACGACCATATTATGCCAATTATTACTATCGAAAACGCCAAAGCTGTAATCACAATTGGAATCCAGATGTGACGCCGGGGCTGATAGCTGTCATTTGTGATTTTCACGGGTATTAAAAGAAGAGAGGCCTGTACTAAAACACAAATGGTAAATATGGCCCAAAACTGCCAGGCAGAGTACATGTTCAGCAATTCTGAGAGGCCGAAATCACTTAGGAAAGCCAGCGACAAAAGCAACGGAATAAACAAAACCACAACCAGAGCGATATAAAGCAGTACCGTCCAAAATGCCCACTTTGCCATTTACCACCTTCACATTTAAGTTTCCTGCAGCCGATTACCGGGCCGCGTGGTAGAACCGAATATCGACACCTTCCTTTTGTGATGCTTTCATATATTTACGACCGGGTAAACCTATTATATCAGTATCGGCAATTTGTCAGCGATTTACCCAAAATAAAAGGGAATGTACATGGGTTGTAGAGTATGTCGGACGAAATATACGGTGATGTTCACTTGAGCATATTTCGAAGGTAGACATGCTCGTCGCCATTCCAGGGCTTGGAACATATGTCAATGTCGCCGTCGCCGTCAACGTCGGCTGCTTTGGCTTCGTGGCAGCGCTTGCCGCTGAGAATCAGATGCTGTTTGAAGTTTTTGCCTTTTCCGTCGAGATTTTCCCAGATGAACCATTGATGGGGGGGCTTGCTGGTTAACGGACCTCCGCCAGAAAAGACGTCAAGGTCACCATCGTTATCAAAGTCGGCAACGGCGAGTGAGTGATAATCCTGGCCGGCCTTATCCACGATTAAGTGTCTTATCCATACCCGGCCCGTGCCATCCTTATTCTCGTGCCAGGCGACGCGACCGCTGACACAATCTCCTTCGGCCTGAACGACATCGTTATCTCCATCTTTATCGAGGTCAACGACCCAGGTTTTTGTCATGAGGGGAAACCTTGCCTTCGGCTGGCCGAAGTCGATATTTTTATGCTCGATCCATTTTGTTCCCTTCCCATCTTCGTTCTCGAACCAGATATTTGTACGAACGACATCAGTGTCACCATCGCCGTCAATATCCCCTGCACCTTTTGGGTCAATCGCCCCGTGTACAGGCTCGCCTATTCTATGTTGAATCCATGCTTTTGTCGGATCGTTTGGGATTTTATACCAGAACAGGCCGCTCCTGTCGCTCATAGCCAGCAGGTCGAGCTTTTTGTCTCCGTCGATGTCCACAGAGACAATATCATGGGACCTTTCGATAACTGCATTGGGATATTTTATAAATTGTTGTTCTCGCGGCTTGCCTGTGTTTCTGTACCAGGCGGCACCGGAGACCTGGTCTACCCACCCATCGCCATCCACATCAAAAGCAGTTCCACCTACTTCTGTAGGTACTTTTTGGCCGAGCAGATGCCTAATCCAGTTATCAGGGCCTTTATACTCGAACCACCAGATATCACCGCCATTGCAGCCGGCTATCCAGTCCAGGTCGCCGTCTTTGTCAACATCCACCAATGAAGTTTGTCCCATCTGTCTGCCGATTTTGTCGATAAGGTGATATTCAAACTTCGGGAAAGCTGCAAATAACGATGAACAAAGCACAGAAATCCCCATAATTACAGCGAGCAGGCACGAAAAGTTACTACGTGAGGTAGAAAACATATCAGATTCCTTTCATAAAGTTTGTATCTTGTACTTTATAAGTAAAATCATCCAGCCGGGAAATCGGCCCCTTCTGTGATACGTAGAGGTAACTACTTAATATAGTAACCGGAAACTTTCCACTTGCCGTCCTTTTGCAACATAGGTGTAACCGTCTCGATGGCAGAGTCCTTGTTCTCGAAACTCGTTTTGTACTGAATTATGACATACCTGCCATGCGGGGCGCCGGGAACAGACGCGGTATAGTGCTTAGACTTTAGCTTTCTGGAAACGACTTTACCCAGAGGCCCTCTGGCACCTTGAATACTGTTTTGCCAGATTTCCTTGCTTACAAGTGCCTTAACATATTCGGCGGCCTCATCCCAGCTTTGGGAGTATTTTCCGCTGTCCACCAATCCCAGCCAGGCTTCGGCAGCCTCCACTGCGGCTTTTTCGGCATCGATGTCAGCCGCCTGTTCCTCTCGCTGCTGTTGCTCCTTTTGCCACTTTTGCTGCTGCTGCCTTTGTTGCTGTTCAATCTGCGGTATAAACTTCTCGAATGCCGATTTGATTTCCAGCAGATGCTGCCTGGGCAGGGCTATCTGTAATGTCATTCCGCCATCGGCGGACCTGCCGGCAAATGCGATATTGCTTTTTGTCGGTACATCGAGCTTCGGGAAATTTACGTCACCGGGCATGGACATAAATACCGATACCATATTTAGCATACGGACATAATTGAAAGTACCAACAAGGTCGGCCTGTTCACTATCGGGAATGATATTCAAGGCTTCCTTCATCTCCGAGCTAATCTCTTTAGGGGCTCCGGCCCTGACCTGATCAATAAGTTCGCGAATTGTTTTATCCGTATCGCCGCCAATCGCATACACGCAATAGTCATCCACTAAGGCCCAGCGATAATGGAGACCGTCACCAAACATTCCCTCTATCATCCGGCTTTGCGGAGAATCCTCCTCACCTATCCTGAACGCGACTTCAGCCGAGTCGATTCTGACGCCTTTGTATGTACCGACACTACGTTTCACTTTGAAATCCATTTCCAGCCCGAATGACTTGTACAGATTGGCAATGGCACCATCATGCATCATTTGCAACTGCTCTTCAACGACCTGCTCAAACGCCTTCTTATCGCTGATCTCTATAATCTCTTTGGCCAGGAACGGCTCGGAATCCGTACCTCCACTTACTAACGAAAAGGCCAGTGAATTACCCATGGCATCGATAGCTTTGGTGGTTAGCTTCTTTAATTTGTCCAGGTCCTCCTCGGACACTCCATCGGTTGTTATTTTGCCGATAAGGTCAATAAATTTGGGGTAAAACTTTTTCAGTGTCCGGCGGTTGATGTTGCAGCTTAAATTCATAATCGCACCGTCGTCAAGATAGGGCAGGAGATTTCTGAAGTCTCCGCCCTGCGGCGCGGCAAGCATTTCGGCCATTTCCGTTCCGGGTACGGACTTCACGGCAAACGTCATATTACATACATCGGACGCAGGTGAAAGTCCGACCATAATGTGGTCGGTTCCATTCATCAACATCTCGAATATGCCTGCATAAAAACCAATAATAGCGGCAGGATCACCCATCGGTCCCTTGCCGCTTTCGTTCATCTTTTTCAGTGCGGTCTTCGCCTGTTCGAGCTGAGCAAAAAGCATAGGCCCGATGAGCTCGGAGCCCTGCCGGACGTTTACATAAAGCCATACCGATGAGGTCTTAGCCAGTTCGGTCTCGTTCTCGTCGAGGGCTCCGGCCAAGCCCGCCCTTTTGGCACGCATTAACTTCGTGGCCCGTATCATTTTGTCGCGTGCCTTCTTCGGGCAAAGCAAGACAAACCGGCTGAACCTCGTAACCAAAGCCCTCTTCCTGCCGTCAACTGTTATGGTGGAAATACCTTCATCATCAGGTTCACTGCAGTTTGGATTCCCGGAGATGAACTTATCGTAGTTTCTAACCGGTATTAAAGTGCCTATGAACATATTGCTCATAAAACCCGGTTCCGGAGATTCACCCGGAACGTTTACACCAAAAATTGCAAACGAGCCTTTCGTGTTCACGCCTTTTAATTCTTCATCGCCGAGGAACCTGGCCAGTCCGGAACGCACCATTTGCTTGGCACCGAAAGGTTCAGGCACAATGCCCTCCAAAAATAAATCGGCAGCGTCCAAAGTACCATCAAGGTTGTTTATGCGCACACAGAACAGACTGTCGGGGGGCACTGTCCGCAACAATCTGTCGACCCTTGCCCTACGGGAATTTCCCGCCCATACACTGCCGACGGTCAGCAGCAGGGCACACATTGCCGCAATAACAGCATTTCTGAAACCTCTAAAATTAATCATGACGCCTCCTTCTCAAATTAATATGATATTTCCCACGTTTGTCAACCCAACAATACAATTGAGCATCCACTGTAACAGAATACCAAATCCGGTTGAAAAATACAATTACATCTTTGGATTCTGCCATTTATGACAATGAAAATCCGAGAAAACAAAGCTTTATCGTCAAATTACGCCAAATTTCAATGTTTTGATATATCCTTATTAATATACACAGCGCAGGTTTAACTTATTCAAATAACTTTATAATTTTCTGCTTCAAAGCGCATTTCTGTAGAGGCGAAAAATGCGGCGCAACCTGGAAGGCAGCAGAGTAAACACCAAACTTAGATTCTTCGCTTTGCTCAGAATAACATTTATCACAGGTCTTCAACAAAGCGAAAGGGCCTCTAAATTTAATTAATCCGGCCTTATTGAACGTACTTTACAGTACAGCCATAGGACATAGTGTCTGTGGTAGTTACCTCTTTGCCGGCGGTCAATTCCGCCAGGGCCTTATCAACATAGTTAATCACACCTTGTCTCTTTCTGCCTCTTTCGTCATTATCAATTGCGCCCTGGTAGGCGATACTACCCCTGGTGTCAATAACGTACATATGCGGCGTCGTCCTTGCGCCGTAGGCCTTGCCTACCGTACCCGACCTGTCATCAAGTATCGGATAGGGAAGCCTGCGTTGTTCTGCAAATTCCATGTTTTCTTCCGGAGTAGTGTGGTTTGTACTGTTTATCGCGAGCCATACGACATTCTTGTCCCTGTACTTATTTGCGAGGTTGATCATCGTAGTCTTTCTGCCGTAGTGTCGCAGGACAAAGGGACATTCGTAATTGAACCACTCCAGCACGACGATTTTGCCCCTGTAGTCTGAAAGACTTATAGTTTTTCCGTCGAAGCTATTTAGTGTAAAATCCGGGGCTTTTCTGGCAATTTGGGGCTCGATTACCTTTAAAGGTTCCTTTGAAGGCTCTTTTGAAGGTTCTGTTGGGGGCTCCTCAGTGGTTTCTCTGCTCTTACAGCCTGCCAGCACCAAAAGTAACAGAGCCAAGACCGGAAGTATCGCAAATATTTTTTCTCTCATTTTTTTGCCCTTTCGTTGAACCGCTTATATTTATCAATTCTGCCAAATTCTCAAGTATGCTAATATTATTAACACATTTTCTAATACAAAAATCCTCTACATGGATGTACGTACTCAATTATGGCTGGTTCCTGCCAAAAATTAAAACAAAATCCGAAGAAGCTGAAATATTGTAAAAATTTTGCCATAGAAAGAAAGGGATTGGTGTGTTTGAACACAATATTATTGCCTGATAACGGTGTACCCGGGGATTTCTAAGCCCGTCAAAAATAGAAAAATTTTCCCTATATCGGTTTTTTTTGTTGCAATCTGTGATGGTTTCTTTAAACTGTATTATTTGGAAATTCACCTTTTTAGGAGGTTGAATTTTAAAGGTTTTTTCTCTAAACGCGAGAGATATTATGCTAAACCACGGGCTGAGGTTTTAAGCTCCTCTTTTTCATCACCTCCTGACCTCAGCCCACTTTATTTTAATTTAATACGACGTTATTTCTGAGAAAGCTTCGATAAGGCATAGAGCAAAGGAGGGGACTGAAATTTTATAAGCCGAAGAGACAACAAATACAGACGTAACAGGCTGAGGTCATTTCTTAACTCTCTCCTCCCTCCTCCCTCCTGGCCTCAGCCTATTTTTTTATCGTTTGGAGAAAGGGTTTACTTAAATACGATTGGCGGATTCTTCTGCGCTTTCTTGTGCTTTCCGGTCTTAGGAATTATTATGGGAAAATCGAACATACCCTACCCCAGAACAAGGCTGCTCTGATCATCATTGTAATATACGAGAAGTCCCGTCTTCCGCTCCCATTGGAACCCATTCCAACCTTGCGATCCTAATGCCTTTCAGGCTGGGCAAAAGTGCCGCGATGTAGTATTGGCCCTTGTACTTGACTATCTCAGGTGCCGCCACGGGTAATGTGCCAATGAAAAACCGGTCATCATTAATACCGAAATTAAGCGGATCGTCAGATGCATAAATTGAGCTTACATTATTTTTACCATACCTCTGCGTGCGAAAGAGGTAATACAATCCCGTATCCCTCCTGTAGACTACGTGAGGACACTCAGCCGAATATTTCGTTCCTCCGGCTTTCCCTCCGGAGGCCACCAAAATCGGGTTGCTCCACTTGCGCAAATCCTGCGATGTTCGGCAAAAGTCGGCGCCGACATTTTTGTCGGCCAGGTGGCCCGTGTAATAACAATAGTATTTCTCTTCCACAATCAGGACCATCGCATCACGCGAGTTATTGTAAGGTCCTGAGAACAGGTCCGGCTGTCTGTTTTCATTCAGCAGGCGCGTGAAGACTTTGCCATCATCGCTTTTTGCCAGACAGATACGAACCCAGTCGCCATAGAACATATAATATACGTTACCGACCTTTATGACATGCGGGGCCTGCAACCCTCCTTTTTGCTCGCCAAGCGTAACGTCGGCCTGCATGGCAATACCCATGGGCTTCCAATCTTTGTCTGTGAGATTTTTCGCTTCCCAGCGGTAAAAAAGCCTGGTATTGCCGCCGCATTTGGTTTTCCTGATGCATGACCAAAGCTGCCAGGTGCCGTCTTTAGCCTGCCATACAGCGAAATCGACCGGCTGCTGTCCGGGGCTTGTGAACTCTCCGAGGTCCGGATTGCCTGCAACCTGCCACCAGTGCCCCTCAATTTCAGGCCTTAGTGCAGATTTGGCCAAAAAACCGCTTCCAAGGGCTTGCATGCCGGCCAAACCGCTGTTTATTATCAAAAATAAGAAAAATGCTTTCAGAAGGAATTTCAGAATGGTCTTTCCATAGATATTTTTGACCGGCATGATTCAGCCCCAAAAATTTTTTTTATTATCTTCAAAATTATACTTGTCCAATAATATTTATTATAGTAAAATTCCCGTCAAAGGTAAAGAAAGGCCTATTATAGCTTTAGCGCCGGCACTTTTAGGTGATGAGTGCCACGGGAAAAATTTAAATCAGGTATTATTTGACCGGATACGAACAAATTTTGACAAAAAAAGTATAGACATTAGAGGCGCTTAAGAATATATTTGTAGAAGCATTTTTGCAGGGCTGGGATTATCTCGCTTTCTCCTCTCCCTCCGCTCCCAGCCCTGTCTTTTTATGCGCTGAAAAAAACCATCCACTTAGACTCCACAGACAGAATAAAGCATGCTTTGCTTGGCGTATTCCATGCAGGATAATTTTAATATCGCGGGGTTGCGGTCCCTGTTCTTCGTTGGTAATTGACGAAAAGGAACCACAAGATTCAGATTTGCTCTTTCTCGGCCTGTAAGGAATGTACTTGCGTGCCCCGGCAAGTTTTCTAATACTCATTATTCAAAAATTTAATCAGCTCTTCCGGGACGTAGTCGTTAGCAAAAGCGACAATATCGCGCACCTCACCGCTCGTCAAATCACCCTTGATGTTCCGGTTATTAATATCGACGTTTACAATTATGCCGAACGCCATGTCCTGAGGGCCAGCATCGCCTCCGCCTCTTGTGATACGCCTTAGCTGAGTCGGTCTAATCTGGACATTGATGTTTTTTTCTTCCATCGGGGTTTCGAGAAGGATACGCAAATTTTTCGTTCTCTCTCTCCAGACGTCATTTTTAAAGTTGCTTGCTAAAATCTGCACCGAATCCACCTGGCCTGTGTCAAAAACAAATTCGTGGACCACACCCACTCGTGGTATCGCCCGGTCTATAAATTTGGCCCTTAGTTCATCCAGCGCTTTGCGAAATATTTTGTCCTTCTGGGGGATATCAAAATCCTGTATGCCGTCGATGTATAAGCGTTGCGGAAAAGTAAAAAGAGGACCTCGAGCGGTCAATATGAATGTCGGCATTTCGGCGCACTGCTCTATAAGTGCGTTGCAATAGTCCTGTAGCTTTGTTTTATCCTGTTTAAGTATTATAGGAGGCCGGACGTCCACGCCGTATTTAACTACGTGCTGAGATATGTACTCTTTGTCAAACTGGTAATTCATTGTTTTTGCAGCCTGAAAAATCTGTAACGTTACCCAGTTTATAACAGCGGCGGTGAGAAGTCAAGGAAAACCGGCCGGTGATAAACCAAGATAAGGAGTGTTTCTTTGCAAATGACTAATTGTGTACAGTTGCAAAAGGGAAAAGCTAAATAAGGCCTTTGTCTTGAATGGAATCTATCTGACCCTTTCGAGTCCACTTCTCACGGAACCTTTTGGTATACTTCCATTCCAAGTTTTGCACTGACAGGCCTACCTTCTGTAAAATTTCTTCCAAGGATTTTCCTTGACTAGCTTTCCCGAGAAGCCCAAGTACCCTAAAGACAACTCCATCCGCTGAACATACTAACCAGTTTTCAGATGAATCACATAGAAAGGCCAGCGTTTCTTTTTCACCATCGTGGATATCGGCTTGATACAGCAACTTAAACTTATCATAGAAGGTTTTAACCACCGAGAACTCGACATCGATGATTTTGATAAGGTTTTGTTCCTCGTGATGCTCAAGATCAATACTAATATCTTGATACTCTCGGCTTGCCCACTTAACCTCATCAGCCACTATTTTAGATATAGTGACATCGCATTTCTTAATAAAAGTGTCCCAGATACCTAATTCAAAGAGTTTTATAATCGGCCCGGCATCAAGCAACAGAAATTGAAATTTTTTCATCCTTGAAATCCTCATCTTCCGCCAAGTACTCGCCGGCCTGCTTATAACTCATATCCATATATTTCGCAAACTGCATCAGAGACAATTTCCCTTCATTAAGTGCTCTTATCGCCAGACTACAGTATCGTTCAGGCAATTTATCAGGTTCATCTGACTTCCGTAAAGGTCGATTTATTTTTAGGCTTTTAGCTTGATCGATGTATTTTTCAACATCTTCTCCAGACTTATTATATAGATAGAGCATACGCCAGAGCAACGCGTCCAACGAGACCCCAAATTCCCTTGCTATCTCATCCAACACCTCAAAACTGACTTTTCCATCTTGACCGGAAACTGAGTCTATCTTGTTCTTCACAGAATCTGTAGGTAACAAAAGTTTGCTGGCAAAAGCGTTTGCATATTTTTCTTCGACTGTGCTTGGTTCTGTATTTTCTGATACGCCCGTTCGAAAAATTCCCCATGTCAGAAGATGAAATAACTCATGGGCAAGGTCGAAGTTACGACGCCACAATTTATTATGTCTATTTAAAAGAATAGCGGGACCAAACTGTTCTGATATTGTTGAAATAGCGCTGCCTGAAAAATCCAGATGGAATATTTTTACATAAAACTTCTCCTCTAAAGTCTGTTTGAGCGACATGCTTGGTATATCACCAAGTAAGAATTCTTTTTGAGCCTTCTCTGCCAGTAAATTCGCTTGGATGTAATTGAATTCCTCCGGTCTTGTAACTTCCGGCTCTGGTAACCTAATGCTTCTCTTTGCACACATGACTAATTCAAGGTTATGATACTGTTGGCAAAGCTGTCGGAATTCAGCCTCCGTCCGCTTTATTTCCTCTTCAATACCGGGTGCATTTCGCCAAAGCATTAAATTTTCGGTAGGTAATTCATCGGATAAAAAAAAGTCTATAGTTTTTCTGTAAATTTCCGCCAACTTACTAAGCTGTGAAAATTTTGGTTCCCTGC
>SMTZ1_10004295_pt2 | contig 14330 bp, 15 predicted proteins | sample DeeMarSWOR136_30_FD_25667 | JGI IMG/M metagenome (IMG submission 25667) | reverse complement strand
AAAATCGGGGGTCGAAGCACCGGCCGTGACACCGACGTGCTCCACCGTCTCGTTTTCACCGAAGAACCATTCTTCGCAGATATCGTCCGCCGAGCCAATCAATCGCCCCCGGCCGCAGAGCGCCTGCGAGATGTTGGCCAGGCGCTTGGAATTGGCTGACGTCTGCGAGCCGACCACCAGGATCATGTCGACTTCGGGCGCCATATCGAGGATGGCGCTCTGGCGCTCGCTGGTGGCCATACAAATCGTGTCAAAAGTCTCTATGTGGGGCCATTTCCTTTGGGCGGCGAGCCGGAAAGCCTCGAAGTCCTCGATCCTCATCGTGGTCTGGACGGTTAACCCCAGCTTGCGGTCCCGCCAGGCAGGGTACTGATCGAGTTCGTCCACCGAGGATATCACGGTGATACGATCAGGGGCATGTCCCACCACGCCTCTGGTCTCGTCGTGGTCGGTATCTCCGAAATGAACCAGGTAGTACCCCCTCGGGACGACCTTCTCAATGATTCGATAGATGTGGCTCACCAGCGGGCAGGTGGCGTCAACGACCGTGAGTCCTTTGTCGCGCGCCGCCTGTATGACGCGGGGTTCGACGCCGTGGGCCGAAATGATGAGGGTGCCCTTATCCACGTCGGCGACTGCGAATTCCTGACCCACCCCTTTCCTGCGAAAATCCTCGACCACCGCCTCGTTGTGTACGATCTCGTTGAGAATGGTGACCGGGCCGCCACTTTCGCGCGCGGTTTCCTCAGCGATTTTGATCGCTCGCTTGACCCCCATGCAGAAGCCGTAATGCCGCGCTATGATGATCTTCCGGATCACGCTTTCTCCAGAATGGCCCGTGACTGCTCGAAGGCCCGATACGAACTGCGCACCAGTGGACCGGCTTCCACGTGGCCCAGACCGATCTCCTTCCCGATTTCCGCCAGATCCTCAAATTCCTTCGGGAGATAAAAACACTCCACGGGCAGGTGGGCCAGCGACGGCCGCAGATACTGGCCAATCGTGACTATGTCCACCCCGGCGGCGTGGACCTGGTGCAGTAGCTCGACGATTTCATCTTTGGTCTCACCCAGACCGACCATCAGACCGGTCTTAACCACCGGCCTCGGCCGGTAATTCGACATGTAGCGGAGGACATCAAGAGACCGATCCAGTCTGGCACCACCCCGGACCCGGCGGTGCAGCCGCTGCACGGTCTCGACATTGTGCGCCAGTACGTCAACTCCGGACTCGATCACCGAAGCAACCGCCTCGTAGTCACCCTTGAAATCGGGAATGAGGAACTCGACCTTGATATGCGGGTCGCGCGCCCGTAGCTCACGCATGGTAGCGGCAAAGATCGATGCCCCCCCATCCGGGAGATCGTCCCGAGTCACCGATGTAATCACCACCTGCTTCAGACTGAGGCGACCGACCACCTCGGCCAGCCGGCGGGGTTCGTCACGGTCGAGACCTTCGGGTTTGCCCGTGGCGACATCGCAGAAATTGCACCCACGGGTACACTTGTCCCCGAGGATCATGAACGTGGCGGTGCCTTCGTTGAAACACTCCCAGATGTTGGGGCAGGACGCTTCCTGGCAAACTGAATGCAGGCCGCCCGCCTTGAGCGACGAGTAGACACGGTTGAACTCCTCGCTCATTTTCGGACGAGCCTTGAACCAACTCGGCAGACGCTTGTGCGGGACCTTCAGCCGCTCCGCCACCGGCATGGTGCGCGGATTGTCGAGGTTCGCCGAGAACTCGTCGGCGGGCTTTCTATCGCTAACAGTGCTCACGTCAATCTCGCTCACTTTCTATACGCGCGCCGCCTGCCGAATCAGCTAACTTTCTCCAGAAAATACTCAAGCAGCCGGGTATCATCATCAAGTTCCGCGTGAAAGGACGCCGCCAGCAGATGCCCCTGCCTGACCAGCGCCGGGTCCTCGCGATATTTCGCCAGAATCTCGATTCCGGAGCCGACCCGCGTGACGCGCGGCGCTCTTATAAACGTAGCGGTCAGCCTGACTTTCTCTCCAGCCAGATCGGCGTCGATCTTCTCCTCGAACGAATACACCTGCCGCCCGTAACCGTTGCGGTCAACGTCGATGTCCATAAGCTCCAGCGGCCGGACTTTCGAGACGTTGTTTTCAATCGACGTCGATAACATGATCATCCCGGCGCAGGTGCCGAACACCGGCTTAGAACGCCCGAACTCCAGGAGGGGTTCCCTCAGATTGAACCGGTCGATCATGATATCCATGGTGGTCGATTCGCCACCGGGAATGATGAGCGCGTCGAGATCGCGCAGATCCGACGCCAGCCTGACCAGCACCGACGATGCCCCGGCCCGGCCAAGCTGGTGGCGGTGGCGATCATAGTCACCCTGGATAGCGAGAACGCCCACTTGTGCGTTATTCGATCTGCTCATGCCTGTTTTACCACCGGCCGATAACCTGGTGCGAGGGAATATACCGAGAATCATGATAAGAGGCCAAGGAAGATTGGGGCGCGGACGAAGCCGGGCTACGAACCAGCGTAAGTAACAGCAAGGTTGATACTTCGCCCCGCCGAGTAGATCCCCGAACCGTGCACTTTGTAAGCCTGATCGAAGAGGTTCTCCAGGCCGAAGTTCACGGTGAACGATGAAAGCGCAAGGCGGGCGAAGAGTCCCACGGTCACCCAGCCGGGCGTGCCTTCAGGATCGATACGGGTGTCCTCTTTGTCTCCGCTGGACAAACGGCGCTGTGGCCCGGCAAACCTCAGATAACCGCCCAGCCTCAGCGGGAGGCCGAGCGACCGGACCACTGATACCGCCCCCAATAGAGGTGGAATGCGAGTGAGCGGCTCATGAGCCGTAAGATTCTCTCCGAAAGTCCACGCCAGGGAGACCCGGGCGTCCACCCCGTTCCCGACAGCCATCGCACTTTCGACCTCGAAACCGTAGATTCTGGCTCGGTCGGTGTTGAACTTCTGATATATGTCGAATTCTACCTCATCCTGTAGCCCGTTGCCGTTTTCATCGTAGAAGGCCAGTCCCGCGTACGTGCCGGGAGCCCGGACGATCAAAGCGTAGAGTTGGTTGCAAAACACGAACGCGCTCCCGGAAAACCGGCGGCCCGCCACCTTGAGGCCTATTTCGAAGTTGTTGCAGTGCTCCGGATTAAGGCCCGGGCTTGGGGCGTCAACCCCGCTGCTCGAGTATTTGAGGACCACCGCATCGTTAAGGCTGGGCGCCCGGAAACCACGCGACCAACGACCGACCAGGTTGGCAGCGGGTGTCACGAGGTAACTTGCGGCCAGGGAGCCGGTCAGATCAGAAAAAGTCTCTTTATAATGGTCAAAGGGATACTCCAGCGGCGAATCGACGCCGATCAGACTGTACCGCATACCCCCGGTAAGAACCAAGCGGTCACCATGGGACCATTCATCCTGGACATAAAATCCGAGTTCCCAGTATCGGGAGTCATCAGGAAACGAGGGCCGCTGAGCCTCTGTCAAAGATCCTTCCTCGCGCCGGCTCCCGCTGAGCACCCGATGGTGGTAGTACTCCAGGCCATAGGCCAGCCAGTGCGAACGAAGGAATGACGATGAGAGCCGTGCAAAGCCGCCCCAGGTCGCGACTTCATCCCGGGTGTACGTGATGGCCGATGAACCCGCTCGCTGGAGGCGATGGCCCTCGAGCTCGTTCTGGTAGGCCAGCGAGATTTTCGCGCCGTCAATCAGCCACCCCGATCTTGTGTCCTCGTATGTCAAAACGCCCAGATAGCGGTCCTGCGGATCGTAGATATACTGCTGGAAATCCCCGCTGACATACTTGTCGTAGCGCGGGACCTCGTTCTGGCGAACGCTCAGGAAGCTGGCGCGCAGGTGCCGCTTGTCGGCGAGGCGATACCCGATCCGGGCCGAGTGGTCGGCCTCGCGCCAGCCGGTAGGCTCCTGGGCGCCGACCGATCCACCGGCGTGCAGGTTCCCGATCTCCTTATACGTCATCTCATAGGATACTGCCAGCGGGTCTTTCGCCCCGGAGAGACCAAGATGACTGCTACCGCCATGGTCAGCCCCCGTGTACTTGACCGTTCCTCGATAGGCGATCGCGTCTCGACCGCACTCATCGGCCGGATCGGCCGGCACCAGATTGACCACCCCGCCGATAGCATCGCTGCCGAAGAGGACCGACGACGGCCCGCGAACGACTTCTATCGACCCCAGGCTCTCGAAATCAACCGTGTTCAGATACTGATTGGCGCCGAACCGAAAAGTCGGCTGGTTCAATCGAATCCCGTCGTAGAGCAGCAGCACATACTTGCCCAGCAAGCCGCGAATGATCGGGCTGCCGTGGGCATGCGTGGTCTTCTGAACCAGAATTCCCGATTCGTCACGCAGAAGGTCGGCGGTGGTGGCCGGATTCCGCTCAGGGAATTCATCGCGGGTGGTCACCGACACACTCTGAGGCAGGCTGAACTGCTTGTCAGCGGCCCGGGTCGGAAGGACAGTGAACGATCCAACCGGCACCAGTGCCGGTGTCAACTCGATGGTCAGTTCGGCGCGCGCCGCGTCCCCAAGTGTCACCAGCGGTGTCCTCTCGCGGCGATATCTGACATGAGTCACCACCAGGGTGTCCTCGGCCACTGACGAAACAGAGAGGATGAAACGCCCCAGGCTGTCTGTCGCCACCGCCTGTCCCGATGACTGGAGCCTTACAGTCGCGCCCGGCACCGGGCCTCCGGTGGAGGCATCGATTACCTGTCCGGTAATAGTGACCTGAGCGACCGACGACACGACCGATGTCAAAAGCAGAATGGCTATCCCGACAACGTAATGAGAGAAGCATCGGGGCGGGGCGGGGCGCAATTTGTTCATACTCGTGCCAGTCAACGCGCGTCGATGTAGCTGTAACCAGAAGGCGCGGCGCTTGCTCGGCCAATATAGGTAAGTCCGTCTACAGCGTCAAGCCGAACTGACGGTCCGGCTCCGGCAGCGGCGGCATGGCGTCGTAGATGCGGCCATTGAGGCGGCGGCCGTTCTTTTTCTTGTTCACCCCGCCCCACTGCTTGAAGAAGAAGTGGACGTTCTGCTCCCGGCACTGGCGCCGGATATCGAGCACCCAGGCTTTCTGCATCGGCCGCGCGCCGGGGCCGGACTCGCCGCCGACCACGATCCAGTCGATCCCGGTCAAATCCATGCCCGGCACTGGGCCGAGCAGCGGCTCGATCGAGAGCCACTTGATTGCCGCGCTAGCCTCGCGAAGATGATCAATCCGATAGGCGAACCGGGCCGACTCCACCGTCACCCCCATCCAGACATTAGGCGGCCAGTCGATCCGGGGCGCAAGCCTGGCCAGCCGCTTGGACCGTTTGGTGAGCACCTGAAAGACGTGCCGGTCAGCCCGGCGCATGACATCGAAGACTTGCCGGAAGAACCGAACCGGGATTTTCTCATGGAACAGGTCGGACATCGAGTTGACGAACACCAGGGTCGGCTTACGCCAGCGGAGGGGTTCTTCGAGGACTTCGGGGTGGACGGTGACCTGGAAGCCGTTCCGGTACTTGGCTACTCCCATACCCTGCAAGCGCTTAGCCATCCGCTCGGCGTAGCAGTGCTTACACCCCTCGGACACCCGGCTGCACCCTGTAACCGGGTTCCAGGAGGCGTGGGTATACTGGATTTCTGAGTAGCGAGTCACGTTGAATTAAAGCGAACGCCTGGGTCAAATGAAATCACAAACTACAGATCTCTGGTAGGTCGGGTTCACGTGCGTCGAGCGGAGCGAGACGCGAGCAACCCGGCATCCACCTATCGTAGGTCGGGTTCACGTGCGCCGAGCGGAGCGACACGCGAGCAACCCGACATCCGCTCACTCCCCAAACAATCCATCCAATGAGATCGGCTCTCTCACCCCCCAATCCCGCTGGTAATAACCGCGCTCGAACCATGAAACGGCCGAAGACATTGAATATTCAAACGGATCGGTCACTATACCGTGATGCACCGGATTATAGTGAATGTAATCAATATGCCGATTCAGATTGTCCTGATCGCGAATAACGTGCTCCCAGAAGCGGTTCTGCCAGACCCGGCCGGGACCGTGGCGAAGCCTGTAACGGCGTGAATAGCTCAACTTGAAGTTGTGCATGATATCGGATATCGATTCTTGACCGACCGTCAGCACAGCATGAAAGTGATCCGGCAAAATCACCCAGGCATCAAGCTCGCGCCCGTGCCACGCCTTCGCGAAGATATCTGGTTCTCTGAGCAGAATCGGATTACGCTCATAAGTAACGACGGTTACGAAGAAGGTGGCGTCGGTGAGAACATGTCGTCGGAGAGTCTTCATCGGATGATTGTCGGGTTGCTCACGGTGCGCTACGCGCACCGTTCGTGAACCCGACCTGCGTTTGTTTGTTACAAGGGCTCTGTCGGGTTGCTCGCGTCTCGCTCCGCTCGGCACTCGTGAACCCGACCTACTCTTCAAGCAACTGACATCTCGCATTCACGATCCCCCGCGTCCCCCTTCCCTACCGCGTCTGGAGCTGGTGCTCTTCGGGGATTTCGAGCGCGGCGATACCCTTCATCGCCTGACCCAACGAACGCGAGTACTCCGCGATGATCGCGTAATCCTGCCAGTGGGTCGTGGCGGAAACAATCGCCTTAGCGCGTTTCTCCGGATCGGACGATTTGAAAATGCCCGAGCCGACAAACACCGCCTCGGCGCCGAGATGCATGCACAGGGCGGCGTCGGCCGGAGTGGCAATCCCGCCGGCGGCGAAATTCGGCACCGGCAGCTTGCCGGTCCGGGCCACCATCTTGACCAGTTCCAGAGGCACGCGGTGTTCCTTGGCGGCGCCGTAGTGTTCCTCGGACGACATGACCGTCAGCGCTCTCATGGCCAAGCCGATTTCGCGCAGATGCTTGACCGCCTGGGAAACGTCACCGGTGCCGGCCTCGCCCTTGGTGCGGATCATAGCGGCCCCTTCGGAAATGCGCCTGAGTGCCTCGCCCAGGTTGCGGCAGCCGCAGACGAACGGCACTTTGAACGGCCACTTGTCGACATGGTATTTCTCGTCGGCCGGGGTGAGAACTTCGGATTCGTCGATGAAGTCGATCTCTATCGCTTCGAGCACGCGGGCTTCGATGAAATGCCCGATGCGGCACTTGGCCATGACCGGGATGGTCACGGCGCGCTTGATGGCTTCGATTACGTCGAGGTCGGCCATGCGCGCCACTCCGCCTTCGGCGCGGATGTCCGACGGCACCCGTTCGAGCGCCATTACCGCAGCGGCGCCGGACTGCTCGGCGATCTTGGCCTGCTCCGCGCTGGTGACATCCATAATCACCCCGCCCTTGAGCATCTCGGCCAGCCCGACCTTGACCTTATGAGCTTTATCTTCAAACTGTTTCATAGTCTCATCTCCTGTGTACACCACCTAACCCATAATATAATACGCTCAGGCTCATTCTTACAACCCCAATTCGACATACGATGGTGCCCCTAAGTTGTTGTCACAGAGACAAAAAGCGACCGGCCCCGAGGCCGGTCGCTGATCTTCTCGGAATGCAGTTTATGCGCAGACCTACCTGGCGGCGCGGCGATAGCGAGCGAAATTGTGCTTCGACAACGCCTTCTTGAAGCCCTTTTCCTGGGCCGTCCAGAAATCGCGCATCGGACAGATCTCAGCACGGTCGCACGGACAACTGTCACCCTCGGTGCACAAGTTGATGTGGATCGGGCCTTCGATCGCTTCAATAACATCCAGGAACGAGATGTCTCTGGGGACGTGGTTCAGACGATAACCCCCGGTGACCCCCTGGAAGGAAACCAGGATACCGCCACGGGTCAGGTCCTTGAGAATTTTGGCCAGAAATTCGCGGGGAATGGCTTCGGCGGCGGCAATCGAGTTGATCGAGCCCAGCTTGCCTTTGGGCAGCGTGGACAGGTGCTTCACCGCCCTGAGAGCGTAGTCGGCCTTGCGTGATAGCTGCATGTACTTCTCCTTATTCCAGTTACTATCCGCCTCCGGCGGACGTATGGGCAATTGTGGCAAAATTGCCCGACACTTCCACCATGAGGTACGCGACTATACGAAAAAAGATTGGCAAAGTCCACCAAAAAGTTGCCGAAAGTATAGCTTTTTCGCAATTTTGATTGCTCGGTCGATCTCTCGACCCGGACCGGCCGCTTCCGGGCCCATGGTTTGCCGCAGATGCCCTCAGTGGCCGCGCTTTCCAGAAAAGACGAACACCGGTGTGGCTCGGGGGCTTTCAACCCACCCCGTAGTACATGCTCAAAAGTGAGAACAATTACTGATTTCGAGCTGTTATATAAATCCATGCGGAGTTTGGCCCGGCAGTAGGTAGTTTTTACCTTTTGAGGAGTTTACATAATGGCTGAGCAACAGACCACCTATGATGAAGAGTTGATTCAAATTACCCCGGCCGCGGTACAGGAAGCTAGGCAGCTTATGGCCCTGGAAGAAAAAGGCGGCCATTTCCTGCGCCTGGGAGTATCTCCGGGCGGCTGTTCCGGGATGTCCTATTCAATGTCGTTCGACAACCAGCCTTCGCCTCTCGACCGCGAGTTCGACTTCGACGGCCTCAAGGTGAGGGTCGACCTCAAGGCTCTCATGTATTTGAAAGGCAGCCGGCTGGACTACCAAAAAGGGCTGCTGGGCGGCGGATTCAAGTTCACCAATCCGAATGCCCGACGATCCTGCGGCTGCGGGTCTTCGTTCACCTGTTAACCTGGCCTATCGGCCCGACCGTGGTCCTATGTGTTACAGCGTCGTCGAACCGTCGCAGTTCCTGCCTGGCGAGGTCTTTCGCCAGGATGAGTTCATGGACGGCCTGGCGCGTCACGACTGGGAACAGTACCGGAGCCGCAAGGTGCTGGTGCGCGGGTGTAGCGACGTTTTGACGCCGCCGTGGGCATACATGGCCATCACCGCCCGCCTCGTCGGGGTCGCCCGGTCAGTCCGATACGGCAATGAACATGACCATATCGTGATTCACCGCCCGACTGCATGAGGCTCGGCTATGCCCCGAATAAACTTCCTGCCTGACAATGTCGAAATCCTGGTCGATCCGGAGGTGACGGTGCTGGACGCCGCCCTGGATTATGATATCCCCTCAAGTCACAACTGCGGCGGCAACTGCGCCTGCTCCACCTGCCATATCATCGTAGAAAGCGGCTTCGAAAGGTTAGGCGCCATAACGGACGATGAAGCCGAGATGCTGGAGGAGGTTGACGGCCTGACCGACCGTTCGCGCCTCTCGTGCCAGTGTGTCGTGACCGATGATCTGGTGGTGCGGATTCCTGAGCCGGGAACCTTCGGAGCGGTGACTTCTTTGATCGCTCAAACCGTTGATTTGAATCGGCTGCCCTGGTAAAGGCGGCCGTTTCCATTTGGGGCACAGGGGCGGGCCGAATCTGCCGATAACTAAGACGATAGGGCGAAAACCGCGCCCTGCGTCGTTATGAGGAATGGTCGGATACAGTCAGGCTATACGCTGATCGAACTGGTGCTGGTACTGGTGATTATCGGAATTCTGGCATCGGTCGGCCTCAAATCGCTGACCGCTGTTAACCAGACCGGTCGAATCGAGGAAACGAAACAGGAGCTTGACCGGCTGGCTTACGCCATCGCCGGCAATCCGGCGCGGGTATCCGGGGGAACGCGAACTGATTTCGGGTATGTCGGCGATGTCGGCGGTTTTCCCCCTGATCTCGACGCTCTCGCGGTCAATCCCGGCGGGATGGCAACCTGGCGTGGACCTTACATCGCCGACGAGTTCACGATGGGTGGAGCCGACACTGACTTCAAGCACGACGCCTGGGGAGTCGCCTACATCTACCCGGCCGGTCTGACTATCAGTTCCACCGGCGGCGGTCAGACTCTGACACGGCAATTAGCCGGATCGGTGGCTGACCTGCTGTACAACCGCGTGAACCTGGTCGTGACCGATCCGGACCACACCCCGCCCGGCGCGGACTACGCCGACTCGGTGGTGCTGGTCCTGATAGTCCCGGACGGATCCGGCAGTCTGATTTCCAGAGTGATCGGTCCGCAGGTCGACGGACTGGCGCGGTTTGACTCGGTGCCGATCGGAGTTCATGAGCTGCGGCTGGTCTACCTGCCGACCGCGGATACGCTGTATCGAAAGGTCGTGGTGTATCCGGGCGAGACCAGCTACCTCGAAATGTCGCTGGCAGGTAGCGATTGGTGAGAGGACCGATCATGATGAAGTCGAAGCAAGAGCACGGATTCAGCCTGATTGAGCTTTTAGTGGTGATTGTGGTAATCGGCATCCTCGCCGCCGTGGCCATGCAGTCGATGACCGCCAGGGTAGAAGACATGCGCCGGCTCAACACGGAACGCGAGATGGACATGCTGGTCAAAGCGATAGTGGGCGATCCAGGGTTAGCCCAGAATGGTCAGCGCAGCGATTTCGGATATGTCGGCGACATCGGTGCCTTTCCGCCCTACCTTCAGGCCCTGTACGAGAACCCGGGCGGATTCGCCACCTGGAAAGGGCCGTACCTTCCCGCGGGTTTGGCACAGGATAACACCGGATTCAAGACGGACGAATGGGGTTTCGCCTATTCATACTCCGGCGGCCTCACCATCACTTCAACCGGCGGTGGTTCGTCAATTACCCGGAGAATCGCGGACGCGGCATCCGACTACCTGCTCAACCGGGTAAGCGGAATGATTCTGGATGCCGCCCACTGGCCGCCCGGGCCGGTCTATGCGGACTCGAGTAACATCGTGATCACCTACCCCGATGGATCGGGAGGCACCGCCGTAAAGACCTATCACCCTGATGCGACCGGTAGATTCACGATCGACTCCATCCCGGTCGGAAACCACCCGATCATCGCCGTCTACCAACCTGAGGCTGATACCGTGAACCGTTATCTGACCGTGCTGCCTCGCCACCGGAGCCCCGTATCGTACCGGTTTGGAGCAGCTCATTTCGGCCCCACGGGCGGCACCTATGTTCTGCGTCCGGACGGGCCGGGGGCATTGACCAGCCTGACCAATTCCGGGTGCGCGGACAACTACCTGTGTATCAACGAGGCGGTGTCGGATGAAGACGCAACGACGATAATCAGAGCATCCGGCTCGCTCGCCACCGACGTGTACACTATGGACGATCCGCCCGACACTTCCTGGACAATCCAGAGCGTGACCGTTTTCTGCCGGGCGCGTCGGACGCGGAGCCAGGGCTCGGTCCAGCCCACCATTTACGTGGCCGGCGGCCAGGCCAACGGGCCGGAACAGGACCTTACGGACTCCTACGCCGTCTACCAGTACACCTGGGCCACTAACCCGGTCAGCGGTTCGGCCTGGACCTGGACCGACATCATCGATCTGCAGGCCGGGGTACGCCTGCGCGGCCAGAATGCTACTTTCCCGGCCTACTGTACCCAGGTGTGGGCCGAAGTAGCATACGAGCGGTGAGGTTCGACCGTGGTTCCGCGCCGATGCTCAGCTTCAGTCGCCCGGGCCGCCGCCCGCGGCTTCACCCTGATTGAGGTGATTCTCGTGATCGTAATCGCCGGCATTCTTGTGTCGGTCGCGGTGCGAACCGGAACTTCTTTATATCAGACAGCTCGAGTTGAAGAAACCAGGCAAGAACTCGATATGCTGGCCTATGCCATCGCCGGCAATCCGAATCTTCAGGACAACGGCGTGCGCTCGGATTTTGGTTATGTGGGCGACATCGGCGCCCTGCCGCCCGACCTCGACGCGCTATATGCCAATCCGGGCGGCTACGCCACCTGGAAGGGCCCGTATGTCGGAAACCGGTTCAGCCAGACACCGGGCGATTTCAAAACCGACGCCTGGGGAAATCTGTATGTCTACAGCGGGACTGGTATAACCTCAACGGGGTCGGGGAGTGACATAACGCGACGGGTCGCCCCGACCGCAGACGAACTGCTCTTCAACCGTACATCGGGGACAATAACGGATCGCGACGGCACCCCACCCGGCTCTGTCTGGCGCGACTCGGTACGGGTCACGCTCACCTACCCGAACGGCTCCGGCTCGACTGTAAGCCGGACGGTTTTCCCTGATGCGGGCGGGTTTTTCTCGTTCGACTCGCTACCAATCGGCAACCATCGACTCGGTATCGACTATAGGCCCACCGGTGATACGCTCTACCGCCTGGTTTCGGTCACCCCTCGGTCGCGCGGCTACGCCGACTATCGCCTGAATTCAAATGTCTGGCACGATGCGTCCGGGGGCGGCGGCCTGGTCATGGTGCCGGGTTCCGATTCACTGGTGGCCGACTGCCACGGCTTCTCGTTCTGGATTCTGAACCCTTCGGGTGGAGCAGTCGACATCAGTTCACTGACCGTAACCTACACCGGTCTCGCCGGCTACTATCGCTACGTCCGGTGGGACGGAGTCGTCGTGGTAAACGCCAACAATCCGTCGCTCGGCAGCGGCGACCTGGCCGCGTTCAGCACCGTTCGGACGATCGCCGACGGGGCAAGCGTCAGAATCGATATCGACTTCTTCAAATCGACTCCCACGGGTGGCGGGAATGTCGATGTCGATAACACCACCTTCACCGTGACCCTCTCGGACGGCTCGACATTCACAGCCGCTACCGGGGGCTGTCCATGATACGGTCCATCGCCGACAACCACGGCTTCACTCTTATCGAACTGGTAGTAATCATCCTGGTTATCGGGGTGCTCGCAACCATCGCCGGGCTCCGCATGAGCGAAACAATCCAGACCGCCCGCTTGGAGCAGACCAAAAAGGAACTGGACCAGATGACCAGGGCCATCGTCGGCAACCCCGACCTGTACAGCCACGGGACGCGTAGCGACTTCGGCTTTGTCGGCGATAACGGCACGCTGCCGGGGAGCCTGGATGATCTGGTGCAAAACCCGGGCGGTTGGTCCACCTGGAACGGCCCCTACATGCAGCCGGGTCTCAGCTCTGACGATTTCAAAAGAGATGCGTGGAACAGTTACTACCAATATGTCGATACTCTAATCCGCTCGGTCGGGTCGGGCTCGAATATCGACAAGCTCATCGCGCCTTCGTCGGCAGCGCTGCTGTCCAACACGGTATCAGGGTGGGTCGTCGACGCCGACCGCGAACCACCGGGTTCGGTCAACGTTGACTCAATAGTCATAGTGCTGACCTGCCCCGATGGCGCGGGCAACGTCACGGACATCCCGACCAACTCCGACGCCCACGGGCAGTTCAGGTACAGCGGGGTGCCGATAGGCAATCACACGCTCCGGATCATCCACGAACCGTCCGGCGATACGTTGAGCCTCGCGGTGACAGTCTACCCCGGCCGCGACACCTCAGTCGATATAGTCTTTCCGGCTGATTTGTGGTGACCGGGTCTACGTCTCTCGCGTGACCAGCTCTATGCCGCGTTTCCTGAGGTGCGCAAAGAACAGGGACGGCTTGACCGCGACCTCCTGCGGCTTCACGCCGCGGGCGCTGATTTGACCGGAAGCGGCCATCTGTGCGATAATGGCCGCCGGAAACGCGGTACAGCGCATCATGGCGGTCAGACCGGAGCGCGAATCCTGGCGATCTATGATCTCGTAGGTGAGAATGACCGGCTTCCCCTCCCTCTCCCCTTCCACCGTAACCCTTACCAGAATCATATCGGGGTCTTTGAATGAGAGTTGCCGTTCCAACACGGCCCGAAAAACGGCCCGCGGCTCAACCGACGTTCCGTCGATCTCCACCGATTTGCGCGACCCCATCCCAAGGTCCAGCATCGCCTTGAACAAAGCACAGTGGCCGGGATAGCGGATGGTTTTGTAGTCAAGGAAATCGATGCGGCCGGCATAGGTGACGGGGAGGGTGGAGGAACCGCCGGAAGTGAAGAACGCTTCGAGTTCGCCGACACCGTCGAACTCAAGCCGTTCCAGACCGGTCATCGGGAAGACGGTTCGTCGAACGCCTTCGTCGAGGATGACACACGGTTCCCAATACTCATTAAGCAGGCCTTCGACCGAGAAGGCGACCTGGTAATTGAGCGGCGGCCGCGGGACCTGCGGGAGACCGCCGACCCGGATTCTCGCCGCCACCACTTGGTCCAGACGCTCCACGCCGTCAGCCACCATCAGCGAAACCATGCCGGGGGCAAGGCCGCAGTCAGGGACGACGATAATACCGGCCTTCTCAGCCTCGGCCGACAATTTCAACTGCGAGCTGACCACGTCGTTATTGCCGCCCAGATCGACCAGATGACAGCCCGCCTGGATAGCCGCCCGGGTCAGGCCCAGATTGTGCTGATAGGTGGTGCAGGCCACGGCAACATCGGACCCGCGCAGAGCCAGAGCCGCCTGGTCTTCGTCGCGCGCATTC
>SMTZ1_10004294_pt1 | contig 14330 bp, 6 predicted proteins | sample DeeMarSWOR136_30_FD_25667 | JGI IMG/M metagenome (IMG submission 25667) | reverse complement strand
TGAATAATTTCAAAATTTACCCCATCACTCTGCCGCACTATTGCTTGCATGGGAGAATTGACCGCCGGCCATTGACCCGTGATCACGTTGGTCGGTTCATCACCTTCGAAGGCTAAATAACTGTATTTCCCGTAGTGTGGCAGCTTGCGGCCTAAACCAGGAAATGCTTCCTTGTTTACTGTGAATAACAAGGCTATAACACCATTAGGGTTATTTGGCAATCTGGTGGTAATAATTATACTTTTATCATTATTGGAAATCCGCGAATCAATTAAAACCGTTGAATCACTCATAACCTTTGAAGCATAAGTACTTATATTTGAATTAATAGTATCGCTGAAGCGATTTTCTTTCCCGAATATCCAGACGGCCTGATTGGAAGGGAGATCTGTAATATCCCTGTCATCAACGATTTTAATATTTTTTGATTCCGCCTCAGCCCATGTCTGGGCAAGATTCTTATATCCCGCATAAAATATTCGTTCTGCTTTAGCCGGTAATACGATCAATACATTATCGGCACCAAATAATTGTGATAGCGCTGGTGGTATTTCCTCATAATCCAGACGGCGTAACACATCAAACTGCGGGTCAACCTCGATCAGCAGGGGGCGATTTGAATAATGCAGTTGATAAGATTGATCTCTTTGTGTCATTTGTACCATATGCATAGATACCTCGGCAATATCATGTAAATGGACTGCCACCGGTACCTGTAACTGAAAAATATTTTCCTCTTGTGTCTGTGATAAGGTAAAGGAAAGACGGAATGCCTTTTCCTGGTAAGTTGAGACAACATTAGAAACCTTTAATTGGGGAGCACCACGGCGCGTGATCCATTGTCTAAAAAACGATGAATAATCCTCACCTGTAACAGCCTCAAAGGCTTGTCTGATATCATCGAAACTTGCTTTTTTGAATTTATTCTCGGTATAAAATTTCTGAAGTGATTTTTTAAATGCCTGATCTCCTATATTCTGGCGCAGCATGTTGAATAGCATCATGGATTTGTTATAACCTATTGCTGAAGTAGCAGCATCATGTCTAGATCTGAAGGCGGTCAGAGGAATATCATTGTGCTCATTGACATAATCGGTAAATGCCTGTAATGCGGTTCTGCGATATTCTACTCCTTGGCCGCGCTGTTCTTTTATCAAATGATCAGCCAAAAACACAGTTAATCCTTCGCACCAATTACCAGAATCGTAATCTACAAAAACACTGTTACCCCACCAGTTATGCAGTAATTCGTGAGGATACGAGGAGTGTAATATAAATGGGAAGCGGATCACTTTGGGTCCTAATAAGGTGAAAGATGGCATGCCATAACCGGTTTCCCAGAAATTTTCAATTAGTGCGAATTTACTGTATGGATATGGACCAATGAGCTGCCGATACATTTCCAGATACTGTGCTGTCGTAGTAAGATATTTCTGGGCAAGATTTTCATCCGGCGCTCGTAAAAAAGCCATGGCCTGTACTTTTCCCACATTTTGCTGGTATTCGCTGAATACCGCAGCCACAAGAAAGACTTCGTCCATGGGCTCGGGTGATTCCCAGCGCACTTTTCTCGTTGCTTCTTCTATCTTATGGATGGTCCTTTTACCCTGACTTACAGCGTCCCACGATTCAGGAAGCAAGGCGGTTAAATTGAAGCTAACCAGGTGATTATTAAACCAGGGTAACCAATAACTGCTACCTGCCAAATAAATACCTTCCTCCGAGATAATACCAGGAGTCTCGCTGAATGAACGGGCATACTCTTCCGAAAGTTTTTCAATAGGATGATAAATTGTACCCTGATAATGAATCGTAAAGACAAACGGGCCGGAATTCTCCTGAGGAGATGTTATGGTATAGTGATTGACAGATATATTTTCAGGTAAATTGAACTTTTCCGGCGCCAGGCCAAAATGCTTCGCTTCAGGTTTGGTTGATTCGATATTTATAAGGCTGTGATCCCCAAACGATTCGATGGATAAATTTTTATGCATTAAGAAGTGGATATCAGTATGTAATAAGTTCTCAGGAATCGTAATCTGATCCTTCACTTTAATAGTATGATTACTTGGATCGAGTGTTACCTCAATTTCATGGTGTAAATAAGATTCATTAGCTCTGATACTTGTAACCCAAGTAAAGGTAAAAAAGATTATCAGAAATAGGTTAATATATTTTCGCATTGTAGAACTCCCGATTATTTATACCTGTGCCATGCGTTATCTTACGATTACTGTTACCGGATTTTTGACTTGCATATATTTCCGGGCCACCTCTTTTACCTCGTTTAGAGATATATTCTTTAGGTGATTTAAAAAGTTCTTATCATAATTAATGTCATTCTCAAAATAAAGGGAATGCGCCAGATAATAAGCCTGGTTGATGCTGGATAATCGGCGAAACATCATCCTGCCTAAATACATATTAACAGATTTACGCAAATCCTCCTCGCTGATCTCGTCCAGTATTTTCGGGTTGAAATAGGCCGGCATTTGTGGTAGTAAGGGATCGATATTTGAAGGGCGGGTGGCTAAGCTAATAAAAAATAGTGCCTTGTCACTCAACACATTCACACCGGCACTCATACGATAGGCACGGCCCTGCTTTTCTCTTATATCAAAGATAATACGGTCAGAGAGTATTAATGAAAGCGCCGTTAACGCTGGCTTGTCCTTTTCAATTATAGTTGTAGTAAAACCCCAAAACAAATGCGACTGCTCGCCGCCACCCTCTATTTCTTTGGACTGCTCAGATTGCAGCAATTTTAGAAGGCGTTGATACGCTGTGCTGTCTTGCTCTGGTCTAGAATCTACTGTGGGCGCATTTTTTATAAAGAGCGAGAAAATACTATCCGGAGATGTGGGAGAAACAACGGATATGATCATGTTATCATAACGGAAAAAGCGTCTCGCAAATTGTAACAGTCCTTCATAGCTGATATCTTTTGAGCCTTCGCCATATTTTGGTTCTTCATAGATAAGGTTCGTGTAGGTGGTTTTAAACAAATCAGCAGATTCACTAACAGCCATCATTCGGCTCGGCTGTATCATTTTTTCCTGCGCTTTGATAAATTCATCTTCGCTGGGGAGGAAACCTTCTAATTGATTTCTTAGATAATTAATTACACCTGAAAGATCATCAGCCAATCCTTCCACACGTATATAGCTAAAATCGGGATGAAGATATATATCATCCATGGGAATGTAAGGATTATCGTTTACAGTAAAGGTCAAACCATACTGATTACTTATTTTCTGATTTTCTAAGGAATTAACACATTGTCCGAAACAATCGTGAAGAATCTGCGCCATGTCCTTTCCATATTCAGACTCAAGTTGTGCTTTATGTTTGAACATATAGTGAACAGCGAGCAGTTCAGAATTGGTATTTTGTTTGGCAATCACAGTTAATCCAGATTGCTTGTCTTCGAATAACTTCTCCTGTCCCGTGACAGAACCTATAACTGCTTGCTTTCCTCTTCTAGGGTGGTGAATAATAATGATTGGTGCGGGATCAATAATCAAATGACTTAACTCTTCTGCAGCTTCATAATAATAAACTGGGGTGTAGGTTTGCAAAACCGATTCAATACCTGTAGCTGCAAATTTTTCCGCATTATAGATACCAAACATATGCGGTTTCTCAATATTTTTAAGGAATCTGGTACGTGCTGCAGTAGCTAAAAAGGCTACGCTTTCCGAAGTTAAGTTGAATTTTAGATCGGATATAAATTTATTTATAGCAGCAGATATCTCATTCATTAAGGACAGACTCTCTAAAGACACCGTTACTTGCAGGTGGTTTCTTACAGGTGTTGGAAGAGATTCTATTTCTATTGATGTTACAGCCTGTGAAAATATTGTATTCAGAGTATTTTTTAATTGATCGACTGATTTATCGATGTGCTCCTGTAACAACTCAAAATGTATAGAAGTCAGATAGTGAGGTAATTGATAAAATAGTTGTAATTGGATTTTTTCACCATTGTATGAGCGATGGTATACTTGTTGATTATTGGTTTTATCATCAAGCGTTTCAAAACCGGTTTTCCAGTACCTATGTTCCGCATATTCAACAATCCCGGGTTTTGCCTTACCATAAATTTCTGTAATGGTAGTTAACATGCTGTCAGTTTTGAAATTACCGATCACACTCATGATCATATTATTCGGTACATAGGCATTTTTATAATATTGGTACACATCATCACGTGACAAAGACTTAATTGTGGCGTAGGTTCCTAAGGTTGGTAAGGAAAGTGCATGGCCCCAATACAGAATAGATGTTATATTTCGTTCTATCTGTTCGCTTGGTTTATTCAGGCTGCTAGCAATTTCTTCCAAAACGATCCCTTTTTCCTTCTCGAATTTATCAACGGGCAAAACCGAATTAAAAAGCATGTCTGCCTGTAAAACCATACCCTGCTCGATATTTTCGGAGGGGGTAACCATCATATAGTTGGTATAGTAATACGAGGTATTGGCATTATTATAGCCCCCGATCAGATCGACCTGATCATATAGTTTTTTCTGGGTACGTGTCTCTGTTCCGTTGAACAACAGGTGTTCCAGCATATGGCTCATCCCGCTGGTTGCAAATGTTTCATATGCTGATCCAATTTTTACTACAACATTAACACCGATCATAGGTAACCCAGGATTTTCTATTAACAGCACCTGCAGTCCGTTATCCAAACGATAAAGGGAAGTTCCTTTGGGAAGAGGCACTATCGCTTTATTTAGCGCAAGTATCGAACCAAAGGTCGGAATAGAATGGATATAAAGTAGTATATAAAAAATGAATAAGAGTTTAACAGCTGAGATAATTTTCAACATACTTTTTCTCCAATTAATTTAATGGAACATCTGTATCAAATGTTTAATATACGACGAAATGGTATGGGTTAAAAATATTTTGGTTGGACAATTAAAGTAATAATAACTTACAGATTTGCATGGATGAATTTATCATTCTTTTTTATTGCCTTCAGAGAATCATAAAGATAAATTAGAATAATAAATATTTCTATGAATACAAATTAGATTGATTATTCATTCCTATTCTGTTTTAAGGATGATTTGTGTATTTCACACATAAGGATTATTGGTTCAGCACAGCTTAATTTAAATAGTATAAGATTATTTTTTTGATACATCGTTATCACAATTCAATTTATTTTATTATTTAAAGATGGGGAAGAAAGGAGGTATAAAGTTAAGAGCCAATATAGTGTAATAATTGAAGGTATTATGAAAGGAGGAATCATGAAAATATCACTTTCTCTCTTAGCGTTTATATTGTGTATCGTTTTTTTCTTATCATGTAAAACTGCTGATCAAAAAGATGAAATGACCATAACGACCGCCTCGGATGAAGCATTACAGTTATTTCTACAAGGAAGGGATAAGTGGGAAAATATTGAAACAGTTGCCGCTGCGGAATTGCTTGATCAAGCAATCGAGAAAGATCCTGATTTTGCCCTGGCTTACCTGTATAGAGCCTTTACAGGTCGTGGATATCCTCTTTATCGAGAAAATCTTAATAAAGCGGTAAGTCTAATTGACAAAATTTCAGATGGAGAAAAGCACTTTATACTGTTTAATCAGGCGGGAGCTGACGGTGATGGAGTTAAGGAAAAAGCAGAACTTGATAGACTTTTGCAATTATTACCCAATGACAAAAGAGTTCAATATTATGCCGGTGCTTATAACTATGCGATTGTCGATGACTACGCGAAGGCTATGGATCATTTTAACAAAGTAAAAGTTATGGATGCAAATTATGCACCAGTTTACAATTTAATCGGCTATTGCCAATCGCAGTTAGAGAATTATGACCAGGCAGAAGAAGCGTTTAAAATGTATATTAAACTAGTTCCAAATAGTCCTAATAGTTACGATTCTTATGCAGAATTATTGTTAAAGTTGGGGAAATATGATGCTTCTATAGAGCAATATCAGAAGGCCTATGAAACAGATGCACGCTATACCGTTGCATTGGGTGGTATTGGTGATAATTATGTTTTCAAGAAGGATTTTGAAAAAGCTAGAGCATATTATCAACAGCAGTTTGATAACGCACAGAATTTAGGAGGAAAATTAAGTGCTTTATTTTTGAAAATAACCTCGTTCGTGCATGAAGGAAATGTTGAGGAAGCAATCAAGACCTGTGAGCAGCGCAGCTCTTTTTCCGAAGAAAATACCCATCCCCCAGGAATGATTAGTAGTTACAATTTAGCCGGATATATATTAACAGAGTCTGAAAAATTTGAAAAGGCGTCGGAATACTTTGATAAAGCAAGGGAGATCATAGAAACTGCAACGCTTTCTGCTGAAGATAAGGTAAGCTATACCCTCACAGCTGATATGGATAAATGTTATTTATTAACGGCCAGAGGTGACTTAGAAGCTGCAAATGCAGAGGCAGAGCGTTGCAAACAGATAGTAGATAAAAGGCAGAATATGGAAGAGATGCAGACATTAAATCTTTACATTGGTCAGTTAGAAATGAAGAAGGATAATATAGACGTAGCTTTAGAGCATTTCACAAAGGCTGATATGGAGAGTCCCTATACGTGGTATTATCTGGCTTTAGCCCAAGAGAAAAAGGGAAATAAAGAGCAAGCGTCTAATTTATTTAGCAAAGTGTCTGGATGGAATGAAAATAGTTTAGGTTTAGCACTGGTTATAAAACGCGCAAAAGAAAAGCTATAATGTGCCTCTATAGTACTTAGTTTATTAAAATGAGGTCCGATGACATGTTTTGTTATCGGGCCTCTAAAACGTAGGATTGGGATTATCTATTTCAAAATATTTAAATTATGTACCTATTTAAATCTCGGAATTTAATCTCAACATCTTTCAACTTTTCGTCTAACTCTTTAAGCTTACCTTCAATTTCAATTGCCTTTATTTCAATCTTATCTTGAATGCGTTCCTTTAATTGCTCCAACTCCTGCGTATCAATCTCAAATTCAAACTCGGGAATTTCGATATCAATTTCCGGGATATCAATTTCAATCTCATCGGGCCCGACACCATAGATGTGAATGGGTCCATGGCCTTTTTTCTCACCCAGCTTTACTTTAACTGTTTTTTCCTCTTTATTGCGGATGAAAGTGATATTAACCACATCATCAGGATCAAAATAATTAATGGCGCGTATTAAATCCCTGGTATTTTCAATTTCTTTTTCTTCCACGCGAATAATAACATCCCCTGCCTGTAAACCGGCTTCTCGTGCCGGACTTTCTTCTATAACCTCTTTAACCAATACTCCCAGGTCTTCTGGTGCGGCAAAATATTCACGTAATTGGTCGGTTAAATTTTCTGTGGCAACTCCCAACCAGGCATAACCATCTTCATGTATATAGTATTCCCTGGGAAGTCTTCTGCTATAGATCCTTTTAATGGTGCGTCCTTTGGTTTCCCCAATGATTGCCTCAGTAGAATGTTCTTTACCAGCACGAAAATAGGTGATTTTAACTTTATCACCTATCTCTTGCTCACGCACGATATCAACTAATTCCTCCGCACTTTCAATATCTCTACCATTAAGTAAGATCAAAATATCATCCTTTTCCAAACCTGCCTCTGCAGCAGGACTATCATCATATACTTTAGTTACTTTAATGCCATGATCCAGCTTTAAATTCAGTAGCATTTTCTGTGATAACTCTTCAACCTGGACACCCAGATATGGGCGGTTTCCTGATTTTATTTTTACAATTTGAGGTTCCTTTTTACAGGCACTTAATAACACTGCAGGGATTAAAAAAGTGAGTAAGAATATAATACTCATATTGCTTTTTTTCATGTCAAATCTCCTATAGAATTATAGATATATATTTTACGTTAATAATTGGATTGGGTTTCAATCTGGTTAATAAAGCCTTTAAGAACTATCTTGTCTAAAAAAAGTATTACTATTTAATGTTCTTTACTTTAGAATATTAATAATAACACGATAATTAGTACAAACTGATGCACTAGTCAAATAATACATTTTAAATTAAGCTGAGTATATGGAATTAACCACTGAAGAAAAATTAAGCAGAATAAAGGGTATTGATAGTGATGCGATGATGAATGGATTTTTAACTCTGGGTGAAGCATTTCAACTATTCCATACGGTGCCGATGGAGATTGCTATCTATGATATCAACGGTTGTTACAAATATGTAAATAACTATTATGCCGTTGATGAAGAAGTCCGCAATGCTATAATAGGGAAAGATGATACGTACTATTTTCGCCTGATGGGAATTAGTTTGGAAAGTATTGAAAAGAGGAAAGAATACTTCAATATCGTATTAAATGAAAAAAAGACCATTCGCTTTACGGAAAAATTATATATCCCCGATAAAAACAGGATCTTATACTATAAAAGGATTTTTCAGCCCATATTTGAAAGAAATACCAGCTCACAAATTTCGGGTATCTGCTTATTTGGCAGTGATTTAACGGCAGTCATTCATGGACAACAGGAATTAAAATATCTTGCCTATCATGATAAACTTACTGGATTAAGAAACCGTGATGCTTTCTATGAACAACTGGATCAGATATTGATCGATTTGCCACGTGATACAGAGAACCGGATAACTTCAATCTTATTTTGTGATATGGATAGCTTCAAATTGGTCAATGACTCATTAGGTCATGACGTTGGTGATTTGGTATTAAAAGAAGTAGCTTCAAGATTACAATCGAATCTCAGGAAGTCGGATTTTGTATTTCGCTTAGGCGGAGATGAATTCACCATTATACTGCGGCACTTGCGAAACGAGTATGAAGCAAAAATGGTTGCCGAGAAGATAATTAAGCGATTATCAGAACCATATGTTATCAGAAATCACAGGATTACGTATCTGAGTACAAGTATTGGTATTGTTTTTCTTCCAAGAGAGGGCACTGATAGAGAGACATTGGTAAAAAAAGCAGATATGGCAATGTATGAAGCTAAAAAGAGAGGGAAAAATCAATATCAATTTTTTAAAGATGATCTGACGGCTGACTCAATTAAAAGGATGAAAATTGAGAATAATCTTCAGACGCTGGTTAAGAATGATATTTATGATAAAGAATGTAATATTTTATATCAACCCATTATCGAGAAAAAAGAAAACGGAGACTTTAAGATAATAGGTTCAGAGGCGTTGCTGCGATGGAGTAATTCTGAACTGGGTCCCTTAGCACCCGATACGTTTATTCCCATTGCTGAAGAGACTAATTTGATATCTCCCATGGGAGACTGGATATTACATAAAACATGTAGGGATATTAAGCCTTTAATACAAAAATATGACAGTGACTTTTATGTTTCCATTAACTTATCAGCCAGGCAACTTGAATTATCGAGTATTGTTGAAAAAGTGGGGAAAATTATTAGTCTTGTAGGGATCGATCCCGCAAACATACAACTTGAACTAACAGAGACAAGTTATTTGAATGACCAGATAGAAGTAATTCGTAATATCGAGGCACTGAGCAATCTGGGTGTAAAACTGGCAATCGATGATTTTGGAATCGGCTTTGCTTCTCTTGTTTATTTACACAAAGTTCCAGCATCTACCATTAAAATTGATAGATCCTTCATCAAGCATATTTGTAGCAGCGAGAAACACAGACAATTAGTAAAATCCATCATAAATCTGGGAAATAATTTAAACAAGGACGTGATAGCAGAAGGTGTTGAAAAACCTGAACATCTTAATTTTTTACACTCCCTGAAGTGTTTTAAATATCAGGGATTTTTATTTAGCAAGCCATTACCATTAAATAAATTGCAAGCTTATATGGAAGGGAAAAGCATACCTAGAGTACAATTCTCACCTAACCACCGTAAAAGCTCTTGATCTAGATTTACTTTGGCCTGTTAATTGATCCTCTGTATTCATAAAAAATTCATAATCCCCTGGTTGCAGCTGTGAAATATCGATAGCAAAATTTTCAATACTTTTAGGATTGTTGATATTTCTTGAATATGAAAATCTTATCTGAGATTCGCTTTGCTCAAATCCCTTTATTCCATAATCAAGAGTATAATTTGCCATCCCCTGATCGTCAAGTTGCAGGTGGTAGATTTCAAAATACAGATATAAATATTCATTTAAAGAAATAATTCCAACAGGAAATACTGGAAAGAGATATTGTGCGTAGTTATAACCTGGCTCGGCGCTTATTCCTAAAATCAAATCACTTATTTCAAGAGAATCACGATTTGTGTTTAAAGGTAGATCTATATTAAAAAATATGTTTCCTGTAGCTAACAGTGAATTATCAGGAAGAGGTAAATTATTATTATCGATGCTGGTTGCTTCAACCCCAATTGTGCAGAGGTATTGTTTTTCGTTATGATCCAAAGTAAATATAACGGTATTATCTGTGTCGCCAATCAATGTTTCCATTTTGCGATATATTTCATTTAAAGAGTGGTTTCTAATAACCAATGTTTGTATTAATTCATAAGGGGAAAGATTAAATGTGTTATCAGGCATTAGCTGAACATTTTCGGTGCGAAATTGTGGTGAGTAAAAAATTATAATCATCAATTTTGTTTTATTATATTTATCAAGAAAGCGAAAAGTAGTTTTAGATAATGTAATCTGACCCAATGAATCTAAAATTTGAGATTTTTCAGAGAGGGCATACTTATATGTAGGATTATATTTATCTTCTCTTTTGTTGTTGTAATACAATCCATTTAACCGCGTTTGGATTTCACGAGAGGTGTTTGAATTGAACCATATGTCTTCTATATACAGATAACGATCCCTAAAATAGGTACTGAAAGCAGCTAATTCTGCGTAATACATTTTCTGTAGCAAGAAGTCTGGATGGGGAAGTACAGATTCGACACCCTCGACAAGCTTGAAATTTCCGATACCATCCTTTTGGGAAAAAAGAAAAATAGTTGGTTCCTGAGTGGCTAAATCGGTATAGGCCCATACCTCATATTCGGGGGATCGTTCCCATAGTCTGATATTTTTACGTTGCGAAGGGTGAATATGGTACATAAGATCCACATCACTAGCGGCAGAGGAACCAAATCTGCCCCAGGATTCTTTATCTGGTTTACCGTATTTTACATAGATAGTACCTCTTTCATCACAATCATAGACACCCAATCGATTTTTATCAAAGTTTTCTCTGGCATATGCGATACGTTCCCAATGTTCAATTAATCTTTCATTTTGTACCGTTGAAGGTATTGGATCTCTTTGAATCCAAAACAATCGTATTTTTTGACAAATTTTAGCATCTAAGTTATTTAGTAAAATTTCCCATTCGACTTGCTCAGGCTGGTTTAAAAGAGGCATGATCCGGTGCATTTCCTGTTTAATAATGTGTTTAAACTCTACAATGGCATTTTCCCGGGAGAACCCCCATAAATACAGTTCGCTCGCCTGTTCATAAAACTGTTTTAGTTTTTGTTGAGTTGTTAATTTGATATAGGCGATACCAATACGGGGATCCGATTTTTGCTGTTCATCGAGAAGTAATTTTCCTGTTTCCCAATTTCTTAATGCACCTTCCCAATCATCAGAGTCAGCAGCTGCCATACCGGCTGAATAAAAATCAGGGGCAGGCAAAGAATCTGGTTGAATCACATATCCTTGAGTAAAGATTGGATGAGCGATAGTGATAAGGAATATATATCTATATATGTTTTTTGAAAATATAAACATAGGGTTAAATTTATAGATTTTTTTATAAGGTTAAAATAGCTTAGTTTAAAGGGTGGTGTTCGTTGAATTTTTTGAGTCTGTATTCCAGATCCGGAAATTGTTCTCTTTGTACCAGAGAGACGCATGCTCGGACGCCCTCCAGGCGTTCACTACCCGTGATGGCCAATGAAATAGCACTAATACCGTAATAAATTAATTCTCCCAGTAATTGTTCCCCTGTAAAACCGGGATAGGAAAAGGTAAAGTAAAAACCATCGGCAATCGGTTCATCCTCGTCTTTATCGTAGACAATTTTGAAGCCGTTGTCGGTGAACAATTTTTTCATTATTTTTGCTTTCTTCCCGTATTCTTTTACCACTTCTACAAAATTAAACTTGCCGTCATTTACCGCTTGTAACATAGCGGCCAGGCCGTACTGAGCTGAATGTGTAATTCCTGCACTCAGAGCATACAGTGTTCCATAGATCATGGCATTACCAAATATATCCCAGGTGTAAAATCTCATTAGATCTTTAGATCTGGCGTTAAATAGATGATCTGAAATAACCATCATACCGATACGCTGTCCCGCATAGCTGAATGCTTTTGAACTGGAAATAAATAGTATGTAGTTATCGGTATATTTTGCCACTGTTGGTTGGAAAGGGGGAACGCCCGGCTTAGACATATCTTTACGAAAATCCATAGCCAGATAAGCCAAATCTTCTAAAACGATGACATTATATTTGTCCGCTAACTGTGCTATAATTCTCAACTCTTTATCTGTAAAACAGATCCAGGAGGGGTTGTTGGGATTAGAATACAAAACCGATGAGATGGTACCCTTTTGGAAATAAGCTTCCAATTTGTTTTTTAATTTTTCCCCACGGTAATCATAGACATCAAATGATTCCCATTTGAATCCCAGTACATTCAGTTGTTGTTTATGAACTGGAAATCCCGGATCGATGAATAGGGTTGTATCTTTTTCGCGGTACATTCTATTAACAGTCATGAAAGCAGCGAAACAGCCTTGCATAGAGCCTACTGTGGGTATGCAGCTTTCCTTACTAACTTTGATGTCAAGGAATAGTCTGACGAAACGTGCGATTTCGTATTTAAGCTGAGGAATCCCGTGAATATCGGCATATATAGCTGCGACACCCTTTTTCAAGGCTTCAATTTCTGCCTGAACACCAATATCGACAGGGGGTAATCCAGGAATGCCCATTTCCATTCTGATGTACTTTTCTCCAGTAGCAGCTTCAATAGTGTCAACTAATTTTTTTATTTCTCTAATAGAAGCTTTACCAACACTGGACAGTTTGCTTTCTATGATTTTTTGTTCGACTATTTTTGAGTCAATCGGGGTATCTCTCATCTTTGATATCATATTGTTATAAGTAAAGTATTTTATTTATAATGATAAGGGCTTCTACCAATTAATTCAAATAAAAATTTTAACCGAAACACCTATTCTATAGTAATAAGAACATAATTATGTCCGGTCAATTTCACGAACACAATCAATCACTGTTCCATCACGCCATTCTATCAGTGCCACGACATTATCTTTGGTGCGTACCGGTTCAGGTTTTCCAGTAAAGCTGAGGGCCTTTTCATGTAATTCTGCGATCGACATGATGGGAAGATCTGAGTTTTTAAGTCGATCTAATAAATCGTGACGTTTAGGATTAACGGCAACACCAAAATCTGTTACCAAAACATCAATAACATCACCAGGAGCTGTAACTGTATGGACACGTTCAACTACAATGGGATTGGTTTTGCGGTATAAAGGTGCCGTAATTATAGTCAAATATGAATCGGAAGCGTCTTGAAAGCCTCCGATACCGTGTAATAACCAACCGTCGGAGTGAGAATTTACATTTACATTAAATTCCAAATCTATCTCAGTAGATCCCAAAACCGACGCTTTAACCCGAGGTGCGAAGCAGCCTTTGCTATGATAGTTATATGACACAAATGGATTTGTTTCAATATGATTCCAGTTATCCCTCAAGGAGCGAACACCGGCTAAATCAAATGATTGACCGTCGAGAATAAATTTAGTTAATCCAGATTCGAGCATATCAACCAAAATTTGTGTAGATCCACCACGCACAAAATCGGCTACGACTTTCTTTTCCCGCATGTACTTGGCAATATATTGGATGAACGCTAAAGACATTCCACCGGCACCAGCTTGAAAAGAGAATTCCGGTTCATCAATCACACCGGAATCATTGACAATTTGGGCGGCATAGGAAGCAATTTTCAATCTGTCAGGATCTGTTGTCACCTTTGTGGTACCCGAGACAATTTGCTCTGGAGCTCCCAACTTGTCAATTGGTGCGACGAGATCAACATTGCCCCCTTCAATTGACCAGGGCCAGGTGGGAAAAGGAACAAGGTTGTCTGTAACGACTACAACCTGATCGGCATATAGCGAGTCAGCAAGAGCAAAACCCAGGGGCCCACACGCTGAGCGTCCATGTACACCATTAGCATTACCATGAACATCCGCAGTAGGGGCAGCAATAAAGGCAATATCGATTTTTAAATCGCCGTCTTGAATGGCTCTATAGCGTCCGCCATGGGAGCGAAGTATGGCAATTTTTTTCATACCCCCTGTGGTACACAATCTGCCTACAGGTCCGTT
>SMTZ1_10004293_pt1 | contig 14332 bp, 13 predicted proteins | sample DeeMarSWOR136_30_FD_25667 | JGI IMG/M metagenome (IMG submission 25667) | reverse complement strand
TGGGGGAACACCGCCGACGACCTTCGGAGGCTTCTCCAATACGAGCCCAAAGGCTGCTTCGTCGCTAGCCTCGAAGGCGAGGACGTCGGGATGGTCGCGACGACGAACTACGGCCAGGTCGGGTGGATAGGGAACCTGGTCGTCCTGCCCGAGCGGAGGGGCAGGGGGATAGGCGCCGACCTGATGAGGGCGGCCATGGGCCACCTGCTAGACTCGGGGGTCAGATCCATCCGGCTCGACTCCGTCGCGAAGTCTGTCTCCCTCTACGGCCGCCTCGGGTTCAGGGTGGAGTACCCCTCCCTGAGGTTCATGGGCAAGGGAAGGAACCACCAGGGACAGGGAACCGATGGGATGGAGGAGACCGATCTACCCGCGGTCATCGATCTTGACAGGGGGTACTCGGGCTTGGACAGGGAACGGATGCTCAAGCGCGTGTACGGAGATTACCCAGGCCTCTGCTTCGTAGCCAGGGATGATGGGAGGACGGCGGGCTTCATTATGGCGAAGCCTGGGGAGGGGAGCTGCAGGGTGGGCCCCTGGATATGCGACCCCGAGAGGCCCGACCTGGCCAGGGCCCTACTCAGAAGCCTGATGTCGGAGGTCGCCGGGGGCTGGATCTGGGTGGGGGTCCCGGCCCTCAACGGCGCCTCCGTGGAGATTCTGGGGGAGGACGGCTTCGAGAGGATATCAACGAGCACCCGTATGTGCTACGGCGAGTGCTGGCCCCTCGGGGATGGGAGGGCTGTCTTCGGAATAGGAGCCGCCGACAAGGGCTGAGGGCGAAGACCATATATCAGGCCCCTCCGATGGGAGCTTGGTCGAGATGGCGAGGCTCAAGGCAGGGGACGAGGCTCCCGACTTCACCCTCCCCTCCCAGGAGGGGGTCGACGTAACACTGTCCCAGTTCAGGGGGGAGAGGAACGTCGTCCTCTACTTCTACCCGAAGGACGGCTCACCCGGCTGCACGGCGCAGGCCTGCAGCTTCAGGGATAGCCACGAGGTCTTCATGGAGCTGGGGGCAGAGGTCCTGGGAGTCAGCTCGGACAGCGTCGAGTCCCACAGGGAGTTCGCAGAGGCCCACCTCCTCCCATTCAAGCTCCTGAGCGATGAGGGGGGGAGGGTGAGGAGGCTCTACGGGGCAACCGGAGCCCTGGGCTTGGCCGGACGGGTCACCTTCATCATAGACAGGGAGGGAGTAGTGCGCCACGTCTTCTCGTCCCAGCTGAGGGTGAACAAGCACATCGACGAAGCCCTTGAGGTCCTGAAGAAGCTATAATGAGGACGAACCATGAGTCCATGCGACTTCCCCGGAAAAATTAGGACAAGTTCGTAAAGCTTATTCGAGACGCGATTTAACCTACTCTAAACATATTTAACCATTAACGGCTTTTTGAGCCTCTAATGGCCGTTGTTGAGGGAAGGGTTTGTCCAGAAGGAAGAAAAGGGATGAGGAGGAGCGGGAGAAGCACATAGAGAGAAGGAGAGAGGCTATCTTTGCCCCTCAAGACAGCCCCCGCAAGAGGAGGCCACCGGAGCAGGGTCGGTCTCGTAGAGACAGGGGCAAGAAACGAGAGGAACGGGTCAGCTCAAGGAGTAGAGACTCGATTACGACTGAGGAAAGGAGCTCGACTGAGAGGGACGCAAAGGAGTCGAAGTTGAGTTCTTTGATGAGCAGCGTTTCCTCCGTCATGAGGGAGGCCGACGGCGTTCAGGATAGGATAAGCGACATCGACGATAGTATAGGCGACCTCCCCAACAGGGTCTCCAAGATCAGGAGGATGAACTACTCCCTCATGGGGCATCTTGAGGAGAGTCAGGACTCCTTGGCAGGCAGGTGGAGCTCACGGGGACCTGCCCTGAGGGAGGACGCCCGGGGCAGACTCGACACCATCAGGTCGGAGCTTCAGTCGCTGAGCAGCAGCCTGTCCTCCCTCGGGGCCGACTCCGACCTCTCAAGCGCTGAGTCCCGGCTAGGCAGCCTCAGAGGGGCTGTCTCTAGCCTCAGTTCCTTCGTGCATGACGAGCTCAACGAGTTCGAGGGCTCTTACAGGGACTTGGACTCAGACCTCTCCATCGCCGAGAACACGGTGGACCTGCTCTCCGAGCCGTCCTTCGAGTGGAAGATGAGGGAGCACCCAGTCGTCTCCATCCGGGCCCACCACTTGGAAGACGACATCCACGGAATCCTGACACTTACCAACCTGAGGTTCATCTTCGAGGGGGAGAAAGAGGTCGTCCTCAAGAGGACTCTCTTCATCGCCACAGAGAAGAAGACAGTCCGGGAGCCCATCATCGACGAGCCCATTGGCGCAGTTGAGAGCATCGAGAGGGGGAAGGTCGGCCTCCTGAAGGGGACGGGCCTCTACGTGAAGTTCGATCCCCAGACAGGGCTAGAGGAGACGAGATTCGACACCCGCGGGGACGAAGGAAACCAGGTCATACGCCTGTTCGAGTACATCGACTCTGGGGAAGCCGAGAGGGACCTCGATGCGATCCACGGAAATGAAGAGGGTGGAGAGGACGAGTCGAGACCGGTGGTTTGCCCGGTCTGCGGAGCCCCCTACACCGAAGAAATCTTTAGGGGTCAGACCTCCATCGAGTGCAAGTACTGCGGGACAGCCATCCACCTCAACGCCTAGCATATGTTAAATAACCTTATCCCGTTGAAGGAATGTGATTGTAAACATGCCGTTGATCGAGGCAGTTCAGTGGAGGAACCCCCCACCGGATGAGGTGGCTTTCAGGTTCCCCGAGGTTTCCCTCAGGCTTGGCAGCCAACTCACGGTTATGGAGAACCAGTGGGCCGTCTTCTTCAGGGATGGAAAGGCGCTGGACGTCTTTGGGCCGGGAAGGCACACCATCACAAGCTACAACATCCCCCTCCTCATAGACCTGGTTAGGGGCCTTGGGATCATAGGAAACATCTTCGAGTGCGAGGTCGTATTCGTCAACAAGGCCCAGATGAGGGCCAACTTCGGGGGCCAGGCCTACTCGGCGCCCAGCGGTCAGATCCAGTATCAAGCGGAGCTGGGCTTCCACGGTTACCTCCTCTATAAGGTGGAGGAACCGAAGCTCTTCGTTCTGGAGTTCTTTGGGAACAGGAACGCCAGCGACTCCGCGGACATATCCAGGTACATCAGGGGCTTCATCGTTGAGCGGGTCATCGACCAGTTTGCAGAGTACGACACCTTCAACCTGGTTCGTAACGTCGACGAGGTGACGGACAACATCTCCAAGGTCATCGACGAGGAGGCCGGGCGCATAGGTCTCACAGTCGTCGACATCCTGTTCGAGGGCGTGAAGATCCCTGAGGAGGCGAGAAGGTTCGCCTCGGGAGTGGGTCAGCAGGCGATGGCGATGCAGTACGCCAAGGAGACGGCCGAGGTTCTGCCTGAGGGCGGCGGAGGAGCCGCTGGGGCGGGCCTGGGAGCTGGCCTGGGCATCTCCCTAGGTCAGCAGATGATGCAAGGCCAGCAGAGGCAGCAGCCCCAGCCCGCACCTCAGCAGGTCGTCGTCTGCCCCCACTGCGGCGCCCATAACCCGATAGGCAACAAGTTCTGCGGTGGCTGCGGCAAGAGCCTCGAGGCGCCCAAGACAGTCAAGTGCCCCAACTGCGGGGCCGACGTCCCCGAGGGGAACAAGTTCTGCGGCGAATGCGGAACCCGAATGCAGACCGAGAACGTCTGCTCCAGCTGCGGCACGAAGAACCCTCCGGGCAACAAGTTCTGCAGTAGCTGCGGGCAGAAGCTGGGCTGACCAGCTACAACCCCTATTTCGTTTGGAAAAGAAGTTACGGAAGCGATTTATGAGTCCTGTGTATCTCTATCCTACTCCCCACGCGGATCGGCGGGCGCTCGAGCGTCTCCGTCTTCACTAGGACGTTCATGTGGTTGGGCATGTGGGTCATGTCGTAGCCCGCTATCTCGCCCATCTTGACGCCGTCCAGCAGCAGGTCGTCCCCGACGACGGCCAGCCCCCCTCTGCTAACCTCGAAGAAGGCTATCGCCGAGACGTGATCCGCCCCTCCCCCCGGAGCGGCTTCCTGCTCGTCGGTTATCATGAGCTCGTGGATCTCGTTCTCCCTCAGGCCCCTGCTCTTAGAGTTTATGAGCTTGAGGCCGCGGTCGTCGAATGTGACGTGGAGGAGGGCGACGACCTCCCCCAGCACCGGACGCCTGTCGCCGTAGACTGAGGATGTTATGCGCCTCGGGTCGTAGGGAGCGCCGGACATTCTAGTCAGCCTTCACCCAGATGCCGGGGCGCTCCTCGGGGCCGTCCAGGTCCACGTCCATGTACCAGTAAGTCGACTCGGCCCTCGTGGACCCGGAGATCGTGTTACCCTCCCTGTCGACGGCTATGCACTGGATCCCGCCGAACTCGTTCAGGGCGTGGACCTCCTTGAACGCCTTGGTGACGGAGCCCTCAAGTCCGAGCCCGTCCTCCATATACTTGACTATCATCCTCGCGCTCAGAAGTCTAATTGTGAGTTCCCCCCTGCCTGTGACAGCCACCCCACCGAACCGGTTGTCGCAGTAGTTGCCGGCACCTATGATTGGCGAGTCCCCGAGCCTCCCCGGGAACTTGAGAGACGTGCCGCTCGTGGAGACGCCGACGCAGATGTTCCCGTCGGCGTCCATGCCGACGACGTTGGTGGTGCCCTGCTGGTCGTCGGATAGCCTCTTGTACCACTCGTGGAGCCTCTGGTTCCTGGCGTACTCGACGTAGTACTCCTTCCCCCTGAAGTCGTCGGGGAGGTCGCCGAAGGCGTCCCTCCTCACCGCGTCGAAGATCGTTTGGGTCCTCTCCGTGGAGAGGTCCCATTCCTTGAAGCCCATGGCCTTCGCGAACCTGTGGGCCCCGTCACCGACGAGGAGGACGTGGGGACTCTCCTCCATCACCTTCCTCGCAATAGAGATGGCGTTGGCGTACTTGGAGACCGCTCCCACGGCCCCCGTCCTCAGAGTCCTCCCGTCCATGATGGAGGCGTCGAGCTGGGTGATCCCCAGGATGTTCGGGGAGCCCCCGACGCCGACATTCCCAGACTCCGGGCTCTCCTCTATGGAGGACACCGCCGCCTCGACGGCGTCCATCGCCGAGCCCCTGTTCCTCAGTGTCTCCACGCCGACGTGGAGGTGGGGGCTGGCGTTCCTCGTCCCTATGAGAAACGGCTTAACCATGATGACTCAGAGATCATGATCCTCTTCGATATATATCCTATACTGAAAGATTTGAGAATGGTGTCAGGTCTTCACCCAGACGCCCTTCCTCTCGTCCGGCTTCTCCGAGTCGGCATCCATGTAGTAGTGGATCGACTCCCGCCGCGTCGCTGCAGACATTGTGTTCCCGTCCTTATCGAAGGCTATGCAGTTCATCCCCCCAGTCTCGCCGAGGGAGTGGATGTCCCTCATAGCCTGGACGCAGGCTTCTCTGACGCTCATTCCGTTCTCCATGTAGCTGATGATCGTGCGGGCAGTGGAGCGCCTTATCGCAAGCTCGCCCCTACCCGTGCAGGCTGCTGCCCCGATCCCGTTGTCGCAGTAGTTGCCGGCGCCGATTATGGGGGAGTCCCCGACGCGTCCCGGGAACTTGAGGGCTGTGCCGCTCGTGGAGACGCCGCTGCAGATGTCCCCGCTGTCGTCCATGGCCATCACGTTCACGGTGCCCTGGTGGGCTTCCTCTAGCTTGGCGTACCACTCCCTCAACCTTGAGTTCTTGACGTGCTCCAGGTAGTAATCCCTGTTGTAGGTGTCGTCAAGGTCAGCGAACGTGTCCTCCAGAAACGACCTGTAGACCCTGCGGCTCCTGTCGGTTAGCAGGTCGCTCTCCTCGAAGCCCATTATCTTGGCGAAGAGGGCGGCTCCGGGGCCCACGATTAGGACGTGGGGCGAGACCTCGAGAACCTTCTTGGCGACGGAAATGGCGTTCCTGTACCCCTCGAGGGCGGCCACGGCCCCGGTCCTCATCGTCTTCCCGTCCATGATGGATGCGTCCATCTGGGGTACGCCGAGGAGGTTCGGCGTGCCGCCCAGGCCCACCCCCGAGTCCATCGGGTTGTCCTCCACGGCCCTTATGGCGGCCTCCACGGCGTCCATCGCCGATCCCCCGTTCTTCAGGATCCCGATGCCGTATTGGAGCATGTTCCTGGCGTTCCGCGTCCCTATGATGAAAGGCTTAACCATGAGATCACAGAGAGAAAATTGATCTCGGATATATAAAACCGAGAAGGTGTGGTTTGAGGAATATGTTGTTTGGGTTCAGGACTTGACCAGTACGCCAGGACGCTCCTCTGGCTCCTCGGAGTCGACGTCCATGTAGTAGTGGAACGACTCCCTGTCCGTTGAGGCCGACATCGTGTTCCCGTCCCTGTCGAAGGCCAGGCAGTTCATCCCGCCGCTCGGGCTGATGGCGAGTATGTCCCTCATGGCCTGGGCGCAGGAGTCCTTCAGTTTCTTTCCGTTCTCCATGTAGCTGATGATGGTGCGGGCGGTGGAGAGCCTTATGGCCAGCTCGCCCTGGCCGGTACAGGCAGCGGCTCCGACTCTGTTGTCGCAGTAGTTCCCTGCTCCGATTATGGGTGAGTCCCCGACCCTTCCGGGCAGTTTCAGCGAGAGGCCGCTCGTAGAGACTCCTGAGCAGATGTCCCCGTTGGCGTCCATCGCCATGACATTGACGGTGCCGTGGTGCTCGGTAGACATCTTGTCGTACCACTCCCTGAGATTCTTCTCCCTCACATACCTGGCGGTATACTCCCTCCTCCTCTCTTCCTCGATCTCCCCTAGCGCGTCCCTCACGAAGATGTCGTAGTACCTGCGGCTACTCTCTGTCGAGAGATCCGTGCGCTCGAATCCCATCACCTTCGCGAAGAGCTCGGCTCCGGGGCCGACCAGGAGGACGTGGGGTGAGACCTCCATGACCTTCCGGGCTATGGAGATAGGGTTGACGTATCCCTCCACGGCGGCTACGGCCCCTGTCCTCAGGGTTCTCCCGTCCATGATGGAGGCGTCTAGCTGGATTACTCCCATAAGGTTGGGTATGCCGCCGAGCCCCACGCTCATGTCCTCGGGGTTCTCCTCGACCGCGTTCACCGTGGCCTCCACGGCTTCGACGGCCGAGCCGCCATTCTTCAGTATCTTGACCCCTAAGGGGAGGAACTTGCCGGCGTTCCTCGTCCCTATGATGAAAGGCTTGACCATGTGATATCCCCTGTCATTTTGGAGAGGTCTTAATAAATACAGGGGTCTGCACAGGCGATTTAAGTCCCCCCGCAGATATCAAAGTAGATATATGGACTCAGACTGCAAGGTCTGCGGGGAAGCAAGAAGACCCGTGGCCGGGGTTCTCGGTGTCTGCCTGGATTGCATACGGGAGAGGCCTGAAGAGGCTATACCCCACATCAGGAGAGCCCACGAGGAGACCCGACGACTGCAAGGCCTCCCAGGCCGTCCCCCCACGACCGAGGGAGGCGTCAGCTGCACCCTCTGCTCCAACCAGTGCTCCATGGGCGAGGGGGAGCGCGGGTACTGCGGTCTCAGGTGGAACGAGAGAGGACTGAGGTCGCTCGCCAGCAACGAGATGGGGCTCTACCACGCCTATAAAGACCTCCACGTCACCAACTGCTGCGCCGCCTGGTTCTGCCCCGCCGGGACCGGCGCGGGATACCCGGAGTACACGTACACGGACGGCCCCGAGCACGGTTACAGCAACCTCGCAGTCTTCATGTACGGGTGCAACTTCGACTGCCTCTTCTGCCAGAACTCCTCCCACAAGGACCTCCGGGCCCGACCCCTGCCCAGGGACGATATAGCTAAGAGAGTCGAGAGGGATCCCAGAATATCCTGCGTCTGCTTCTTCGGCGGCTCACCGGAGCCCCAGCTCCCATTCATACTAGGAGCGTCGAAGGAGGCCCTGGAGGCCCGGGACAGCGGGCCCCTACGCATCTGCTTCGAGTGGAACGGATGTGGCAACCCGGCCCTCGTCAGGCGGGCGGCGGAGCTCTCCCTCGCCACGGGCGGGAATATGAAGTTCGACCTGAAGGTCCATACGCCCGAGCTCAGCCTCGCCCTCAGCGGGGTCCCCAATGAGCGGGCGTATAGCAACTTCGAGATGGTGGCGGATGATTACTTCCCCCAGCGGCCTGGGCTCCCGGTCCTCACGGCGACGACCCTCCTCGTCCCTGGCTACGTTGACGCCCGAGAAGTCGAGTGGATAGCCAGCTTCATAGCTGATCTGGACCCGTCCATCCCCTACGGGCTCCTAGCATTCCACCCCCATTACATGATGACCGACCTGCCCTACACGCCCCTAAGTCAGGCTGTTGAGTGCTACAGGGCGGCGCGGAGGCACCTCGACACCGTGAACGTGGGCAATCTCTCTATCATCGGCGTCAGGGACATGCGACAGTTCCTATCGATGGTGGGCAAATGAGAGGGTGACATGGTCAGGCCCGGTATGCTTAGAATATGTCCCAGATTGCTGCAAATGGTTAACCTGAATACGACTCTTAATCTGACAAGACCTCCTTGGCCCTTGTACCGAAGCTTATCTTGTCAGTAATGCCCATACAAGATCTCTATACGACCGCCCTATATCGCCTGATACCGTCTTCGCCCCTCATCGACTTTATCTGTTCCTTCTCGAAGAGAGACCTTAGGAGCCTGTAAGTCCTCTTCTCCTTGAGATCCATCTTTGCGGCGATCTCCTTTAGACTCATGGGCTGCTCTGCGAGCTCTACCAAGATCATTTTCTTCAGCTTCGCCGTCGAAACCATGGCTACCGGAGATGAAGGAGTCTTTCCGAGCTAAATAATTTGATGTACGATTGGCACACAACAAATAAATAGGAAAGCAGCGCAGGCGGAGTCTTTCGTGGATTTCGGTACAAAAGCTTATTAAACTTCGGAGCGTCAGAGCCCAAGGTTTGCCTCATTTAGATAATGATTGGCGCTTCAAAGGAAGAGGCTCCATCCTCATGTTAAGGTTAGTTATATGCGGGGAGTGGCTGCATGCCGTCTACTTAGGGAGAGCCCCGATACTTAGGCTGTAGAGTATCATGCCCCAGTAGAAGACGGTGCCCACGAGCAACCAGAGGGTCTGGTACCACTTTGGCCGGAGCTCTTTTGGTAGCAGCTTGTTGTTGACATAGGCGAGTAGAGGGCAGTAGAATGCCATAGCGAAGGCTGCTAGCCAGGTCCCCATGGTCACCAGCACCAGGGGCTGCTTGGTGATGAAGAAGGCGGCGCACGCCGGTATCAGGGTGCCGTAGAGGAATATGTAGTACCACCTGCTCAGGGATATCCTCCGTGCAGAAGGGACGTTGTTGTAAAGGATGTCGGCCTGACCTCTAGCGTATCCGTCGTAGACGCCTAAGCCCGTGTTCCATATCTGGAGGAATGCGACGAGGAAGAACGCCATCGCGGCCATGGGTCCCATGTAAGCGCTGAAGACCTCTCCCATGCCCGTGATGATGGCGAGTGACTTACCCGTCCTCTCCAGCTCTATGAGGTTCGGGTCGATGCTGAGGGCGCCCAGCTGCAGAAGGACGTAGAAGAAGGTGAGTATGATGCTCATCGCGTAGAAGAGGATCCTGGCGTCGAAGTTGCAGTAGGCCCTCCACCCTCTCCACTTCTCCTGTTCCTCCCGATCCTTCGGATCGAAGGTGTATCCCGCCTCGGGCACGGACTCCTCCCTGCCGAAGAAGCCCGTTATCCTCCCCATGTAGGCCCCCATCCCCATGCCGTCGTCTCGGCACCAAAGGGTGTACCAGGTCTGCTGCATCCCGGAGGGGCCTGCGTATGCGATGGAGCCCACGACGAATGGCATGAAGAGCTTGGAGCTCATCTCGGGAACCCAGTAGCCGAAGCTTACGAAGCCCCTGAGGACCGCAAGAACGCGCTCCGGGGTGGCCACCATGAGGGCCACGATGGCGACGAGGACGCTGCTGACGATGATCGCTCCAGTCATCACCTTCTTGATGACCTCGTAGACGACTGGGCTCACCGTAAGAAGGATGAGGACGGCTGCGACGCCGAGGACGGCGAATATCTGCCAGCTCATCTCGCCGAAGGGGTTCCCCAGGGCGCTGCTCAGAATCTGCCCGGCCGTCCCTATCCAGCCCGGCCAGAAGTAGATTATAGGGGCGCTGAAGAAGAAGAGCCAGCTGAAAACCTTGTTATACCCGATGCGGGCCGTAGCTTGGAAGAAACTTTCACCGGTGGCGCTGACCCATCTGGACATCTCCTTCTGGACGAAGTACTGGATCGTGAACCCGACCAGGGCGAGCCAGAGGACCCCGGGCCCCCACATAAGGGCCATCCTGGGCCACATCACCATCTCCCCCATGCCGATGCCCATCGCCGCAAGCACAATACCGGGCCCCAGCAGGTGACTTGCTTTCGGTGGCTTAGGGAGCTTCCCTAACCTCAGAGGTGGGCCCTCGCCCATCTCGACAGTCGTAGCGTCTCCCTGTTCCTTCCCTGACATTTCGAATAACAGGATATGAGATACGTTTTAAGAGTTTGTCTTGCCGTGGGAGCCCGTGGGTAATCCTTGGAACTCTAGGAAAACCGGCTACCCCTTTTTTAACGGGCAACCAGAGTAAAGGTGTGGAGACCATGGGGGAAAGGTTCATAGAGAAGCGCCTGGGGGCGATGGAGTCCACCGACCACGCCAGGCTTGTGGCTAGGGGGAGGAGGGTTGAGGGGGTCCTGAACCTGTCCGGTGGGGACCCCGACTTCGACACGCCTAGGCACATCAAGGAGGCGGCCGTGAGGGCCCTGGAGGAGGGCTGGACTCACTACCCAACCACCTACGGTCAGCCCGAGCTGAAGAGGGCGTTGGCCGACTATCATGGCAGGTATGGCGTCGACTGGGACCCGTCGGAGGTCCTCGTCACCGCCGGGAGCGCCCAGTCCCTCTTCGTCGCGATGGCTGGCACACTGAACCCAGGGGAGGAGGTCATCCAGCTGGAGCCGTACTACATGGCCTACCACGGCCTCATCGAGTACCTGGGTGCAAGGGAGGTCGCCGTGCCCCTCCTGGAGGAGGGATACCGCCTCGACGCGGAGGCCCTGAAGGAGGCCGTCACGCCGAGGACCAAGATGATCATAATCTGCAACCCGAGCAACCCCTCCGGCACGGTCTACACCGACGGGGAGCTCAGGGCGATAGCGGAGACGGCCGTGGACAGCGACCTCCTCGTCATCTCAGACGAGGTCTACAACGAGCTCATCTGGGATGGCAGGGAGCACAGGACGATATCGGCCCTCCCAGGCATGAGGGGGAGGACAATTGTGAGCATGAGCTTCTCGAAGACCTTCGCCATGACGGGCTGGCGCCTGGGATGCATCGTAGCAGACGCCTCCATCTCCTCCAGGCTTGCGAGGCTACCCGTCAGCTTCCGCACCAACACCTTCGTCCAGAAGGCAGGCCTCGCCGCCCTGAAGGGGCCCTGGGAGCCCGTAGAGGAGTTCAGGAGGGAGTTCGACAGGCGGAGGCGCTTCCTCGTCAACCGCCTCGAAGAGATCGACGGCGTAACGTGCCACATACCCGAGGCGACCATCTTCACCTTCCCGAACATAACAGGCACCGGGAAAGGGTCCGTCGAGTTCTGCGAGGCGCTCCTGGAGGAGAACAAGATACTGGTCCGCCCGGGGGTCGCCTTTGGCAAGGCCGGAGAGGGCCACGTGAGGGTCCCTCTGATCAGGCCCGTCGAGACGCTGGAGACGGTGGCCTCCGCCATCGAGGGCGTGGCGAGTAAATGAGCCCATGAACCCTTGAACCCCCTTATCCCCCCTCCCATCACCAAAAGATGTAAGAGGATGACAGGCTCTACTCTGGTCTATTGAGAAGGTGTATTGATGCCAGTCTTCAACGGTGATCAGCTCAGGAATATAGGGGCAGGTGTGTTCATGGGTCTTGGCGCCTCGGAGGAGGAAGCCGAGCTAGTCTCCAGTCTACTCGTTGAGGCGAACCTCACCGGCTTCGACAGCCACGGCATGATAAGGCTGCCAATATACGCCAGGGGCGTCAAGATGGGCGCCGTGAAGCCCGGGGCCGAGGTGAGGGTCGTCGAGGAGACGCCCTCCACGGCGGTCATCGACGGCGGGTGGAACTTCGGCCAGGTCGTGGCGAGACAGGCCATGAAGGTCTGCATAGAGAAGGCCCGGAACAGCATCATAGGCCTCGTCACCGTCCGCAACAGCCAGCACGTGGGCCGGTGCAACACTTACGCCGAGATGGCCCTAGAGCACGACATGATAGGGATAATGAGCGTCAACTCCGCAAGCTACGTCGCCCCTTTCGGCGGCAAGTCTAAGCAGCTGGGGACGAACCCCCTCTGCTTCGCCATCCCCGCAGGCGAGGAGCCCCCCATGGTCCTCGACATGGCGACGTCGGTCTGGGCCAGGGGGAAGATCATGGTCTACTTGGCCCGGGGAGGGGAGCTCCCTGAGGGCGTCTTCATGGACGCCGACGGGAACCCGACGACCGACCCCAGCTGGTACACGAAGGGAGGCGTGCTGAGGACCCTCGGAGGCATAGCGGGCTACAAAGGCTACGGCCTCTCCCTGCTGGTGGAGATACTCACCGGGATACTCACCGGGGGAGGGACCTCAAACAGCGAGAAGTACAGGTCTCGACCATTCTACGGCGGAAACGGGATATTCATGATGGCCATAGACATCGGCAGGATAACCGACATCGACAGGTTCAAGGCGGAGGTAGACGAGCTCTTCAGGAAGGTCAAGGCCTCCCCTCTGGCTCCGGGTTCCGAAGAAATCCTGATCCCGGGCGACCCTGAGAGGATCATGAAGGAGAAGAGGCTCAGGGAGGGCATCTACATCGAGGACAAGACCTGGGGCGAGATCGTTTCCCTTGCGGAGGAGCTAGGCGTCGAGGTCCCTACGCCCCTGGAAGCGTAAAAAAGATATTCGACCATACCCTTCTCCTCAAGATGCCCATGGGTCGATTCCTCAGGATGCTTGATGACTCAGGCGAGAACCTGATGGTCTTCAGGGAAGGCGACATCATCTTCATCAGCTCGGGTAGAGGAGTATCGCCCCTCCTTGAGGTTATCGAAGAGATAGGGGTCGATCAGCTTAGAGGCGTCGTCACCGCAGATAGAGTCGTAGGGAAGGCCGCTGCACTTCTCAACATCTACATGGGTGCATCGGAGGTCCATGCGATGGTCATCAGCGAGGCCGCCAAGAAGGCTCTAGAGAACAACGGGGTCGGCTACGAGTTCTGGGAGGAGACGGAGGCGATAAAGGAGAAGGATGGCGTCATCTTCTGCCCCTTCGAGAGGCTCGTCCAAGACATAGACGACCCTGCCGAGGCCTACGGTGCGATAAGGGTAAAACTCGCCGATATTCGGTCGGCCTAGCGCTCCTCCTTCTTCATCGACAGGATCGCAGGTATAGGCGGGACCATCATAGCCGCCGCGATCAGGAAGATGGTCGAGTAGGGCATGGAGGCAGAGAGGACTCCTGCCACGATGCTGCCTACGGTTGAGCCGAGCCCGAAGACGCTTGAAAGGTAGGATATGGAGAGAGTCTTGATCTCTGGGTCGACCAGGTCGGTGAGGAACGCCCACTCAGAGACAGCTCTTGCCCCCCAGGAGAAGCCGTATATGGCGAGGGCGGCTGCGATGAGGGTTACATCCCTGGTCAGAGCGGTCATCAGGTAGGCTACCACAAGAAGGCCGTAGGCCGCTATCATCGGCTTCTTTCTCCCTATCCTGTCCGATAGCCTACCGGCCGGGAACCTGACCAGGGTATTCGCCAACCCCCTGATCGTGAACATCAGGGCGACCATCGACTCGCTTATGCCGAGTGTGTCGACAGCATAGAGGGAGAAGAGGGTGAGGAAGAGGCTCTGGGCTGTAGCAAAGGAGAGCCTGCAGTAGGAGAGGAGGCGTACGTTCCTGTCCGAGAGGATCATCCTCAGCGAATCGATTGCGCCGATCTCCGGTTCTTCACTCTCTACGCGTGTCGACTGGGGGAGGCGCGGAGCCCACAGACCGAGCACCATCATACCGGCCACGGGGAACGCCCCCGACATGATGAAGAGCTGGTAGTAGCTCAGCCGGACCACCAGTATACTGCAGAGGGCCGGGCCCAAGAGCATTCCCAGGCCGAGGAATGTCAGGTATCTCCCCATGGCGTCCCCCTGACTCTCTCTGGGGGCGGCGTCGGAGACCGTGGACATGGCGACCTGATTGAAGGAGCCCGCTGCCAAGGCCTCGTATAGGACGATGAGGAGCAGATGGGCGTAGGAGGAGGCGTACGCGTACATCAGGGCGGAGGTGCAGGCGACGAGCAGCCCCGCGTATAGCATCC
>SMTZ1_10010662_pt1 | contig 14337 bp, 5 predicted proteins | sample DeeMarSWOR136_30_FD_25667 | JGI IMG/M metagenome (IMG submission 25667) | reverse complement strand
GCTGCCGAAGTCGGCTTCCAGATAGCTGATGATATCGTCAAAATAAATGGTCACCTTATTCGAGATCTAATCGACTTCCAATTTTACGTCAGCGATGAACATCCGGTAATTGAAGTCATTAGAAATGGTGAGAACTATATTTTTGATATTGAAAAAGATTATGATGATTCCCTGGGCATTAATTTTGAGGACACCAAATATCGCTGTTGCGGTAATAAATGCATCTTCTGTTTCATCGACCAAAATCCTGAAGGGCTAAGAAAGAGTTTATATTTCAAAGATGAAGATTACAGGCTTTCGTTTATGTACGGTAACTATGTTACATTTACCAATGTCAGCCAACCAGATCTGCAGCGAATAGTTGAACAAAGGCTTTATCCTCTCTATGTCTCAGTTCATAGTACTGACCTTGAAATTAGAAAATTAATGCTCGGCGTTAAAAAAGATGATCGATTGCTTGAAAAAATTCGCTTTTTAACAGAGAACAATATTGAATTACAGGCACAGATTGTCCTCTGCCCTTCAATCAATGATGGTAAAAGCTTATTTAAAACAATCGATGATCTGGCTCAATTTTATCCCAAATTAAAATCTATTGCCATAGTTCCGGTAGGATTAACAAAGCATCGACAAAATCTTTATCCATTAAAACCCGTCATACCTGGCTATGCGAAAGCATTAATTGGGCAGATTGAAAAAACTGCACAAATGTTTAAACAAAAATGGGGTGATTATTTCGTCTATCTTGCTGATGAATTTTATCTTTTAGCGGAGATGTCGCTACCATTTGCTGAACGTTATGATGAGTTTCCACAGATTGAAAATGGTGTCGGTATGGTAAGGGATTTTATTGACCAATTTGAGGAACAAAGTCTGGAATTTCCGCATAGAATAAAGAACAAAAGTTTGATCACTCTGGTAACTGGTGTCCTTGCATCACCAATAATAAATAAATGGGTGATTCCCCGGCTGAATAACATTGAAAATCTAAATGTCACCCTCCAAACAGTAGAAAACAATTTTTATGGCAATAGAGTGACAGTTACCGGCCTGCTCACCGGCCAGGATATTTTTAATCAGTTGCTAAACCAGCCATCAGCAGATTTAATTATTCTACCGGCCAATTGTCTGAATTTGGATGGATTATTTCTTGATGATTGGACTTTAGCTGATTTACAAACTAAATTGCAATGCCATATCGAAGTAGTAGACAAAGATTTCGGCTCATTAATTGATAAACTGACATAAATACAAACTATGGGAATGAGAAAACCGGTTCTGGCAATAATTGGCAGGCCAAACGTTGGCAAGTCTACCTTATACAATCGCATTATACGAAAACGTGATGCGATTGTTGACGATCAACCCGGCGTAACACGCGATCGAAAGTATACCGATGCAGATTGGAGCGGTGTTAATTTTACGCTTGTTGATACAGGAGGATATTTACCGGATACCGCGAATCTAATTCACCAGGCGGTTTTGAACCAGGTTCATCAAGCAATTTCCGAGGCAGACGTCATTGCTTTCTTAGCTGATGTTACAACAGGAATTACATCTATTGATGAAGAGATGGCGAGAATCATAAAACATAGTAACAAGCAGATTATACTAACTGTAAATAAAGTCGATAATGAAATCCGTGAGCTGGATCTGGGCGAGTTTTATAAATTGGGATTAGGCGAGCCGATTCCAATTTCAGCCATTAGCGGACGAAATGTTGGCGACTTCTTAGATAAAGTGATTGAGCTCTTTCCCGATTCGAAAACTAAATTTGAAGAGCCAGAAGAACCAGACATTAAAATTGCAGTTGTTGGGAAGCCCAATGTTGGAAAATCGTCTTTTGTAAACGCGATTCTCGGTCAGGATAAATTGATCGTTACTGATATTCCTGGAACAACCCGAGATGCGATTGATACGCTGTTTAAATATTATGGTCATCGATTTCTGCTAATTGATACGGCTGGTCTTCGAAAACGATCCCGGGGGAAAGAAGCGGTTGAATATTTTAGTACTGTTCGCAGCTTTTCCAGCATTCAACGCTGTGATGTGGCAGTTATTATCGTCGATGCTCAGCAAAGGATCACAGATCAGGATAAAAAAGTTATTGAGGAGGCGGTGCGATTCAAAAAAGGCATCATCCTTGCTGTTAATAAATGGGACCTTATTCAAAAAGATACTCGAACTGCTATCGAATATGAGCGTGAAATTAAAGATGCTATTCCTTATTTAAAATATCTGCCAATTATTTTTATTTCGGCATTGACCCAACAACGTGTGTTTAAAGTTATTGAAATCGCCAGGTCCATATTTCGGGAAAGGGAGCGAAAAATTAAAACAAGTGAACTGAATGATTTTTTCGAACCAATTATAAAAAGTAATCCGCCTGCTGCTGTTGCCGGCAAAGAAATTAAAATAAAATATTGCACACAGATTAAAACAAAACCTCCTGTGTTTGCGTTTTTTTGTAATCATCCTAACTTAATTAAAGCGAACTATCGGTCGTTTCTTGAACATAAGCTCAGAGAACAGTTTGGTTTTTTCGGTGTGCCTCTCACCATTGTTTTCAGGAGAAAGTAAACATTGAGAAAAAAAATTCTGATATTGATATGTTGGTTATTAATTTTTTCGAATGAAACAATTTTTAGTCAATATGCATTCGAGCAGCTCAAAGCAGATTATGCGAAAGGTCAATTGACTTATGAACAATATCTTGTTTACAGCGTCTTAACGATTTTCGAACCCGATCAATTACCACAACCCTACCAGTTAATCAGCACAGATTTACCTCTAAAGTCTGGGACTTTTCTAATTCAAGAAATTAACGCGAACTGGAATCAACTGAGCCCGAGTTCTCAAGCTTTATTAGCGCCCTATTTTGATCGACCGGATTTGCCCCTCGATATTCTTAGTCCGAGTGGCAAATTCAGAATTCATTATACGACTTTTGGTGTTGACAAAGTAAATTCAGAGGATAAAAATAACAATGGTATTCCGGACTATGTAGAATTGGCGGCAGAATATTTTGACCATAGTCATTCCATCATCGTCGATAGTTTAGGATATAATCCTCCAGCGCCAGATTCCAGCGGGAAAGGCAGAGAATTTGATGTTTATCTCATAAGTATGAGTCGGACTTATGGAATTACCTGGCTTGAAGAAACGGTACCGGGCGTGGTTGATGCTTATTCATGTTATATAGAAGTTGATAACGATTTTTTTGGATTTAAAACCACACCGCTGCAGGCGCTCATGGTAACAAGCGCGCATGAATATTTCCATGCTGTACAGGTGGGCTATCGCTATCGTGACGAGGATGTTTTTTTTATGGAAATGTGCTCTACATGGATGGAGGATTTTATATATAAGCAGGTGAATGATTATCTGCAATATATTAATAATTTTTTTAAAAACATCAATTATCCTTTCTATTACACGAATAAAAGTTGGTTTGAATATGGCTCCTGCCTCTGGAATCACATGATCACGAAAAAATATGGTGTAGAGGTAATCCGGAAAGTATGGGAACTCGTTCCTGAACAAACTGCATTCAATTCGATTCAACAAGTTCTACAGCAATATGACACGACTTTTAAACTCGAGTTAGTTTCTTTTGGGCTGTGGAATTATTTTACTGGAAGTCGGGCGAATACTATTAACTATTATAGTGAAGGAGATTTGTACCCTGAGGTTAATTTTGAAAAAGAATATGACATTGGGGAAGAAACAATAATTTTAACCGATCAGATGCGGAAGTTATCATCAATCTTTTATTATAGTTATGATACAATTAATGGAAACAACATTGGATTAATCGTAACGAATTTTGCTATCCCGAATGATAACTATTTAACAACTGATCGGGATAGTCTTGAAATAACCATTGTCTCAATTTCAGATATTCAAAAGAGAGACTCAACCTTTTTCCGCAAAAATAACCTGGTGAAATTAACAGACAATATTGGCATTCGCTTAAGTGTTAATGAGGGAAAAGATTGGTTTGCCCAGGCGGTAGTAACTGATTTCAATGATAATCATGAAATTACACAATTCTTTCCTCCATTTTTTATTACGGAACCAGAAAATCGTAATTTCATTAATAATGTATTTCCCAATCCCTTTATCATCGACCAAAATATCCCATTAATCATTACTTATGTCGTTTCGGACAAAAAAGCGGGGGAGTTGGCAATTTACACTTCCGAAGGGCGCCTGATGACTAAAGATGGATTTGAAGGTTCGAATCAGAGTTATCGCATCTTTGATTGGGATGGGCGCGATAAAAATGGAAATTTGGTAAGCAGTGGCATCTATATCGTTTTACTGCGGGTAGGTGGTTTTGTTGATATAAAAAAAATAGCTATCATCAGAAGCTAAAAAAGATTTTTAGTTAACTTCATGTTTAATACGTTTAATAAAATTATAGGTTTGAAATGGAACAATTAAGTCATTATTTAATCATTGCCCCACCACTTTTTTTGGCATTAACTTTTCATGAATTTTCTCATGCGTATATCGCCAATAGATTGGGCGATCCGACGGCAAAATTAATGGGACGACTAACCCTGAATCCGCTCGTCCATTTAGATTTACTGGGCACCGCGATGTTGTTTATCGCGCATTTTGGATGGGCTAAACCGGTACCCGTAAATCCCCTTAATTTCAAAAATCCAAAACGTGATTTATTATGGGTTTCGCTTGCAGGCCCTGCATCGAATTTGTTATTAGCATTCATTTTTGGCATTGGACTGCGATTGATTGGAATAGGTTATATATTCGGAAACATGGATATAATTGCGACAATGATTTTTTATGGACTGTATATAAACATTATCCTGGCTTTTTTTAACCTGTTACCTATTCCCCCGCTTGATGGATCAAAAATTCTAATGGGGATCGTTCCAGAAAAATATGAACGAGATTTAGAACCGCTGTTAAGATATGGACCGACGATTTTAATCGGTCTCATTGTTTTTGGTATGATTACGAAAGTACCGATTCTCTGGTATATTATCGGTCCATTTGTAAAACTTTTCGGCTATATTTTTGGCGGAATCGAAATTTAACCTGGTGAAAAAAATATTTTCAAAACAGAAAATCGTCTTTTTTGTTTCCTTCAATTAAATATATCATTGAAACTGCCTGATTCTCCATTTCAAATCTTTTTCAATTATGCCGGTGATGTATAATGATAATACCTTCTTTTATCAAAATAGGGAAAAATGTCATTTCGAGTGAAACGAGAAATCTGGTTAACGAATTGATCTTATGAGATATACAGATTTCTCACTCCACTTCGTTCTGTTCGAAATGACACTAAAATTTTAATTTTGCAGAAGTCTAAGAATTTTTCCTGCCCCGTAGTAAAAATCTCTTGATATTTTCTGATAATTTATTATATTAATTATGGTTAATAATCATAATCATTAAATTCGAAAATTATGCTACCGAACATGATATTACACTTAATTATTCATATCAATTAGATTTATAATTATCTTTTACATAAAAGTTCTAAGCCAAAATTGGAGATGTGAATTATGGATATTTTTCAAGAAGCCTCTCAAAAAACCGGTTTATCAATTGAGGATCTTAAAAAAATTGAGGAAATCATCTTAAACAATGGGAATTTTTCAAATGAACGGCTTCGAAAAGGACTGTACATGTTCTGTTGTAAAATTGGTATGGTACGTTATTATTTTAAAACGACACCAATTGAAACTATTGCCAATCATATTGAGTCGATTCTGGCAGCAGAAGTGATTGCTCTCAACCGAGGTAGTAAGGAGCTTGATGTTGATTATATGAGTGAACAAGAGGCTTCAGCAATGTATTTTATTAATGACGATCATGAAAAGGGTGTTGAAATCGAAAGAAGAATGGAAAACTTATTTCCTGCTTATCGGCTGCAAAGTTATCGAACACCGGGAATCGCCCTGGAATCCCATTTTAGAAGTTATTTTGCGGCGAGACCTGAGTATGTAGCGCCAGATGCTCCTCCCCTGGAAACTGATATCAACAAGGTGGCTGCAAAACAATTTTTAGAAATGACTACCCAGGAAGCAAGAGATCGGTATCAAAGAGTATTGCGTGACTCTATTTCATGGAATCAACCTTATATTGATGTGACCGATAAAGTGCGTGATGAAATTAGATTTATGATTTCTATTCCTCAAACGGGAAGTTATCGATTTCTATCTGGCATTTCTGATATAATTAATTATTATGGGTTGGTTAGTAAACATAAATATGCTGAACCATTTTCAAATGGTAGATTAATAATTTCTCTCTACTTAGATGCTGAATCCACAAGACCTAATGTAAATGATATGGTAACAGATATCAGCTTAATTTATGTAAATCCAGAAAATGAATTATCTCCGCTAATCAGAAATAACACCTTATCTGTACATGAGGCGTTTTACGCAGCCAGCGCCTGGAAATTTACCCATCAGTTTTTAAGCAGTTTTAATTTGGAATATATGGCTTTGACAGAAGTGTTAAAAGACCGACCTGATTTAGTAGACATCTTAAGTACATTAAGGACACGATTGGTAAAGGATGCTTATACTGAAGCCAGAATTGTTCAGTCAATTTTTAATCATCCTGATATAATAAAAAAACTCTATGCACATTTTGAAGACCGCTTCAATCCTGATAAGGAGATTCAAGCCGAAAGTTACCAATTCAATTTTGATGATGTTCCCCATGAGTTTGACCGGGCTATTTTAGAATTCTTTCTCCTTTTCAATGATATCGTTTTGAAAACCAACTTTTATAAAAAAGAGAAAACCTCTTTAGCATTCCGTTTGGATCCAGGCCAATTTTTGGATCCAATCGAATACAAAGAGAAACCTTACGGAGTTTTTATGATCTTAGCCAAGGAATTCAGGGGATTTCATGTCCGATTTAGAGATATTTCTCGAGGGGGGATCCGAATCGTAACATCACGCGACGCTGAAAATTATGACCAAAATTCCGACTCTATCTTTGATGAAAATTATAACTTAGCGTTTACCCAACAAAAAAAGAATAAAGATATTCCTGAAGGTGGTTCAAAGGGAACGATTCTTTTAAATCTTGACGCCCAGGATAAAGCTGAAGTTGCGTTTGAAAAATATGTTGATGGATTACTCGATGTTATTTTACCTCATAAATCGATTAAAGATTATTCAGGAAAGGAAGAAATTTTATTCCTCGGTCCTGATGAAGGCACGGCAGAAGTGATGAACTGGGCGTCTAAACGTGCCAGGGAAAGAGGCTATAAATTCTGGAAATCATTCTCCACTGGTAAACCGCTCTCTGAAGGTGGTATACCGCATGATGTCTATGGCATGACCACAAATTCAGTTCATGAATATGTGTTGGGAATTTTAAGAAAGCTGGGAATTAAAGAAGAGGAGATTACAAAAGTACAAACCGGTGGACCTGACGGTGACCTGGGAAGCAATGAGATATTAATCTCTAAGGATAAGACGTTATGTATTATTGATGGAAGCGGTGTGTTATATGATCCGCAAGGAATCGACCGTGAAGAAATGATCCGGTTGGCGAAAGAACGAGTCATGGTCAAGCATTTTGATAAGACAAAATTAAGTAAAAACGGCTTCTTAGTCCTCATCAATGAGCGGAATATTACTTTACCTGACGGATCAGTCGTCGAAAGTGGTTTGACATTTCGAAATACGTTCCATTTGAATCCGCTATTAAAGGCAGATCTTTTCGTGCCCTGCGGTGGGCGTCCCAAGTCAATTAATATCCAGAATTGGAAACAACTTTTAGATGAAAACGGCGCCCCCCGGTTTAAATATATTGTGGAAGGCGCTAATTTATTTCTGACCCAGCCTGCACGTTTAGCACTGGAACAAAAAGGCGTCATCATTTTTAAAGACGCATCAGCCAATAAAGGCGGTGTGACGTCGTCATCGTTAGAAGTTTTAGCTTCTCTTGCTTTAACAGACGAAGAATATGAAGAGCATCTTTGTGTGAAAGATGGCAAAACTCCTGAATTTAGAAATAACTATGTTAACGATGTTTTAGATATTGTTCGAGAGAATTCCAGGCTGGAATTTGAAGTCCTATGGCATGAAAACAAAACATCAAAGATACCTTTAACGATTTTGACAGACCAGTTAAGTGATAAAATTAATAAGGTCACCGATTCAATTCATAAATCCGATTTGTGGACAGATTCTACGTTATTTAAAGCCGTGGTTGAAGAACACTGTCCACCATCCTTGGTGAAAATGGTGGGAATCGATGAGATTTTGAATCGAGCGCCTGAAAATTATCTACAAGCTATTGTTGCTTCCTGGTTGGCGAGTCATTTTATTTATGAATACGGTCTGAACGCTGATGAAATCGATTTTCATACATATTTGAAGCGGTTTTCCTGTTAGAGACGATAGGGAACGAAGATTTGTCATTTTATGCAATTATTTTCATATTTAAATTATGCAAAATAATGCACAAAATGAATAGTTAACAGTTTAAGATAATTTGTGCTTATTGAAATAAAAGAATTTAAGACATTGTAAAAAGTAGTTGCATATTGGCATTAAACTTGCTATATTAAGAAGGTTAAAAAAAAGGTCATAAATGGAATGGGCGAGAGACCATTTATGACCTTGTTAAAAAATCAGGTGACGAAAATAATTGACCTCTATTTATCTGAGAAGATCAATAGAAGGGCTTTTTATTTTCGCGCTTTAGTTCCTACGCTGTCCATTCCAAAAAGTTTCAAAATAATTTTGAAAATTTATTAACCAATTCAGGGAGGTACTCAAATTGAGATTTACAAAACTCTTTTTCAGTGTAACTCTTGGTATTTTGGTGCTGACCTTAATGGTCTCTCACTACACTTTTAGTGGGACAACGGGAAAAATTTCTGGATTTGTCAAAGATGCAGAAACAGGAGATCCCTTACCAGGAGTGAATGTTGTCCTTGTTGGTACAACAATGGGAGGGGCTACTGACCTCGATGGTTACTTCTTTGTCATCAATGTCCCACCAGGTACCCATACACTCAAGGCAACGATGATGGGCTATCAAAGCCAATCCGCTAAAATTTCCGTAACAGTTGATTTAACAACAAGAGTTAATTTTGATTTAAGACCGACGGTTATGGATCTCGGTGAATCAGTCACAGTCACTGCGGAAAGACCTTTGATTCAACCGGAGATAACCAGCAAAAGAGCCACGATTACTGCCGACATGATAGAAAACATGCCAGTGAGATCGGTGCAGGATATTATCTCAATGCAATCAGGTGTCATTATGATGGATAAAGGCAACAAAATCTCTGGCTTTGAAACACGTGGCATTGACCAGGTCCATGTTCGCGGGGGACGCAGCGGTGAGATTGCTTACATGGTGGATGGTATGTATGTTGAGGATGCCATTTATGCCGGGATGGGAACCAGTGTGAACCGTGAGGCAATTCAGGAGTTAACCCAGATTATCGGTGCGTTTGACGCTGAATATGGTGAGGCGCAATCGGCAATCGTCAATATTATTACGAAAGAAGGAGGAACTAAACTCAATCTTGTATCTGAATATAACTCAAGTGAAGTTGCAGGACTGGTTTTCGATGCTGACAATGTGCGTCAGGCTCACCAGGCAATTGGTTCAATTAGTGGACCGGTTCCTTTTATCAAAGGAATGTCCTTTTTCTTATCTGGTGAGCAAAGCTATGGTGCATATCGGGTGTTAGAATTTGACGATCATACATTCGATACAACCCCTGTAAATTCTATTCTTGAACATCCCGATGATCCTCGTTATGAAGAAATTATGCAGCAGATCAAGGACGGTATTATTACCGAGGTGGATGATATTGAACAACTGCGGAATGATAACAAATATTACTACGTGGGAGATGTGCTCCGTGAATGGCACACTGGCGCCTGGCGTAAAGCATATCGCCATCGCGAAGATTATGATAACGATGGCTTTGACGAATTGCATACCTATGATAATACCGCTGGTTGGTTGGGCTTAGGATTTAATAAAAATTGGGATATTACAGCAAAATTAGCCTGGCGTCTGTCTCCCAGTATGAAACTTATTATTCCCCTTCGTTTTAACCAGCGGGTCCAAAGAAGCTGGGATCGCACCTGGACTTTTGCAATGAAAGGAAAAAATGTGCTGGATGATCGCACCGATCAACAAACCCTCATTTTCACCCATCAACTTTCACCGAAACTTTTTTATGAAATTCGTGCTTCGCGCTTTTTTAAAAGCCGAAGTTATCTTATTCATGGTATAGATGGCCATCGGCTTACTCCCGGCCATGCCGACGAATTTTCAGACGCTTACCAGGTCTTCTATAATGATCCCAATATAACAGTAGATTTTGGTCCCGGAGAATACCCGGTTTCATCCGAAGATGCTAACTTCCGGAAAGAGCTATTTTTTGTTCGTTTGGATACGCTTAGTGATGGCACTATTAAACATGTCTACCGCGGCGAGGTGGAACGATATTGGAATTATAATTTTCAACAATCGCTCCAGCTCAAAGCTGATGTGACCTGGCAAGCACACCGGGACCACCAATTCAAAATGGGTGTTGAATATAAAACATTTGGTCTTGATAAAGATTTATTCGGTAATGATGTAGGTGGAATCCGGTTTCTTGAATATCAGATTCCCTGGCAACGGGGTTATCCATCTTATTATCACTTAAAGCCTTTAGAAGCTGCTGTATATGTCCAGGATAAGATGGATTTTAAGAATTTGATTATCAACGCAGGTGTGAGATTAGATTTTGCCAATTCCAAAGGACGCGCCTGGCAAGACTGGGATGATCCCACTTCCGGAGTTCAACAAGGGAAAAAGAAATACCAGATCAGTCCTCGGATTGGAATTGGTCATCCAATTACCGATCGAGCTACCTTTTCTTTCAATTACGGACATTTCTTCCAGGTGCCAGATTATCGTGATCTTTATAGCAATCAGCACCTTGACCTGGATGCACCTTCACCGTTTTTCGGTTGGGCAAACATGGACGCGCAGCGAACGATTCATTATGAAATGCGTGTCGATTATCAATTGAGCGACTTCTGGAAAGTTACCGCTGCTGCCTGGGCAAAAGAAAATAATGGCAATGCTGGCAGTTTCCGTCTTACCGGTTTTGATCCAGATAGCCTGGGCGGTTATTCTTATGGTATCATCACCAATAACGATTTTGGAAGCTCAAAAGGAATTGATCTTTCCGTTGAGAAACGATTCAGCGATAACTATTTTGGTGAACTGCAATATACATACTCAGTATCCAAAGCCAATCAGTATTACTCCTGGGCTGGCTATTGGGATGGCTGGAATGAGGATACCCGGGCTAAAACAGAATACCTTTATCGATATGATACCCCGCACCTATTAACTGGAATGTTCGGCGTCCAATTGCTCAAGGGAAGTGGACCTACTATATTGGGAATAAAACCGTTAGAAAATTTTATCATGCAATATAGCCTGAGATTGCGGAGTGGTTATCCTTATACACCTTCCCTTGGAGGACAGAATCTGGAACCCAATACCGCGCGACGTCCGATGGTAGTTACTGTTGATGCCGTATTCCGCAAGGACTTCATCTTATTTGGTGACTTTCGGGCCGGCTTAATGGCAAGGATTACCAATTTATTTGATCGGAAAAACGTTCTCGAAGTTTATTCGGAGACGGGTAGTCCTACTGAGCCGAATCCCGGTTACAGTAAAACTCAAACGAGTACACACTTCGATCGGCCCCATCATTTTGGTCCACGACGGACAATTGACCTGGGATTCCGGATCGAGTTTTAATACATTTTATAAGATTATAACTAAAAATTTTGTTAAACAGTGAACCCTATCGAAGATTTTTAACCTTCGTGAGGGTGTTCGACTTTTTTTTGTGAAATCGTTTTTTTGAATACAGATTGAAAAATTTGGAGGTAACAATAAAATGAAACGATATTTATTCTACGGCACCATTGGACTGGTGATTATCTTATTAGGAACCCTCACAGTTCTTGCCGCAGATGTAAATGAAAAAAAATCTAAGTCATTAGCTAAGCCGACAAGGACTATCGATCTAGCCGTTGGCTTTCTGGACGTCGGCAAAATTCAACATGCTATTTTTAATGATGGCCGTTTATCTACCTGGGATTATCGTGAAAAGGTACCGGCTGTTTTCTATAAAGGATGGTCTTATATCCCTGACTTAAGCATGATGATTGGCGTACCTGAAGATCCAGCATGGACCCCAAGTAATGTTAATGTACAGGGGCAATTAATATTAAAAGGACCGTCAGTTACTGCCACCTTTGCCGGAGAAGATTGGGGACCCAAGGATGGCTCTCTGGGTAAGCTCCATTCCGGTGATAAGACATTTGGTGATGTTTTATCCGGGACGACACTTGGCGATTATCCATTGATGGCGACCAGTAACTATCCTGATAGTTGGCCCCAAGATGAAAATGGTTATCCGTTCTGGCCTGGTATGTGGGCTGTGGATCCGAACACGGGTATTGTCGCCTGGGACTCGGTATTAGCAAGTGAGTTTAATTTTGACGAACCCCCAGGACCCTGGAAATTATGTCCAACCTCAGCCGATACTGTGTTAGTGGGAAAGTTTTTCTCGGATAAAGAAATATTCTTCAGTATGACAGATTATGACCTGACAAATTTAGGCATACCTTATGCTGAACATGACGGCGATACGACTCAAGGTTATCAGCTTGGCATTCAATTAGATATATCAGCGTTATCTTATGGTCGATCTTATGCTGAAGATATCATCTTTTTTCCGATGCAAATTATAAATAATAGCCCTTATGATTATCACGATGTCTATGTCGGTTTTTATAATGATACCGACGTGCCGGAATATAATTTAACATCTACTTTAAACGATCGAATGGACTGGATGACTTTCATTACCAGCGAATATGATGCAGAAAATGATACCACCTATCACTATAATATGGCGTATATTTATGATTACCGATATGGAACGGGCAATTTCCCTGGACCAGAATATAAAGTCATTCCAGCGCTTAAAATATTAGAGACACCACCTGCTTCCCGAGATATCGACCTTGATGGCGACGGAGCATTTGATATCTTCGAAGGTGACCAATCAGGTATCACTGGCTGGCACTGGTTTGAATGGGAAATGAGACCAGGTCAGGTAGAGGCAACGAGATCGGAGTTGATTACCTATAAATTGTTAGCTGGAGATAACACCGATTTATTGGCAGAGGAAGACGATGCTTATTTCTGGGAAGCACCTGATGGCGCATTTAATCCTCACTTTGACTCACCGGAAGGAATTCAGGAAATGTATCCCGATGGCACTGACTGTGTGTTCATTATGAGTTCCGGTCCATTTGATCTACCTGCTGGGGACACCACGACTTTCTCATTTGCACTGGTTATGGGCGACGATACCAGTGATGCTAAATTCAACGCCAGAACAGCGCAATTCATGTATGAGCTTAATTACCAGGGAGCTGATCCACCACCGATACCAACTGTTTGGGCTGTTGCTGGTGATGGAACAGTGACCCTATACTGGGATGATGCTGCGGAATCGGCAGTGGATTTGATGACCGCTTATAACGATTTCGAGGGCTACAAAATTTACCGGACAACATCGAATCCAGTAAACAACGAGTGGGGTGATAAAATTTATGACGGAAATGGATTGGAAGTTGGTTTTGTACCAATAGCACAGTTCGATCTGAATAATAGTATTTCCGCATTGGATCCACAATACCCACATCTCAATATGGGAAATAATACTGGTCTGGTCCATAGATTTGTCGATGAAAATCTGGTCAATGGTACAACTTACTGGTATGCTGTAACCGCTTACGACCGCGGTGTGCCCGATGATCCAGACCTTAATCCCGATAGATGGGCGCCAATGAATTATTTAGAAACAGCCAAGGGAACAAATCCAACTGCTTCACCTAATTTAGTGATGATCGTGCCCGGGAAAACACCTTCAAATTTTATTGAATCAGACATTGAAGTTGAAGCCCTGGAAGGTTCATACGCAAACCATACTTTTACAGTTCAGATTATTGATCAATATGTGGTAACGGGACATAATTATCTCATCACTTTCGATGATACATCAAGTTCAAGGACAACATATAGTCTCATGGATGAACAAACAGGAAATTACATATTCAAAGACTCGCCTAATATCAATGGTGAGGAGTCGCCAATTTTTGATGGCATGATTTTATCCATTACTCAAAAATTTGGCACCGTTACTTTTGATCCAGATTCAATCGAATGGTATCACGGTGAATTTAGAACTCCTTCTGTCGGTAATTGGATTTTTTCGGGCGG
>SMTZ1_10012889_pt1 | contig 14338 bp, 9 predicted proteins | sample DeeMarSWOR136_30_FD_25667 | JGI IMG/M metagenome (IMG submission 25667) | reverse complement strand
TCAACCTCCCTTTTTGACTATGAACGATAAACAATTCCTTATTTGATGTCAATAGCCTAATAGTCACACAAACTCAATTTGGGAGGTAACAGAAGCTTGATTTGTTCAGTCAAATAATAGTCCGAACTGTTTTAACTGATTGCACCAAAACTTATTTTGTTACCTCCGTCCCCAAGGTCCTCGACATGGGGTAGACCATGGTGCCGTTGCACGATGTAGCGGATTGTAAACTATCTTTAGTCCTGGCAGAAGGTGGCAGGTATTATTTGCCAGCCTCTCTGTTTAGCTAAGTTGAGCAATCTGGTATCTGGATATGTTGCTATCGGATTGCCTGTGATTTCCAGCATCGGTGCATCCGAAATACTATCTGCATATGCAAAGCTCTTTGTTAGGTCTACCTCTACGTTGGCCTTGCTTAGAAAACTATTTAGTAGCTTAACTTTGTTTACGCCAAAACCTATCGGTTTAACAATACGACCTGAATACACATTATCTATTACTTCAAGCTTTGTGCCTACAGCAAAGTCCGCACCCAACTTTTGTCGCACTACTTGCAGAAAGTCATCAAAGCTACCTGAAAGCAGTATAGTTGTGTGCCCCCTTTTCTTGTGTCTTTCCATCAGGTCCAGAATATCTGTCCGCAGCAAAGGCACTAAATAGTAATCGGTTATCCACTTATAGATTGCAACGACCTGGTCTTTCGTTAATCCCTTGAGCAGAAAAGGCATATCCTGCCCCCAAATGCTTTTATATGTCTCTTCTCTAACAAGTCTCAGCTTACCAGCCAGCCAAAGTGACATATGGCTGGCAACATAAACATAAACCGAGAATCGCTTCAATTTGTGTTTGCAGTGATGCTTAACCAGCCCTGACCATAGATGGCCTGTAAATAAAGTGCCATCCAAGTCAAAGATAGCCGCTACTTCTTTGTTATTGTTTTTAGATTCCAGCATGCGACATCCGGATTATATCACTAGAAGATAATGTTTGTAAGGCGTAGTGCCAGACTTGATAGGACAACAATAGCTTATTTTGTTACCTCATTACACAATCTGGCTTATTGTTAAATCTAGTTTCGCCCAAAATAAAAAGGTTCCTTTTTTATTATGCGCTAATATGCGTCTTGATATCTCCGCTTTGTACAGTTGGGGTTTGCTTCACTGGTTTGTAGATGTTGAAGTCAATGCGATATTACTTTGCTAACGCGACGATGCTCTGAACTTGATTGTGCCCCTCGATATGCCCATTTTAGAGGCTTCGAATACCGGATAAATAGATCGGTCACTGTCTATTTGTCTTTACATGATAGCCGGGGTATGCTAAAGTCGACGCAAGTACTGTTGTAATTAACATTCACACTGCTTATAACCATTGATTCAGCAAGTAGCTCTTTTATAGTCCTTGGGGAGAGCATGTTAGCTTATAGTACTAAACATTGGAATGCCAGATGCCTCCAAGATGACAAGCTCAGAGCATCAACATGAGAAGAATTTTATGTCTATACACAAGTATGACTTGATTGTTCTCGGTTCCGGCCCAGCTGGCGAAAGGGGTGCCGCCCAAGCAGCCTATTTTGGCAAGAAGGTCGCTATAGTAGAGCGAGACTACTACCTCGGTGGTGCTGCTGCTAGCGACACGATCCCAAGCAAGACTCTCCGTGAAACTGCACTGGCGTTATCTGGAATACGCTCACGTCGCCTTTATGGAGTTGACCTGTCACTAAGACGCCAGGCTACGGTTCGAGACTTTCTACACCATGAAGAAGTGATGAAAGATATCGAACGTAGGCGCGTTGCAGAAAACATGCTCCGTCATAATGTGGATGTCTTCAGGGGTATCGGTTCGTTTAAAGATCAGCACACGGTAAAAGTGACTTCACGCGGCAAGAAACCTGAATTCTTAGAAGGAAATATAATTCTTATTGCAACAGGGTCATCCCCATACTGGCCAGACAACTATCCCAGAGACCGCCATATCTATGATTCAGACACAATATTACTGATGAAGTATTTACCAGAGAATATGATAATAATTGGTGGTGGTGTCGTTGGTTGCGAATACTCATGCACTTTTGCCGAACTGGGCATTGAGGTCTTCTTGCTTCACAGCCGAGATATGTTGCTACCATTTGTTGATCGGGATATCTCTCTGGCACTTGAGAATAGTATGTCGAAGATGGGCATCAATCTTAAAATGCCCGTAACCGTCAAGCAGTGCATAGCAGGAGTAAAAGGGGTGGCAATTGAGCTTGACTCGGGCGAAGTCATCAAGTCAGATGCAGTAATGCTAGCCATAGGTCGCACTAGTAACACAAAGGAGTTGAATCTCGAGACTGCCGGGATAACGCTTGGTAAGCACGGCTTCCTTGTTGTGGATGATAACTACCAAGTAGTGCACCATGAGACTCATGAGCCTGTTCCGGGTATCTATGCCGCTGGCGATGTCATAGGTCCGCCTGCCCTAGCTTCAACTTCTATGGAGCAGGCTCGCTTTGCTGTTATCAAGGCTTTCAATTTAGAGCCGTACAAAGGGCACGTAGCTCCAATTTTACCGTATGGAGTTTATACTATTCCCGAGTGCTCTGGAGCAGGTAAAACTGAGGAACAGTGCGTAAGCGAGGGGATAAATTACGTAGTAGGTAAAGCTAACTACAACCAGAATGCACGGGGAATGATCACGGGCGACCATGATGGCTTTCTTAAATTGCTCTTCGAAATCAATGATGATCCCGGGAGTCCCATGAAACTACTAGGAGTACATGTAATCGGCGAGAACGCAACTGAATTAATCCACACCGGACTTGCTGCTTTGATGATGAGCGCATCTCATGACCTGTTCATCAACACCTGTTTCAACTACCCAACACTAAGTGAATTGTACAAGTACGCAACATATGATGCTATGGGCAGGCGAGCGAAGCGCTTGAATTCGGCTAAGCCTGTACCAAACAATTGAGGTTAGAACAAACGATTGTAAACCTGGCGAAGACAGGACAAGACAGGTATCGAAATGGTTCCTGTTAATATATAGTATCATTCTGTTCTTTTTTGGTTTGGTCGAGCACTGGATTGAGAAGTACCAACTGCTGTGGTTTGTCAAGCCCAATGAGAGTATTGGCAGCTACGAATTTATTTTCTAGTGAATCCTGCCTCCGATTATAGCTTCTCCTTTCCCCTCTAGAGCAGCCCTAGCTATTACGTATTAGAGGACAGTAAAATGACTGAACACAACAAATTGCTACTTCCAGCGAGGCCTATCTTGAAATAACGCCCCTTCTCGAATAAGCGCACAGTCCGATGAAATGTTTAGAGAGTTATCTTGTTGCTTCTCGTTCTATTGTCAGTAACTAGTGAGTATTTGTGTCCGTTTTGTTTCATTTGGGATAAAATTTCCTTATTTTGGTTTATTGACAACCCATTTTCATAGGACTACACTATAAGCTCCAACATATGAAAGAGACTTGAAAGTAATGAAGTCGTAGTGCTGGTTTAGGGAGTAGACAGATGAAACAAGGGTACTGGAACCGCCAAATGATATAGCGGTGGCTGGTGCCCTTTTTGGTCTGGTAAAGGAGCATAGAAGCGTGATTCACGTTGACATCCGGTACAGAATTGTGCCAAGATAATACCACACATCGCAAGACCCCAAAATCCGAAGTATGTCAATTAAAACTAATCCTTAAGACATGGCCCGACTGAAGTGAGTAGCAATTCAACGCCGATTCTCAATGATGGTTCCCGCGTAGCCGTGATTGGCGGCGGTCCAGCAGGTGCCTTCTTCGGCTACTTCATGCGGCAGCTGGCTCAGCGTATTGATGTTGACATCCAGGTAGACATTTACGAACGCCGTGATTTTACCGCCCTAGGGCCGACCGGGTGTAACATGTGTGCCGGTGTTATTTCAGAATCTTTAATCCAATCCCTATCTGTTGAGGGTATCAACCTGCCCTCTACCGTGGTGCAAAGAGGCATCAATTCGTTTGTGCTGCACACTGAGCAGGAAGACGTTACCATGTACGCTCCCTTCCACGAAATGAGGATTGCGACTGTATATCGTGGTGGTGGTCCCAAGGATGGCCAGAATCTTGAGTGGGAAAGCTTTGACAACTATATAATGAACCTCGCTGCTAGCAAAGAGGTCAAGGTCATCCGGGACCGGATTACCGACCTCAGCTGGAACGGAGATAAGCCGCAGGTTCACCTCAAAGATAAGGCCCCGGAGACATATGACCTTATCGTCGGTGCCTTTGGGGTAAACTCACCCAGCGCTGCCCTTTTCGAGAAACTGGGAATCGGCTACCAGCGTCCCAAGGTTAGAAAAACCTTTACCATTGAACTAGGTGTCGGCTCCGAGTTCGTCACCCGGAAACTGGGTAGCTCCATGCACGCCTTTCTCCTGAACCTGCCCCACCTGGACTTTGCCGCCCTCATCCCTAAGGGCAACTATGTAACCATGTGCCTTATCGGCGAAAGGGTTGATTCAAAGTTTGTCGATTCATTTATGCAACACCAGGCAGTTCGGGGATACCTGGCTGGCAACGAATCCCATAATTCAGGTAGTTGCTCATGTTCACCCAATGCCAGCCTGGGCTATGCTGTTAAACCCTTTGGCCATAGAGTGGTGATAATCGGCGACTCTGGTATGAGCCGGTTGAACAAGGATGGCATTGGTTCAGCATACCGAACGGCCAAGGCAGCCGCGGTGACATGTCTCTTCAGAGGGGTATCAGATGAAGATTTCAGGGCCAGTTTCTGGCCTATCTGCCAGACTATCAACCGTGATAACTTCTTCGGCAGGCTTATCTACAAGATAGTGGACCTTATCAAGAGGGTCCGGTTTTTAACCCGGGGAGTTATGCGAATGACCAAGGGCGAACAGATGAAACCGGGCAGACAACGCCGGATGAGCATGGTTCTATGGGATATGTTTACCGGCAGCGCTCCCTATGGCGAGGTGTTCCGGCGCTGTCTTCACCCCTATTTTATTGGCGGTTTTCTCTGGAACATTATGCTTAATTTAAAAAAACTATCCGGAAAAGCAGAACAAAGGGAGGATGTAATGGAGAAAGGTGGTTTAGGCAAAGTATTCCGGGACGGTGAGGTAATTGTCAATCAGGGAGATACCGGAGATTGTATGTACATAATACAAGCGGGACGTGCCGAGGTACTGCAGAAGAAGGAGGACAAGGAGGTGCGCCTGGCCATGCTGGAGGAAGGTGATGTTTTCGGTGAGATGGCACTTTTTCAGCAACAGCCACGCTCGGCTACGGTGCGTGCCTCAGGTGAGGCGCGAGTTCTCACCGTGGACAAGAGAATCTTCCTCAGGCGTGTACATGAAGACCCTTCTTTCGCCTATCTTATTTTGCAGAAGATGTCCCAGCGAATCCGCGACCTGGATGCCGAGCTCGTCCAGATGAAAACTTGAGTCTATATAAGATTTGAATAGCTCTCGTTAACGCCGGCCAAAATTGGGCCGGAGTATTCCGGTACGGGCCAGAAGTTTCGCGCCCTATGAACTAGCACCGGCTGGGCAGTTACCTAGAGAGGAGAGGGCGACTCATTTGCTTCCTAATTAAAAAAACTAGCCCTGGGAGTCCGCAGACAGGCTGCCGAAGGGTATTAATACTGGGTGGTGGATTTGGCGGCATCACCACAGTGAAACATCTTACCCGAGGTCAGAAGCCAAGGGATAACCTGGAAATCACTATCGTTAGTGATGAGAACTTTTTTTTATTCTCTCCTCTGCTCCATGAGGTGGCCCTGGGCAGAATAGAGCCCAGCCATATAGCTTATCCCATCCGGAAGTTACCCAATAGAGACAGATTTACCTTCGTTCTGGCTGGTGTGGAGGAGATAAATCTGGATGATCGTCAGGTAAAGACTAGCTCGGGCACGTTAGACTTTGACTATCTGGTGCTGGCACTGGGCTGTGTAGCTGATACTTCAGTACTTAGCTCACCAGCCAGCGAGATGAGAAGTATATTTACCCTGAGAACACTGGGCGATGCTATCAGACTCCGGAGCCACCTTATCGATATTTTTAAGCAAGCCAATCAGCTGAAATCACCAGATCAGCAGAGTAAGTTGCTAACCTTTGTTATCTCCGGAAGTGGCTATATCGGGGTCCAACTGGCGGCAGAATTACGGGATTACATCTTCGAAAACCTGGCAAGATTTTACCCAGCAATAGACCGGGATAATATCAGGATTATTCTGGTTGAGGAAGACCAGCATCTCCTAGCGCGGTCACACCCCAAGTTCGGTCCCTATGCTTTAAAACACCTTCAGCGTCGGGGCATCGAAATCAGGTTAAAATCGCGGATAACCAGTTGGGGTGCCGATTACGTGGAAATCAATAATTCAGAGACCGTATCTGCTGGTACTGTTATCGGGGTTACCGGTGTGGCAGCCAGTAGTCAGATTACCCATCTAGGCATTGATACAGATAGCACCGGCCGAGTTTTGGTGGACGAATATCTGGAGGTACCCGCCTTCCCCAATGTCTTTGCCCTTGGGGATTGCGCCCACTTCAGGGAGCCGAAGACGGGACAGCCAATACCACACCGGGCGCACACCGCAGTACGTCAAGCCAGGATAGCCGCTTATAATATTCTAGCTGACATCCGTAGTCAAAATAAGAAGCCATATCAGTATTCTAACCCATTTGATGCTGTCACTCTAGGAAATTCCAGAGCCGTGTTCCGTTTTGATGGCCTGCGGTTCTATGGAATCCTGGCTCGTTTAACCTGTCTTGTCGGTTATTCCATACTGGTTCCTGGAACACACAACCGGATAAGGATATTAATTGACTGGCTACTGTCAGTAATTTTCAAGAGGCGACACCAAACTCCCGAAAATTAACTAGTTGTACCGGCTTCCTCCAGTGTAGTCAATGTTTCCCAGTTCAAGAGCTCGTCTCGCAGCTTTTTGGTGAAGGATTCAATATAGCTGTTATGCCGGGGACTACCTGGTTCAATAAAGAGGGTTTTGGTGTGGCTAATGGTATCACTATTGGGGGCAAGCGAGGGGAGACTCAGCGTACACACTGTGAACTGCTAGCTTCGCTCCGTACTCCTCTTAGGCTATCCTTGAGATAAATCAGTCATATCGTATAAAATATGGGTATTGAACAGGGCTGTAATACAATGTGATAGAGGTGAATTTGGTGTTATTACGTTTTTTGGGGACACATAATGCGGAGTCAAAAAACACCAGGCTGGTGTCTTTTCTGATTGATGAAGTTTTAGCCGTAGATGCAGGGAGTCTCGTTTCAGAGTTAACATTTGCCGAGCAAGCCAAGATAAAGGCGATATTACTCTCTCACGGACATTACGACCATATCAGGGCGGTGCCAGCTTTCGCCTTTAATAATTCTGACCGTACTACTCAAGTTATCGCTATACCGAAGACCCTTGAAATTCTCTCGTCTCACCTTATTGACGGCGTAGTATACCCCGAATTCGCTAGCGAGACATCATTCCTACAAAAAGCAATAATCCAATTAGTCCCGGTGGAACCTTTCAACCGACAGAATGTAGAAGGCTACGAGGTCATGGCCGTGCCCGTACGGCATCCTCTTGACGGCGTGGGCTTTGAAATAACTTCTGGAGATGGAAAGACTTTATTCTATACGGGCGACACCGGTCCTGGGCTTTCCTCGGTATGGGGTGATATATTCCCGCAGCTGATAATAGCTGATGTAACCTGGCCTAATAGTTTGGCCAACGCCGCCAAGGACGCAGACCACCTGTGTCCAGAAATGCTAAAAGAGGAGCTAATTGAGTTCCGTCAGTTAAAAGGGTATCTGCCCAAGGTGGTTATAATTCACTTAAGCCCCCAACATGAGCTCGAGATAGAGAGAGAAATCAAAGAAGTAGCTAAATCGCTTGGGGTGACAATCGACATTGCCCACGAGGGTGAAAAACTTAGCCTGTAACCGCTACTCCGGCGCCTCTGTGGTCTCCTTCCAGTAACCAAAAGCTGATCCCAGCTTGTCCTGCAATTTTCTGGTCTTGATGAAAGTTCCAAAGAACATCTTGCAGTCATTAAGCATTGTCTGAGCGTTAATTGTGGCCTTGGATGTCTTACTAATGTAATAATGTGAGGAATCAATCCAAATGAAGCTTTCTACTAGAGCGACATATACAGCGAGAGCAATGCTTGACCTAGCTCTTCATTTCAACGAAGGTCCTATCTTGATTAGGGATATCTTTCACCCGTTATACTACTAACCTAAATAGTACTTTCGTAACATCGATTCAAGTATATTAATAAAGTAATTACATAAACAAATTAGGGCTTTGCCCTAATTTTATTATACGAGATCGACTACAAAGAGAGACAAGAGGGGTGGGGGTGTACTTCACAAAAAACATTTTGGAGAAGTAGGAATGATTAAGCGATTATTAACCATCCTAGTTTTGGTCTCTCTAACGGTTACGATTTTGGCTGGCTGTGGCCACGAGCCGCCGGACGGGAAAGTAGCAGAGACGCCTTCGACAACCTCGCCGGAGACTGAATCCGAAGCGCCAGACACATCCGAATCTAACACTCCGTCTACCCTCACTATGCTTTCCATAACCGAGGGGGATATATTCGTCTTGAAAGCAGGTGCAGGCGATTGGGTAGAGGCAGAAGTGGGGATGACTCTAGAGGTTGGAGATAGTGTAAAATCCGGCGATAATTCTAATGCCGAAATTACTTTCTTTGATGGTAGCACCATTGAACTGCTGGCGGACACTCAGATCGAAGTCGCTTCGCTTGATATTGCTACGGATACCGGTTCCACAACAACTAGGATCCTGCAGGAGATTGGTGATACCATCAGCAAGGTGGAAAAACTTGTTGACCTGGCATCCCTCTACGAAGTTGAAACACCAGCCGGAGTAGCTGCGGTCAGAGGCAGTGTCATGTACGTGTTCGTCACCGAAGATGGTACAACCCAGATAGATAATCATTGGGGAAACATATGGGCCATCGCCCAGGGTGTAGAACTACAGATCCCTGCAGATAGAAAGTGTATCATTATACCTGGTAGCCCCCCCCAACTCATATCGCAGGCATATTATGATTGTGGTGACTGATGGTTGGACTATCTATGGATACGCATCTGTAGGCTCTCAATACCAAGTCCATTATACAGGCAACGGCTAATAAACGGCCTTATACATTCTAGCTATACTCATTCCAAAACCACGACAAGAAATATATATTTAGAGGTTAGTCAAGATTACAGCCAGTTTTTTACCTAAGGGTAGAATAAGCCGCCGCCGACGCAAACGCCTGTACCATACTCTGGTGCTCTTAGGTATAGGCGGTTTGTTCACCTTTCTGGCTGTAGTGGTGCAACCTTTCTACAGTATCAACCTATGGCTGTCAGACCAGCTTTTCACTTCTGAGCCTCCTTCTCCCAATATCGTTATAGCTGGCATTGATGATACTACCCTTGAGACTTATGGTCGGTGGTCAGAGTGGCCCCGCAGTCTCCACGTCCAAGCCATCGATAAATTAAGCCAAGCCGGAGCCAAGGTAATTGGCTTTGATGTCATTTTCGCTGATAGCTCACCCGATGATGAAATGCTTGCGGTGGCAATGGCAAACGCTGACAATATTGTCTTGGCAGCCGTTGGTACTCAACCTATCTCCCAGGCCGAACCAGAGATTACCTACGATAATTTCGTGTTGCCGATAGCTTCTTTGGAAGAGGTTGCCAGTGATATCGGGCATGCCAATGTAGTCCCTGATCGCGATGGCACGGTACGGCAGCTACCGCTGATTGTTAAGTCCAGCTCAGGGCAAACTTATCCATCCTTCACCCTGGCGGTACTTCACAGACTGTTCTCTATGCCCCTGCCTCAGGAATATCAGCTACAAAACGGTGCTGTTTACTTATTGGCTCGTGATATCCCAATCGATACCTCATACCAGCTACGTATCAACTTTACTGCCGAGAATGGAAATCGGCCTTACATCTCATATGGTAATGTCATCAGTGGTGATTTTGATCCCTCACTGGTCAAAAACAAGATAGTATTGATCGGGATGACCGCTACCGGTGAGCCTGATACTTGGGCAATCCCCACTTCAGCTAGCAAGATTCCCGGAATTTTTATTCATGCTGCGGCTATGGACACCATCCTAACACAGCGTTTTCTGATAGATCTGAGCACTACCACCACGCTAATGATCATGTTGCTAATAGTTGGTATCACTGCCTTTACTTTACCCTGGTGTGGGACCCGGCATTGGACGGATATAGCCAAAGGAGCCGGAATAACCGCGGGCTTATTTATCGCTTACCTATTAGCCAGCTTCTTCACTTTCGGCAGAGGATATATCCTGGATCTACTTTATCCCCTATTGCTACTACCAGTAATTTATGTTGGTAATATTCTTTACGTTGTTCTTATCGAGCAGTCGGATAAAAGGTTTGTCAAGGAGCTTTTTGGTCGATACATTTCACCCCAAATAGCCAAGGAGATAGTCAGCCGGGCTGACACTGGCGAACTTGACCTGACTGGTGAAGAAAGAGAGGTCACCGTGCTTTTTGCTGATATTCGCAACTTTACACAAATAAGCGAGCAGCTGTCTCCTGAGGCTACAGTAGCAATGCTCAATAAATACTTAGCAGTAGTGATTGATACAGTAGTGAATAATGGAGGTGTAATCAACAAATTTGCCGGTGATAGCATTATGGTAGTGTGGAATGCGCCACAATCTCAGCCAGAGCACACACTGCTAGCAGTGAAGGCGGCATGGGAAGCACAGCAGAAGGTTACCGAATTACAGCGAAGCGATAGCGGGCCAACTCTAGTACAATTTGGTATTGGCATCAACACTGGTATTGCCTTAGCTGGCAATGTAGGCTCAGTTGGGCGTGCTGAGTATACTGTCATTGGTGACTCTATTAACATAGCATCCCGGATTTGCAGTAGCACCCCTGGTGGTGAAGTCTGGATTAGTGTTGAGACTTATAACCAGACAAAGAGTTACTTAGAAGCTGAGGAACTCGAGCCACAGATTTTCAAAGGGAAAGCTATACCCATTGTAGTATATAGAGTAACCGCATGGCGCCCTATAGCCACTCCGAAAAATTTAGAGCTTGGATAGAAAAGGGCAGTAGACATAATATTTTCAAATGAATTAGAGCTAAGAAACGCTAGCGGTAAGAAACTAGCGTTGTTACTACTACCAGGTAGAGATGGGGGAGCATCGTCTCACTATCCTAAATAATTTAGACAGATTCCCTTGGTAGCAGGGGTTGGATTCGAACCAACAACCTTAGGGTGATAAGCCCGTGAACTAATCCTTGTAATGCTAATATGGTAACTATATACTTAACATCCCTGTTCATCTGTTAAGGAACAGTAATAGGACTGATCAAGTGTGGACAAAAAGTAGAAAAGCAGTATTCAATTATTTCCTGAGGATTGATAGAGCCTATTTATACACCACCGCCAAAGCCTCCCGCTCCTTAAGTCTATTCAAAATCAATTTCGGGATGATGTAGTTGGTGCCTCCCCCCTCCCCACCCGGTAGTAGTAACAACTTGGACGAAACCCCTCCCCTCCCCGGCCAATTGGGTAAACGTCGTAAGATTTTTACCAAAATAAGACAGAATGCAGCATTGTCACACGTGGATCCTATAATACATGTCTAAGTAGACTTCCGTGGCTTGGCTTTTAGATGCAGACAATTGCTCATTTTTCATATACGGTAACCCACTGATTACGAATGGCCAGAGCAACAGCGTGAGCCCTGTCATTAGCATTCAGCTTGCGCAGAATTGCGCTGACGTGATTCTTAATCGTCTGCTCGCTTATCCCTAGCATATGGGCAACTTGCTTGTTTGTACCACCATTAGCAATGCAGCTCAAAATTTGTATCTCTCTATGAGTAAGAGGAGCAGCTACCTTTTCCTGGACTAGCCCCATTGAGGCGATTTCTTGAAACTGCCTTATTACGCGATCAGCAATCGCAGGGTTGGCAAATACGCAGTCATTAATAGGATATTCACCCCGACTCGCTCTTCTTATAACACCAACCAGGTCTTCAGTGCTGGTTCTCTTGTCAATGTACGCTACGGCTCCTGTCTTCAAGGCTTTAAAAAGTTCTTCCTCGTGAAAGTATGAGCTGAGAATTATGACTCTCGTATTTGGATAATGTTGTGTAATTTCTCTACCCAACTCGAGACCTTCTGATACAGGGAAGTCGATATCTAACAACACAACATCAACGGAATTAGCATCTATAAACCGTAAGGGCTCCCCGTCTGGATCACAATCTAGCAACCTAAAGCCTCGTTGCTCAGATAGTTTCTGGCGCACACCAGCCTTGAAGAGTTCTGATCTATCTATAACGCCAATAGTAATTTCGCTCACTTCTTTCACACCGTTATCTTCGATGCTCATCAGTATGGCTGCTTAGCTAGCAGCGAGATTCAAGCCTCGTTTGTATCCAGGCGGCTATGCGGCCACCGAGACTAACACTTCGACTTTCACAATAACACAGGTGACAGTCAAACACCATCACCTAGATGTACCACGGATATTATCGATTGTTATATGAGTTTCGTACTACTAACTTATCATGATTTAGCACAAAGAGCGTTTCTCGCGAGTGATCATTACTTGGATTATCCATCTGCTCCTTGGCCGCACCCAGTACAAGTTCCTTTTTGAAATTGAGAAACTTGGGTCATTACAGGCTAATAGGCTAGTTAGATAATAAATGGGTAAAGAATTTTACTCAATATGTATATCCTAATGCCTGAGGTCGACAGGTGTAATTCCCGCTGAATAATTTGGCAACAGTAAGGGAAAAGAGGAATCTAAAAAATTTGCGAATCAAAAAGGAGAAAAAAGGTGAAGAAAGGATTCTTATTAGGTCCAATGGCTGCTGTCATTGTGTTGGCACTCGTAGCCGTGCCTGTTTTGGCTGCTACAACATTCTGGACTGGAACACCCAGTCCAACTCTTAGCCCGGTGTTTGGCACATTAGTAGACTTCGATGACAAAGCTACGGGCACAGTAGTCAACTCTAGTGACTATGTGAGCGTAGGCGTTGCGTCCATAACCGAAACTGAGTTAGGGGGGACTTTATCAAGATATACTGGCACTCAGAGTTCGCCTAACTATGTGGGCACTGGTGTGGGCTGTGAACGGGGCACTGATAACGCTGCCGGATGGGATGGAACAATCTTAATTGAATTGGCAAACGCCGTTGATAAGATCGGTATTGGCATTGCGGATAGCCATGGTATAGATATAGTGACAATAATGGATCCTGTTGGTAATACTTTAAATTCACAAACCGCGCCTGCTAGTATCAATACTTATTGTGGATTTGACTCCGACACAGCCAATATCAAGTATCTCGAGATATACGGCGACTTCGTTGCCATTGATGACCTACAGTTTCACCATCCTGTAACAGTCGAAAAGGAGTTCCTAGATTCCTATAATGTTGACGACGCAGCCGACACGGTCATCAACGTTGGTGAGAAATGGAATTTCCTCATGGAAATAACCGTTACCAACGATTCTGACGGTGAGCTGACAGATCTCCTCGTCAAGGACAACTTCGGTGGCGACCTTGAGTTGCTTGAAATTGGCGGCGAAGAGGTTGATCAACCCACCAACAAGAAAGACAAATGGACTGGATCTGACGGAGCCGCAGGTGTCACTGTTATGTGGACCGGAAGGACACTGAAAGCTCACATGGACTGGGCAATTGCTTCTATTGCCGATGGTGGAACTACGACTCTGACCGTGCTCGTCTCGACTGACATCAATCCAGGACAGAGTAAGGACAAGGACAAGGGTACAAGCGGAAAGAACGAATACACAGAAGATGGTGAGCATTGTCTGAACTCCGGACCGACCGTATACGTAGTTATTTCTGACTACGAAGTGTCCTACACTGATTTCAATGAGATCTGTGTAGATGTCGAACCAGCAATCGAATAGTTATCCTACTTCTGTAATAGTTCATCATGGAAGCAGGAGGGAGCCTCTTCAGGGGCTCCCTCCCTGTTTTCTACTAAAGCTAAAAATCGTTCGATTTTCCCGGGAACCCGCTTTATCCCCCCTCCTCCGGGATTGCTTCGGGGCTTTGCCCCTCGCAATGACCGGATGGTTAGTGCCTGTCAATGACAAGGGGAGGATAATGGTAAAGGGCTCATCGCAAAGACAAAAAGAAGGAAGCCCCCGAAATTCGGGGGCTTCCTCAAGGGCTATGTACTAGCCATCAAGTCAAAACCTGACTGCGTTACACGGTTCGCCTGGTCCTGACTATCAGGATTAACACAGCAATCACCAGCAACGCACCAATACCAATTA
>SMTZ1_10005313_pt1 | contig 14338 bp, 11 predicted proteins | sample DeeMarSWOR136_30_FD_25667 | JGI IMG/M metagenome (IMG submission 25667) | reverse complement strand
AATAGAGGAACTGAAGCCGCTAAGTTGGTTCATCGGAAAAGAGGGGCACATGGTGTCCATAAATGTATTGAGATGAATTTTGTCCCAAAGCCCTGTCAACCGAAACCTATATATACATGCTTATAGAGGTGATAAGCACAGGTGTCATGGTGAGTTTCAAAAAGATAGCGGTGGGAACAGGATGCAGCTTAATGCTACTAACAGTCTTGATGTCTCAAAGCATTGGAGTAGGTCCATCTTCATGGAGTTATCAAATTGTCCTATTATCTGCTTCTGCTCTATCTGATGATGGAGAACGCTTCTTGATAGGGTCTGAAAACGGGGAGTACATTGTGTTAGATCGATATGGAAATATGGTCTTGAATGGCAATTTTGAGCGAACTATTCATGCTGTGGACATAGCTGAAAACAGGAATATGATTTTCGGCACAGAAGATAGCGTCTTTTTACTTGACGAACAAGGTAAGATACTATCAAGTGTCTATCCCACTGAACCTGTTCTCTATGTTTCTATGGCAAAGAACGGGCTGTACGCAGTTGCAGGAACACAAAGAAAGATATTCTTAATGAGCACCAGGGAGCTTATATGGGAGTCCTTAATAATACCTGAAGATTCAACAGAGACTTATATCAGTAGGGTGGCAATCTCTGCATCAGGGTCAGCAGTGGCTGCAGCTGCTCAGAAATCGGTTTTTCTCTTTGGTTCAGCAAGCAGTACATACAAGGCAAAGATGAACTTTGATTCCGCAGTTACTTCTCTTATTTTCCTTCCTGATGGAAATGACATTGTAATTGGGACCAAAGAAGGAACCCTTTGCATTTATGACATCGAAGGTAACCAAAGATTCTCATATTCTCTGGAAGGTTCTATCAATTCCATAGCTGTAAATTCAGGACAAATTCTTGTTGGGACCTCTAGAGGTGAAATAGCTCTGTTTGAACAAAATGAGAATATTTTACTGAAGAAGGTAACCGAAGGAAGTATGGATGTATGCGATATTTCAGATGATGGAAAATATGTGGTAATTCTGGATTCGGAAGGCTATGTTTCTTCTTTCAATATTGAAACTGAAAAAGGCTGGAGCTTCTTTATACGAGATCCAATTTCTGTTGAATTATCAAAAGATGGTAAGTACGTTGGAATCACGAGAAAAGCAGGGATTTACTTTATCAACAATTGGGAAAGCACCTTTGAGAGTACTGAGTACTTTCCTTATGCATCTCGTGGACAGTTTTCTCTAGAGAATGATCTCTGCAAAGTGTGGTCATACCCATCGAAAGTCAACTGTTTTGACTATGGTGACGTTAATGGAGATGGACAAAATGAAGTTGTTTTCGGGTCTGGTACTGATTTGACTGTCTTAGATCATAAAGGAGAGTTACTCTGGAAGAAATCATGATGGTCAACTGAATATGGAGGTGTGGAGTGGAGGAGGCGAACAGATAACCACTTTTGATTTTATGAACACATTCAGTGTGACACCGCATCCGGGTGCCATGGGCATGGAACCTATCGCAGCCATGGACATAGATCACGATGGTGTAATTGAAATCATATCGAGAGTTAGAATTGAATACCCAGGGACACTTGGGGGTATTTTTGCTTTTGAATATCCTTCTGGTACAAAAGAGTGGTTCTATCCAATTGCTCCCCTTCAAGTGGGCTGTGCTCTAACCGATATCAACAATGATGGCGATCTGGAACTCGTTTTGGGTTCACACTCTTCCTGTATGGGGACTGCTATTGGAGTGAGAGATGATTGTCATGTTTATGTTATGGTTGTTGACTTAGAAGGAAATGAGATATGGGCAAAGGAGATTGCATCTGGGTCAAGACTACTCATGGTAGCAGTTTCTGATTTGGATGGCGATGGCCGAAAAGAGATTGTTGGCATAGTCAAAAGTGAAGATGACACCTACGGGAAGCTCTTCATTCTTGATAACAGAGGCAACTATATTTGTGAAAAAGAATTTGATTGCTCAGTCTTATTTGGAGGAATTGCAGACTTTGATAAAGATGGATACCAGGAGATTGTAGTGACTGATTCTAAAGGTACAGTGGTACTGTATGATTACAAACTTACATTTATAAGAGATTTTGATTTTGGAGAGGGTATTAATCCCTATGTGGGGGGAATTGTTGATCTAGATGGAGACGAAGCTCTCGAAATTGTTACTGTTACAGATAGTGGAAAGCTTATAATACTGGATAGTGATTTTGCTGAATTGACAGAAATGGAGGTTGATGAAGGATCTCAGGTTACAGTAGCCAACATTTCAGGATGTGCCATTGATCTTTTGGTGCATTCCTCTGATAAGATAGAATTATATTCTCTGAAAAATGAAAGAACACACCTTTGTTTCTTGATCGAGGAGAGAATTATTCGAACGTGGTCACTCGATGAGGAAATCCTCCAAGAAGCTAACGAGCATTTTTTAGCTGCCGAAACCTATTACAAGAACCTGGAATTTGACAAAGCTGGAGAAAACTACGAAAAGGCAAAAGAACTATATGAAAAAGTTGGGAGTATCGGTAGGATACTAGAAAGTATTGGAATGCTTGAAAGAATAGAAGATCTATATGAAGCGCAAAACAAAATTGACAGTGGTAAAAGAAACTTGACAGAAGGAGACTACAAGTATGCGGAGTATGATTTTTTTGAAGCAAAAGTTCTCTTTGATGAGTTGTTGGAAGAAGAAGCTTTTTCTGAAGTAAAGAAGTGGCTTCTAACCCAAATTGGTGAATGTGAGAGCCACCTAACAGCTTGTGATGAAATTAGAGAAGCTCTCTGGAATTTCAGGAATAGTGAAAAAGAGTTTGAGAAAGCCTTAGAAAATTTCAAGGATGGTGAAGAAGAACGTGAGACACAAAACCTTAGAAACGCAAGAGAATATTTTGAGTCTGCGCTGCCAACGTTTGAAGAATACAACGTTGAGCAATTCAGCAAACAAACTCATGAGTATCTAGAAGAGATTGAGAAACGCCTAGAAGAGATTGAGAAAGGAAAGAGGATAAAAAGATACTTTTCAGCTATACTCTCGTCTTTCTTGGCGATATTATCAATTTTCCTGTTTATACGACATAGACCTATTTCATTGATAAAAGTATTCACACTATGTGCGGCATTGATCTTGGCAATCCTCATTCATATTTACTTGCCGCGCCTAGTAGGAGATATTTTTGTTTTTCTTCAGAAACATTCCAAAATTATTGGAATAGTACTGTTGGCGGTTGTTGCCTCCATGATTTGGAGATATCTTCAAAATAGACTGTACAGAAACGAAAACTATTCAACATGGGACTCGCTGCTTTACACATTTCACGTAAAGAAATTTCCCACTTTTTCTCCAACAGCTAATCCATATTATACAGGCATACCAGTAAAAGATGAGCCCATGTTCTTTGGCAGAGAAAATGTATTTGAATCTCTGAAGCGCGAACTAATTATATCTGATAGGAACAGTGCTATCATTCTTCATGGAGAAAACAAAATAGGAAAAACATCAATCTTATTTCAAATAGAAAAAGGAAAATTAAACCTTGGTCCAGAATTTATCCCAGTATATATCAACATGAATTCAATGATTGTCTACAGTGACTATGAATTCCTTTCAACTTTAGCTTCGCTAATTCAGGAGGTTATTAAATCATATCAAATTCAGATGCCCATAGTTCCATTTGAAAAAAGAGAAAATCCATATTTGTACTTTAAAGATGATTTCCTACGAAATGTGATAAATTTTATTAGGGAAAAACGTATTCTTTTTCTTATAGACGAATACGAAGCTATTGAGAGAAAAATAATTGAAAAAAGGCTATCCAAGGACATATTTACCTTTCTAAAAAGCGTAGTTGAACATGAAAGCAAACTTAATTTCATTCTTGCAGGATCAAAGAAAATTGAGAAGTTTGAGAATAGTGACGAGTGGGTCCAGGCGCTCGGTGCTAGTGTATACAAGAAAATCAGTTTTCTGAAGAAAGAAGATGCTGCTAAACTTATCAGAGGCCCTGTAGCAGAAAAGATCTGGTACACAAATAGGGCAGTGAAAGAGCTTCTAGAACTCTCAGGATGTCATCCGTATATTCTCCAGTATTTCTGCTTTAATTTGGTTTCTCTGCTAAATGGGACTTCACGTTATACTGTCGACATCAAGGAGGTTAAAACAATTGCGCAAAACATGATTGAAGACCCCCCACTCCCGATGATACTTCTATGGAACAACTTTACTCAGGATCAGAAAATACTAGTATCACTCCTATCAGAATCTATACAGAAGAGGGGTGGTTCAATACATCAAGAGAGAATTATTGCTGAATTGGAAAAGAGAAATATAGAACTCCTCAGAGATAGAATTACCGTTCTCGATGATTTGGTGGACAAGGACATTCTCAGAAGAAAAAGGTATAAATATTCATTTTGCGTAGATATCTTCAGACGGTTTGTTGCGGAACACCATCCCCTCTTGAGAGTTCTTTAGGAGGCTGGAACATGAAAAATCCATACTGGAATAGAACCATGATCAGAGAACCCAGATATTTCTTTGGTCGAAAAAAAGAGGTAAGGCAGATTTTTGATGCAATAGGAACTCCCCATCCGCAGAATATTTCAGTTTTAGGTGAAAGAAAGACAGGGAAATCTTCCTTACTCTATTATATTTTCCAATCTAATACGGAAAAGCAAGAATTACCTCATCCCGAGAAATACATTTTTGTATTTATTGATTTCCAGGAATATCCCAATATCGCTGTCGATGAATTCTTTGAGATGCTCTACTCAGAGCTTAAAAGCACGTTGCCGAAGGAAGTACAGTTTGAGCAGGTGAAAGACTACGAAACATTTACTAACATGGCAAAGACTCTGGAGGACCTCAGTTATAAACTAATTCTCCTAATTGATGAGTTCGATAAGATCCTTCAGAATGAGAATTTTGAAGAAGATTTTTTCTCTTATCTTCGTTCCATAGTTAATAGATACGACACTGCATTGATTATATCGACCCAAAAGGATTTGGAAGATCTTTCTCGGCCGGATTTACTTGGATCTCCTTTTTTCAATATCTTTACTCAAATTCGTTTAGGACTGTTCCAGAAAGAGGAAGCTCTGAACCTTATTACTGGTCCATCAGCTGAAAAAGGTATTCCTCTTGAGAAAGATGCGGAGTTCATTCTGGAAAATGCTGGTCTATTTCCGTTTTTTATCCAAATATTATGTTTTGAACTTTTCGAATACAGAAAGAACCACGATAAAAAGATCGACCAAGAAGGTTATAACCAGGCTCTTAAGAAATTTTCGGTAGAGGCTACTCCCCATTTTAACCACTTTTGGAAAAGTCTCTCTCAAGAAGAAAAAGATGTGTTAATTGAAATATCAATGGAAAAGGAAGTGACAGATGGAAAGAAATCTGTTATCAGAGATCTTGAGCAAAAAGGATACATAGCAGAAGTTAATGGAAGAAATCAAATCTTCAGTGATACTTTCAGGCAATTCATCTTAGACCATCAAGAAGAAATTAGCGACATAGGTGAAACTGAAACGAAAAAACATGAAATTAAAGGAAAATCTTTCATAGCAGCTTCTGATATTTTGATTTTTATTCTAGCTTTTATTATTGCTTTTCTTGGTGTTATCTCATATTTTATGATACCAGATCTCCGAGGCACCATCCTAAGTCTAATTGCTCTAGCAGCAGTAATTGGGATTTGTATGTACTTATTTTTCTTTAGAAAACGTAGGAAGAAAGAAATAACCCATGAACGTTCCAGCACATGGAAGATTCTTCTTATTGGTATTATAGGTCTTTTTATTATTGCTTTTTTAGTGAATTTCTTGGCCAGTCATACTGCAACTATTTTAACTCCAGAGCTACTTCGCAGGGGTATAGCTGCAGAAGTTTCCGTCGTTATTGTGATTATGATATTGGTGTTTATCCTCCTCTACGTTGTTTTTTCTAAGAAGATAGAGAAGAAAGACTAAAATAACGTATTTTGCTGCCGTGTAACAGTGATGCTCATCATCGTATCACAAAACACGTATCATGGCAACCACGTGGACATGTCCTTTCAGGTTACCTTTTTTGGCTTTTGGATTAATATCATCTTCTGGCTATCTCAACTTTGTTACACGTGTAACAATCAGGATCATCTTGTACGAATAAAGAGTGAATAGGTTAAAAATAAAAAAATAAAAAGTAAAAAAGCAAAAACTAGTCCGATTTGTCAAAATCAAGACCTAAACATATATCGACATCCTCACAGGCCACAAAATCTACAACAATGCAGATATGAATGCCTTCATCAGCCCCTGCTGAGTTCATCCTCTCCATCTTCTCACCTCCTCTATTTGTCACTTCCTCCTGGAAGATCCACTAAATTCAAAAAAATAAAAAAGGAAAATCAAATTTATACCCACTTAGTGTATATCGAGCACACATATGCCGATGAATACACAGGGGCCATAGTCTACACCACATATATCAACCACTGGGCAGACATAATCTGAAGGACAGACAGCCTCTCCAGGAATTGATTCATCAGGGTTCAGCCTTTGCATCTTCTCACCTCCTTCTATTTTTCGTGTTTTCTTCTGGAAGATCTGCACGTTTATGTGTCGGTTCATTTTTCCGGAACATTCTATCCAGTAATTCTCTATCTTTTTCGTGCAGGTTAGAAAATATAACCATGGAAAGTGTTGCAACATACCTGAAAAGACCACACTTAAGCTTGTAAGGTTCATCAATACGTCCATTATACATATAATTTTCGTGCCAGCAATTTCCGCCACATAAATGTCTAGACCAACAGGTTTTACAGTCTTTTCTCGCATCCACGTGAGTTTGAAGGATTTTTCTGTTCACTGAGGATTTCAGAAGTCTCTTAATAGAAAGATGAGTTTAGAATTCTCTTGAAGGTTACGTGCTCTCTGATATTTACATCCACCCCTTTTCGATATATTCAACGAATTTTGAACCTGCGCGTTTCCAGTCTTCTTCTGCTCTTTCAAAAATTTTCGCTGCTTTTGCGTTAGCTTCTTTCATTATTGTTTTTTCATCTATTTTGGTGAACGTACTGTTGTGCATCACTAATGTACCATTGATGATCACATTATCCACTTCTGTACCAGCAGTAGAATACACTAAATGAGACACAAAATTCCTGAAAGGGGCTGTAATGACAGGCGTCAAATTCGGATGAAAAAGGTTCACTGTAATAACATCTGCTTTTTTCCCAACTTGTAACGTACCTATTTTCTTATCCAATCCCAGAACTTCGGCACCTCTAACAGTACCCAATTGTAATGACATCCAGGCAGGTAACGCAGCGGGATCTTTCCAATTGACCTTTGAGAGTATACTGGCCATCCGCATCTCTCTGAACATGTTGTGACTCCCCGGGCCAGGGGCCTGATCAGTGCCAATACCAGCAGTACCGCCCAGATTAATGTAATGATACAATGGAGGAACAATACCATCGATGACACCAATGGAACTGGGACAGCCCACCATTTTCACGTCCTTTTTCACCAGTAATTCCCTCTCTTTAACTGTGGTATCATGGATGTGCACAGCAATTAGCGAATTATCCAGCATGTCACTGTTTCTCAAAACTGTTACCGTTGTAGCAGTACTCTCGTATCTCCCCTTAATCTGCAGTCTTTCCCTTTCCCCCTGCGCCACATGCATGTGAATTCTGCAATTTCTCTCATTTGCCAGCTCTTTAACGGTTTTCAACGTTTCCAAAGAAACCATATCTACTGCTTGAGGCCCATACAAACAGGTGACCATGTCCTCAGCATTATATTTGTTAAAAAGTGCTTCAGTTCTTCTTAAAGCTTTTTCTCCTCTAGAGCGGTCAAATTCGTAAAGATCTTTTGGACCTAGATTCTCCCTTTTTACTGTTTCATTTATGGTCTCTGTGGCTACAACCCGCGCATGAAAAGGGAGGTACACCTTCTCTATGATTTCAGAGACATTGCCAGTGTATTCAGAAAACGTCGTGGTACCAGAACGTAACCCTTCTAAAACACCCAGTTTCGATCCCAGTATCTGATCTTCTGTATTCATGTGCCGAGCTAAAGGACCCAACGCTTTGTTCATCCATTCTATCTCCGGCACATCCTGAGCACAACCTCTTAACAGTGTTAATCCCGTGTGCGTGTGGGCATTGACCAATCCAGGCATGGTCACGTGATTTGAACCATCAATGACAATATTTGCAGATTTGTAATCACATTTACTGGTTTCGCCAACATATACGATTTTATCTCCTTCTATTCCTAAAGCACCATCCTGGATGATTCCCAATCCTCTTTTAAATGTTAATAACCACGTATGTATTATTACTATATCCACAACACCACCTCTTTCATTTTGATCATCCCATTATCAACCATCTGAACTAGACTACCTCTTCACAAGAGATACAGCTCCTGCAGGACAGCTGCTCACGCACAGCCCGCACCCAAAACAATGATCAACATCAAATACTACACCACCTTCATCAAATTCCCACGCCCCGAACTGGCACCGTTCAACACATACCCCGCAATCACTACACACAGATTTCTCAAAAACAGCCACAAAATCAGATTTTACCACTGCCTCGTTAAACCCAAACCGTTTCAACCCACTCAAGTGATGGCAGCAGCAACTGCAGCAACTACAAATGATATCACAATTCTCTCCCTTTCTATAATACGCCAAATGTACTAACCCCGCTTTATGAGACCTTTTAAGAACGTTCAAAGCGTCCTCCAGACTAATTTCTTTTGCTCCCTCTTTCTCAATAAAATATTCAGCCTCTTTATTAAGACCTATGCAAACCTCCAAGGGTTTATCACAGTTTTTTAACTTTTTTCTGCAGTAACAATCCATGAGAGATATCATCTCTGTAGTTGAAAGCATTTTTTCAACACTTCCTGTATCTAGAACCTGTTGTTGTGCATCAAGAGAAACCTTTACTGGAATTGTTACAGCTGTATACTTTTCCATGAGCTCTTTGATTTCGTGCTCCTCCCATTCTTGTGGCATGAGCTACCATTGGAAAGAAGTATAAAAGCCTTACTGCGTAATGAGATTGTCACATTTTCTGAGGATAAAATCCATCTGAGTTCATGAATTACCTCTGTACAATTGGATTGCAGGTGAAATGATAATTATTTGAGATGTTACACGTGTAACACATCAGCCCCCAAAGACGTGACAACCTCTTGACGACACATTGAAAAGCGGAGTAATAAAGTTGCACCAATTTTAATTTCAGAATGAACAGTATACCTTAAACAAAGTTATTTCACCTGTTATTTTTTTGAAAATACCCATCTTTCACCTGTAACCTATCAGATATTACAGCAGATGTCTTTCTTCCTTCCTGCAAAAGCCGAAACGTTTAAATATGTAAATGAGAAAAAACACTCCATGATCGATGATTACAAGGAGAGGCTTGCCAAACGTATGGCTGGTGAAATCACACTATCTCAGGACCCTGGCAGAACTATGAAAAAGTGGCGTGAAGTTTTCGGTATTACTCAAACACATTTAGCAGATCGTTTGGATATCTCATCATCTGTCATCAGTGACTACGAAGGGGGCAGAAGAAAATCACCTGGGTGCTCTACTATCAAAAAGATCGTGGAAGGGTTGATAGACTTAGATGAACTCAATGGGGGACACGTCATCCACGCATTCAGCAGAATGATGGATACTGAACTATCCACTGACGTGATCATTGACATGCGGGAGTTTGCAGTTCCCATCTCTGCGAAAGCATTTTTGAAAGCTGTCCAAGGAGAAATTGTTGCGAATGAACATTTAATGGAGAGAGAAATCTTCGGATACACTGTCATTGACAGTATTAGATGCATCTCGGAGATGTCGTCAGATGAGTTCACCAGACTGTACGGCTGGACCACCGAGAGAGCGTTAATCTTCACCCAAGTATCCAGGGGCAGATCCCCCATGATTGCCATTCGCGTGAAAGGGTTGAAACCTGCAATAATCGTGCTGCACGGTCCTGCCACTGTGGATGATCCTGTAGCCATAAAGCTGGCAGAAGTGGAAAGAATCCCATTAATTTTATCTAGAGCAGACTCTGTGGAAACCATGATCAGAGGGTTGCGTTCCATGCCCATGTGAATACTGTTAACCTGTTTCCAATCCGCCAATCAAGAGTTGTCTGATAATTGGCATTTGTTACACGTGTAACAAATTTTTCTTTCTAACCATTTTTTTTATGATTTTTAATATTTATGAAGACAAAAATTGCAGCGCCAGATGAGATGATCCCAATTCAATGAGAGATTATTTTTTTTGTGTAAAATATTTTGCTTGGCTACACGTTTCACTTTGATAAAACATGTATTCACGTTATCGTCTTTTGTCGATACAAGGTAAGTTAATCATCGAAACCTTTATATAGATGGCGTGTGTAGGAGATATATTGTCTGACCTTGGTGTTACTATGAAGCCGAACCAAGATGTAGGAATCGTAGGATATGGAGCATACATCCCGCGGTACAGGATTAAGACATCTGAAATAGCCAGAGTTTGGGGAAGAGATACAAGAGCTGTCCCTATCCAGGAAAAATCAGTACCCGGCCCTGATGAAGATACAGTCACCATCGGGATTGAAGCTGCCCGGAATGCTCTAAAGAGAGGGGGGATATCCCCGAAGGACATTGCAGCTGTGTGGGCTGGTTCTGAATCCCATCCCTATGCAGTGAAGCCTTCTTCAACAATTATTGCAGAGGTTATTGATGCCACGCCCCACGTGGATGCAGCAGACTGGGAATTTGCGTGTAAAGCAGGAACAGAAGCTATGCAGGCATGTTTTGCTTTAGTTGGTTCAGGCATGGGGAAATACGCGTTAGCTCTGGGAATTGACACTGCACAAGGAAGACCTGCAGATGCTTTGGAGTACACTGCAGCAGCAGGAGGGGCTGCCTTTTTGATTGGAAGAAAAGAGGAAAGCCTCGCTTATTTAGAAGCATCCCACTCGTATGTTTCTGACACTCCCGATTTTTTCAGGAGAGAATCCACGAAGTACCCTGTTCACGGGCACCGATTCACAGGAAAACCCGCGTACTTTCACCACGTGGTGTGCTGTGCTTCCGAGTTAATGGAACATCTCGGATACACACCAGAGGATTACAGCTATGCTATTTTTCACCAGCCAAATGCTAAATTCCCCATAACTGCAGCCAAGACTCTCCACTTTCCGGTGGAGAAGGTCATGCCTGGGCTGATCGTTCCCTACGTGGGTAATACGTATTCGGGATCTTCACTTCTGGGATTAGCAGCTACACTAGATGTGGCAGCACCGGGTGACAGAATTCTGTGCGTTTCGTACGGGAGTGGGGCAGGAAGCGATGCGTTTTCATTTGTGGTTACCGAAAAGATTGAAGAGAAGAGGGATATGGCCCCGCGGGTTGAAGTGTACATCCAAAGAAAGAAAGAGATCGATTATGCAGTTTATACAAAGTTCAGAAAGAATTTGGTGATGTGATGAGAGATGTTGTGATTTTGGGAGTTGGACAGGTTGCAGTACGAGAGCACTGGGAGACCTCTTTGAGGAACCTGGCTTACCAGTCCATTAAGGAAGCGATGAGAGATGCTGGAGTGGATCATGTGGACGCTTTGTACGTGGGGAATATGCTGGCGGGAGAACTTTCCGGTCAAGAGCACTTGGGAGCTTTAATCAGTGATTACTGTGGATTCAATGGAATTGAAGCAGTCCGGGTGGAAGCTGCCTCTGCATCGGGAGCAGCTGCTCTACGACAAGGAGTGTTAAGTGTGGCTTCAGGGGTCACCGATATTGTGGTGGTCAATGGTGTGGAACAGGTGACAGATGTACTCCAGGACAAGCTGGAATTTGGGATTTCTTTATCACTAGATACTGAGTACGAGCTTATCAATGGCATTTCTTTGACTGCACTATTCGCTTTACTTACCAAGAGATACGTATTTGACGGGTGCTGCACTCCTGAGGATTTGGCGCAATTCTGCGTGAATGCTCACAGAAATGGGGTGGGAAATGATTATGCCATGTTTCGAAGAGAGGTGAACACAGAAACAATTTTGAAATCTCCCATGGTAGCAGATCCTATCCGGGCACTGGAATGCCCCCCTGCATGTGATGGTTCTGCCAGTGTGGTTTTGGCTCCTTTGGATGCGGTAGAAGGTGATCCCGTAAAAATTACAGGGTCAGCAGTATCCACAGACACTATTGGACTGGACAACAGGGAGGACCCGCTCGTGTTCAAAGCAGTGAGAGAATCTACGGAAAAGGCGTTAAAGATGGCGTCTAAGAACTTGGAAGACATTGATTTTTACGAAGTGCACGATCTTTTTCCTGTGGTAGCTGCTTTATCTCTAGAAGCCAGTGGATTTGCGAAAAAAGGGGAAGGTGCTCTACTAGCTCGGGAAGGTACGATCGCTTTAGATGGTAAAATTCCTATTACCACCATGGGTGGGTGTAAAGCTAGAGGTAATCCCATGGGGGCCTGTGGGGTGTACCAAGCTGTAGAAGCTGTAACCCAGTTGAGAAAAGAAGCAGGAAAAAATCAGATAGAGTGTGAAACTGGCATGATCCAGTGCATGGGCGGGACAGCCGCCACTGTAATAACACACATATTGGAGGTGTAATTGTGGAAATTTCACGAAATTGGAGGCTTAAAAATCAGAGGTACAATTTAGAGGGAACCACATGTGAATGCGGGCACAAGAGCTTTCCACCGAGGAAGGTATGTCCCAAGTGCAAGGAGAACCCACAAGAAGCAGTGCGGTTATCTGGCACAGGGGAGGTATACTCGTACACCACAGTGTATGAGGCCCCGACAGGCTTTGAAGAGTATGTGCCCTACAGTGTAGCATTGGTTAAGTTAGATGAAGGGGTATTTGTGTCGTCTCAGCTGACCGATGTAGACCCTGAAGATGTCACTATCGGGATGCGGGTGGAGATGGTCACCCGAAAGCTTAAGGAACACGGGGAGAGTGGATTAATCTTATATGGATACAAATTCCGACCAGTACTCGGGTGTTAACATGACATCGGAGATAAAAGGATTTTACAAACTTCCCTTAGAAGAAAGAGTGAAAATCGTGAAGGAATTTGCCGACCTTTCTCCAGAGGAGATAGAGACTGTAAAAGGGAAAGGACTTGACGTGGAACAGGGACAGCGAATGATTGAGAACGTCATAGGGACCTTTGAGCTGCCCTTTGGGGTGGCTGTTAACTTTTTGATCAACAATACAGATTATTTGATCCCTATGGTGATTGAGGAGCCCTCAGTGGTGGCTGCTGCGAGCAATGCAGCCAAATTGGCTCGACTTTCAGGAGGGTTCTTCACCTCCTCTACTGAGCCGGTGATGATCGGACAGATACAGCTGGTTGGTGTTGAGAGTCCATTTTTGGCAAGATTACAGATTTTAGAACACAAAAAAGATATCATAGAGCTGGCAAATGAGCAGGACCCCGTTTTACTGCGGTTCGGCGGTGGGTGTAAAGATGTTAACGTTCGCGTTCTGGAGAACGGCATGGTGATCACCCACTTGTTGGTGGACTGCAGGGATGCTATGGGAGCTAATGCCGTCAATACTGTGGTGGAAGCGGTGGCACCTTTCATTGAAGAGATCACAGGAGGAAGAGTGTACTTGAGAATCTTATCGAATTTGGCAAAGTACAGACTGGCCAGAGCAAGAGTGAGATACTCGAAGGATGTCATTGGGGAGGAAACAGTCACCGGTATTGTGGAAGCCTACCAGTTCGCCCGGATAGATCCCTTTAGAGCTGCTACCCACAACAAGGGGATTATGAATGGGGTTACTGCTGTGGTTCTGGCTACAGGAAATGATACGCGCGCAATAGAATCAGGTGCGCACGCGTATGCGTCTATTTCAGGAAGGTATACTTCATTGACACACTGGGAAAAAGATGCTAACGGAGATTTGCTGGGGAGTATAGAAATACCCATGGCAGTCGGATTAGTGGGAGGAGCTACTAAATCACATCCTGTGGCCCGGGTTTCTGTGAAGATACTGGGAGTAAAAACTGCTTCTGAATTAGGTGAGATCATAGCAGCTGTGGGGCTGGCTCAGAACTTTGCTGCTCTGAGAGCTTTGGCCACAGAGGGTATCCAGAGAGGGCACATGAAGTTGCATGCAAAGAATATTGCCCAGGCGGCAGGTGCTACAGGTGATTTGATCGAGAAAGTGGCGCAACAAATGGTGAAAGAGGGGAAAGTACGTCAGGATAGAGCAGAAGAGATTTTAAAAGAACTGAAGTAGCTAAGGTAACTTGATATTTTTTACTTTTTTTAGGGTTACAGGGTTAAATAAAAGCTAA
>SMTZ1_10004291_pt1 | contig 14338 bp, 10 predicted proteins | sample DeeMarSWOR136_30_FD_25667 | JGI IMG/M metagenome (IMG submission 25667) | reverse complement strand
TTACCGGGTCCCACTGGAGATAAGGCCCGATCCAGATATCCCCTAAGCCTGATCCGTTGTCTACCGGGAAAGGACCGGGATTGCTGTAGCTCAGGTCAAGGAACACATAGGGTATGATCACGTCTAGGCCCCATTTGCCTCCGAGCATGAGTTCCGAATCCGACTGGTATATTATCTGCGTGAGGCTGATCCATGCATCCAGATCCTCACCTGCAAACGGGGGCAGCAATGCGTTTCCATTATTGTCCTTAAAGTCGCTCGAATTCCAATATTGAAGATACTGCACTGCATAAAGGCCAGTCCCGGACGGCAGTCCTCCGTCCAGAAAACTTGTAAAGCCCAAGTTGAGCGCGGGAAGGTCATAGGCCCCAACGGTCATGTCCCCGGCAAAGATCAGGATTATCCCTGCCATCAACCCTTTCAATCTATTTGCCTTCATCTTTCAACCTCCTATTTTAAGATATCTCTCTCCATGTATCATACTATCTGTCAATGGCTTTTAAGTATTGAGGGTTTCGGGAACTTCTCAAATACCTTCTCTGATGCCTTCAACTCTTTATCCGATATATCGAAATTTTCAAGCTCATTGGCAAAATATTTATCAAAGGCACTGAGATCCAGCAATCCATGGCCGCTGTAATTAAAGAGTATCACCTTCTTTTTACCCTCATCTTTGGCCCTTTTCGCCTCTTCCACGACCTGGGCTATCGCGTGATTTGTTTCAGGGGCCGGTATGAGCCCCACGGTCCTGGCAAAGGTCGTTCCGGCTGCATAAGCATCCAGCTGCGTAACGGCTTTTGGTTTAATAATGCCTTCCACTATAAGCTGGCTGACCGTAGGGGACATCCCGTGGTAACGCAGCCCGCCTGCATGGACAGGCGGCGGCACAAATGCGTGACCCAGGCTGTACATAGGCAGCAAAGGCGTATAACGGGCAGTATCGCCGTGGTCATATACAAAGGGTGCCCGTGTCATAGTGGGGCAGGCCGACGGTTCAATCGGATATATCTCTATCTGCTTGCCGTTGATCTTGTCGTATACGAATGGATATGCCAGACCCGCGAAATTACTGCCGCCTCCAGCGCAGCCAATCACTATATCAGGATACTCGCCGATCTTTTTCATCTGAAGTTTGGCCTCCAGACCGATAATGGTCTGGTGCAGCATCACGTGATTGAGTACGCTGCCTAGGGAATATCGTGACTTTCCGCTCTGGTCTGTGACCGCTGCTTCGATGGCCTCGCTGATGGCAATACCGAGGCTGCCCGGTGTCTTGGGATCCTTTTTAAGAATCTCCCTTCCCGCATTGGTTTCCTTGCTCGGGCTCGGGATACATATTCCACCCCAGGTCTGCATCATAGTCTTGCGATAAGGCTTTTGGTCAAAACTTACGCGCACCATAAAGATTTTGCACTCTAGACCGAACTGGTTGCATGCAAAGGCAAGTGCGCTTCCCCATTGACCAGCGCCGGTCTCTGTTGTGAGCCTTTTGATGCCGAAGGCCTTGTTATAATATGCCTGAGCCACTGCTGTATTCGGTTTATGACTTCCTGGTGGACTGAGGCTCTCATTTTTAAAATAGATATGCGCGGGTGTGTCCAGGGCCTTTTCAAGGGCCAGGGCCCTAACGAGAGGTGAAGGACGCCATATGGCGTAGACATCCAGGACCTCTTCAGGGATATCGATCCATCTTGACTGGCTGACCTCCTGCTCGATCAGGTTCATTGGGAACACGGGGGCCAAGGCATCCGGACCGACGGGCTTTCCGTCAGGGCCAAGGGGCGGATTCAGTTTAATGTCTGCAAGTATATTGTACCACTGGCGGGGCATTTCATCGAGGCCTAAAAAAATTGATTGGATTCGCATTGATTCCTCCTTTATTGCACTCTGTTTATAAATCTTGAATCATCGTTAATATGGTTAAATAAGTCAAGATATCCGCTAAGAAGTTCCAGAGTATAGGTAAATCCGAATAACATGTCAATTAATAACGCTCATCTTATTAACTTAATCTCTGCCTTAAAGGAAGATAACATTTATAGATATATCTTATTCATTATTTGACATTTTTATTCGATATTCTATAATACTGTGGAAAATTGGCGATATTCGTTTATGCCTTTTTTACCCCATACCATTGTACAATATTATACATAGAGGATATCATGATAAATAATGATCCGTCAGGATCAGAGGAGGTGATAAGGTGGTCCATAACAAAAAGATCTTGTTTCTATTGCTAATAGTATCCTTTCTATTTACATCCGGTGTTTCATATGGTGTATCACCGGATTTTAATGCAGACCGTAGGATTAATATAAAGTGTCCCGCTTCCATTGACGAAATGGGTCAATTTCAGACCGACGGACTTATGAATACCCTGAGGCGCCTGTACAACGAGCTTGACGAGAACCTGAAATCCTCGGCAAGGACAGGCGCAAAAGTGAGATACGGGAGCGGATACAGCTTCAGTGATGATCCTAACGAGGGGATATTTTATATTACCCATGCCAAGGCGACCTTTCCTGCCGGGAATCTCGCGAGCCTTTCTCCCAGTGATGAGATCAGATTCCAGGAGGTATTTCTGATAAAGAGTATAGACTGGGAGAAACAGGAGCTTGAACTGACAAGGCAGAGGGACAGGAGACTATTCACGATCAATATCCCTGATTTTGAGAAGAGTTTTATATGGTACAATGCCTTATTGGACAAAGACAGGGCATACATTCCCGTATATGGTTTTCTGAGTCTTCCGGGGGAAGCGGAACAATTTCCGAAGATCTGGGACGGATGGGAGTCGCACAAGAAGGACACTGCCACACCGCCTGAAAGCCTTGTGGATTATGATTTTTACAAGGTGCTTGATTACAGAGACGGTTATTATCTTTTGGCAAAGGATTTTTACGAATTTGATTACAGGGACAACATAGAGGATTTTGGAATAATCGGATGGGTGGAAAAGGACTATATCACATTATGGAGATCGAGGCTTTACTATCACCCGATGAAAGAGGCTCAATTTTTTGATAACAGAGAAGGCGTTACAGCATCGGTAGAGACGGATGAGATCAACAGGTTTTATGTAGAGCATGCGTATTTAAAGGAGAGCCTGTTCAGTGATATAGTTGAAAGACTCGACCAGGAGAGTCTCCACAGGTTTTATACCCATTTTGGTTTTCCCCAACTTGGTGATCCCGAATATTTCGACGGCGGCAATTCTATCAAGGTCTTCATCCCGGGGGCCTTTACGCCGCGCCTGATGAGGCTTTTAAACCAATCCATGAAGAGGAATCTCAATACCTTTTTTTTACTGGATATATCTCAGAGCATGAAGCCGTTTGCGGACTATGTTAAATCATTCAATAAATCCGTAAATAACATGGAGAAATCAGGTATAGCACTGAGGGCGAATCGTATATACACATACCGGGACTCTTCTTATAGTGATGTCGATATTAAGGCCGAGCCGGATTTTGAGAGGGTCAAGAGGGCTGAGGATCTCAAATTTGGGGAGGGCTCGAAGGATAACAATTATAATGAGCCTTTGATGAGGGCGTTTGGTAGGACGCTTGACGAGATTGCCAAATTACAGGAAGAGAACGTTATCCTTCCGCTTCAGGAGAAGTTGTTATTTATAATCACCGATGCGGGGGCAAACGACCTCACGGATGATGCCTTTTCCATGACGATAAAGAAGGCTAAGGATCTCAACGTCAAGGTCTATCTTATCCATCCGAGCGATTCAGGGGTACGGGTTGGGAGCGCTAGCATGGATGACACTCCTGAGCAGGCCTATACGGATCTGGTGAGACTTATATCCAGTTTCATGTCAGAAAATCCTGAAGGCAGTGATATTATTTTCAGGGAATTTGAGTTTGATGCCAAAGGATTATTATCCCAGGAGGGGCGTCAGAAGGATTTTTCCTCCCAGCATAAAGATCTTCTGGAGGCTATCCAGACATATATGGACCATATCTTTACTGATGTGGGCAAGGGAGAACTCCCGAAGGATATTTTATTATACTTTTCAGATGAGAGGCTGTTGACCGAGATGCGAAACTGGAGTGACCGGAGGATCCAGGTATTGAACCACGTGGTCAAGTATATAAGATCTATTATTGATGATCCTTTGTTATGGGAAGAGAGGATAGCGATCCCGGCAAAGCCGGTTGAATCATTTTTAAGGGCTATAAGGAGTCAAGACGATGTATCGTTATCCGACCTCAAGAAGTTGGTGATTATTAACTCGCTGGTAAGCGTTGATGATATTGAGAGATGCAGGACGCTCTACGACCATATCAAACCACTGATAGAGAAGAGGACCTCCGAATCAGCGGATGATATATTTTACAAGGCATTGACAAGGAGGCTGCCCGCGGAGGGCACGAGCTGGAACAAGAAACTGGGAGACGAGAGCGGACCTCTGACTGAATATCTGGCGGAAAGGGAATTCCATCTTAATTCGTTCAATCAGGCAGTTCAACGTAAGTTCATGTATATAAAGGTCAATGAGCTGTATAGACTGAACAGATAAAACGGAAAGTCTTACACAGAAAAACATTAAATATATGAAAAGGAAGACTGGACATGAAATTACACTGCAAATATAAAGACTGGTCACTCTTTTTGCTGCTGCTGTTCCTGGGATATGCCCCTGATATTTACGCCGACGCCTTGTTTACAGGAAGAGAGATACTCCTGAATAATGATAAGAACAGCAGTTTTAGAATAGGCATTACGGGGACGACCGCAGGTTACAACTACCTGGCGCTTATTGAGAATGCCAAAGAGGAGTCTATCTCTCTAGGAGATTTGGGTTACTGGGAATTGGTGTCCGATCCCCCTTCATTCCTGCGCAATTATGATCTTCAACTCATTGTAAAAAATAATTACAAGGGAAACTTCCAGATAGAATTTGATTATAATAAACAAAAACGCAATATTGAATACAGAATAAAGGAAGGTTTAATAGAGGTTAAACTCGACAAAAGCGGCTATTATCCCACATTAATTATCGACGGATTAAAGTCGCTTGTCCAGATGTTCGAAGAAGGCGGCGCCGGCAATTTAATGAATCTTTTATTTTTCGATTTTAACAGTCTCGATGTCGATCTGAGAAAGTATTATGGAAATATCAAGAGTATTTTGAACAAATCTGATGCCAATCACTACTTTTACTACTACGAATCAGGAGACTATAACAGCTATTATTTCAAAACATATAAGGACGTAGCCGAACTTGATACAGATAAAATGGGGCTATCGCTGGAAGACGGATCATTGGAGTATTATCAAAAGATTCTGGACAACCTGAAATCTCTCTTTGGAACAAGGTTTGCTGACCGCGTAATCATCATCTCAAGGTTCGGCAGCAAGTTTTCAAAAGAATTGGCGAAGTATGCACACGAGATCGGATTAGGCGAGGATATGGAGATAACATTCTGGTCCTACGATCAGATACGATAACCTCCGGATGCGTTCAGGGATTTAAGTGCTGATCTTCAAGGACTTCAGAAAATTACTAATCGTCTGCCTGAAAATGCTGTTCAGGAAGACAACGAGGAAAAGGTTTATTTTTCTCGTCGCAGCCTTCATGTTGATGATGGGTTTCAACACATATAGCTATGTCATGAGGTTTCATAAGACGGAGACCGAAAAAAGGGATATCCTTAACGAGAAGGCGTTTAAGCTGTTTTTCCTTAGAACCCGCACAAGCGCCGACTGTGCCCGATTCCTTGTCCAGAATGAAAAGAGATTCATGGATTATAGTTCCGAGATCGTCAGGGAGGCATTTATATATCAAAACAATCTTTATATCCATTTTGCGAGCCCTTCCGAACTCATGCTTAATGACGGGAACAGGGACATTGATCTCCTTTATGACCTCTTCAACATCAAAAGAGTGAGTGATAATTTTTTTTTGAATCCGCGCGATACGGGATATGAGGTTAATGCAAAGGCCAATTATTTTGATCACAACGGCGTGTGGTTAAGCGATGATATCTTAAGAGTCAGGCATAAAGGCCTGAGGCAAGATCTGTTGGATATTGCGGATATGATCAGGCAGGGATTGAGCGGGAAAAGACTGGAGATATATAATTCTATAAAAACCACTATTATTGATAACATCAAAAGAATCCCCCTGCAGGAAAACTATGAACCTAATCCCTACCTGAGCCGCGTAGAAAATATTGTTCCAATGAATTTTCTATATATACTCACGAATATAAGGGAGGATAACAGCACCGATATCATGGATCTGCGGGAATCGGTCAGGTACGAAGGTGACAGCAGCATTAAAACCGTAAGGTCATATGTGGATATCCCTTCACGATACAAGGATAATCTGCTTTATCATGACATGGAGATTTACCCAAGATATATACCCGTTCATGCCCCTGAACTGTTAAAACCCAGGTGGAACTGGCTATTATATGAGGATATCTATATCAACTCCGACTTTATGGACTATATTGAAAAGCTGCATTTTAAGGGAAATTACATGTTCTCCTATGAAAAATCGCATATCATAGAAGACAGGGTTAAAAAGATAAATGATGATATCTATTCGAATCATATCTTTTTTTATCTGACCGACATGTCCGTGGGTATCGCCTTTCCTTTTATGATATCCCTCTTCGCATTCATCCATTTAAAGACAGAGATCTCTTTCCTGTTGATGTTCAAGAACCGGATAAGGGAGTTGTTGTTCATCTTCTGGCTGATGCCTGTTTTTCTGATGCTGATCGTGAAGGGCGGAATATTGACCGGCTATCTCATTTACCTAAATTCTCTGGGTTACGGCACATCTACTTACATTGTCTTCTCTCTTTTAATGACCTTTATGCTTGCATCGATCGCCTTCTACCCCATAAACCGCTGGTGTTTCTCCCAGTTCATCGGTGAAAAGATAAACCTCTACGCCCTTCATAAAGGGAGATAAAAGGATGGACGGCCACTTTAAGATAATATTTCCCCTTATCCTGGATATCGACGACTCCTTCAGCGTTGAGTTTGTTTCTGCTAAAGGAGACAGTCTTGAATTCAACGAAGGGATCTACTACCTGTGCGGTGATAACGGATCAGGCAAAACCACCTTTCTCAATATGCTTGCCTTGATCGCCGGCAATATCGGGAAACACGCGGCAAATAAGGTCTCAATCAGCTTTAACGGTGAGGCTTACAACGGGGATAATTTCAATTATCTGAGGGCCGCTGATATAAGGGAAAAGAATTTTTGCATCTTCCCCCAGAAGGCCTTTTTTCTTCCCATCTCAACTCGCGATAACTATATTATTTTAAACGGCACTGAGAAGGAAAGGGAAAAATTCTTTTCATCCCGGGAGTATCCTGATCTCCTTTCAGGGGGGCAGCAGCAAAAGATATTAATGGATATTGTATTGGATGATAAAAAGCCGGTGTGGTTCCTTGACGAACCTCTTACCAATATGGACGCGGAAAGTCGTCATTATTTCTGGATAACACTGGATAAGGCCTACGGAAAAGGGCTGGCTATTATCTTCTTTATCGACCATTGGCTTGACCATATCATAATCAGTGATCCGGATTTCCAGCACCACTGCGCGCTGGGTGTAACCATGAAGCGTTACAGCAAGGGAATATCTCCTGATATTGAATCGCAGGGGATACAGATATATAAAAATAGCTCGCCCCATGCATTCTTCAGCAGACAGGCCCTTATTATTGAAAGGGAGATGTCTCTGAATAAAATGGGGGCACTGTCTCATGGCATGCATACTTAATCCATAATAAACTCAAAAAGAGAGGTGTTATCTTGTTACCTAGAAAAAGTTTCTATCTGTTTATCGTGACACTCTTGTTTCTTTTATGCATCGCTAATAGTTCTGCATATGCGATCGAGTTTGTAACAGAAGAGGATTTCGCGTCAGACCGGAATATCTACAAGGATTATCCCTTCAGGCTCCTGTTCAAAAAACTTGCCGAGTCTGATGGCCCTGAAAAGAGGGAGATAAGAAATATCATCATATTAAAACAGGTGTTTGATCCGAGCGCGCAAAAAAAGGATGCTGCTCCTGTTCCTGAATATCAGGAGACCTATGGGATAATAAAGGAGATCAGCAAAGACAGGCTCAGGATCTGGGTGCCGGAGAATGATACTTACATGGATTACTATCTCGGCATTGATCGAATCCCAACTGAAAAAAGCCCTAGATACAAGATCACCGAATCGGACATTGGTAAATATACCACGTTCATATATACACTGGATGAGAGGGTCTATAAGATCAAGATCGACTTTCTCCTCGCCTCACCAACTAACCTTTATGTAGACCGCAAAGATGATAAAAACGTCGTGGTCTGGAGCGAGCCCGGGGACGAAGAAAGGCCTTACAAATACAGGGTATTCAGGAACGGAGATCTCTTTGATACAGTGGAAGGGCCTGTGGCCGATGTGCCAAGGGAAAAGGGAAAGGTGGACAGCTATTTTGTCAAGGCCGTCTATAAACATGGTGATATACTTCTTGAGTCTGAGGCATCTGAAGTTATACGGGATGAAATGACCTTGAAAGAGCTGGAGCAGGAGCAACTTGCCGGAGAGATATATGACCGAGTTATAGCCTCCCTAACACCTGAAGCATATGAGGATGCCAAGAAAATTCTTAATGATAACAGACAGTTGCTTGTTGAAAGATTGGACCAGGACAGGAAGGAGAATATAAAGACCCTTATGTCCTTCTTTCAGGATATCGATGAGGGCGACAGGTTAGGCGCCATGAAACCGGAGACGGAAGAACTCCTCGACAATGCCCTAATATCCTATAAGAGCGCTGAGAAAAAGGCAAATGCCCTCCCTGCTGCTATTAATATCCTGTTCCTTGCAAGTCAGAAGATCGATCTATATCAGAACAAAAGGGCCTTATTGGCGGAGGCTAGGCTGAAGGAAGAGGCAAGGCTGGCAGAAGAAGCCAGGCTGAAGGAAGAGGCAAGGCTGGCAGAAGAGGCCAGACTGGCGGAAGAAGCACGGCTGAAGGAAGAGGCCAGACTGGCACAGGAAGCCAGGCTGAAGGAAGAGGCAAGGTTGGCGGAAGAGGCCAGGCTGAAGGAAGAGGCAAGGTTGGCGGAAGAGGCCAGACTCAAAGAGCTGACCGAACAGGCGGCCAAGGAGGAGGCAAGGCTGAAGGAACTTAAAGCTCAGGCAGCCAAAGAGGAGGCAAGACTCAAAGAACTGGCTGCGCGGGAGGCATCGGCAACAGCACCTGAAGTAGCCTTAAAAGAACCTGTCGTCGAAACGGCGGCCGAGACGCAACTGCCTGAAGAAGGATATGACCGTGATGAAATGATCCTTTTGGCAATGAAGGACTTTGACGATAAAAAATACACATCATCCTGGGATACATTCAGAAAGATATTCGGGGATCAGATCAACAAGATCGGCCAGGGCGGCAGGAATCAGGTAATGGGTGTTTTAGCTTTACCGGTGGAATGCAGGGCTGAAATATTTTTTCTGATAGAATTAGATAAGTTGAAAAACAGTGATGATGGAACTGGTATCACGGAACATGGGCTTCAGGAGATAAAAAACAGGGTTAATAACAAAGAAGGGCTTTGGGTGATAATGAGTGAATCATCCAAAATCAGAAAAATAAAAAGGCATATATCCCAATTTGAAGAAGGTTCATTTGAGTAGACCATAAGCTAATAAGGATAGCATCTATAGGATTATCAGCATCTACAAGAGAATGGACAAGACGATCGCCCACTTTCCGGCCGTGATAGGTCTATATTTCTCTGACAGGCGCGGGCATTGACATGAGCGTATTTTTTATCATATGATCATGTCTAATATATTTCTGTCATTTCGACCAATATTCTGTTATTCCGACCGCAGGGAGAAATCCATGTCCCGAGCAGAGCGAGGGATCTTTAAGATTTCTCGTCACAGCCGCTCCTCGAAATGACAAATTCAAGTGTCTCTCTTTACTTTAAAGAAGCCTTGTTACAGCAGGAGGTAATCATGAAAAAAATTATCCTTATTTTATATATTGCTATTTTTACTTGCTTTTTATCACTTTCCACATCCTATGCCAAGGACCTGGAATTAGTTGTCAAAAGCAGTGAATGCCAGAAGGATAATAAGGTCCTTGTAAAATACGGCGTCATCAATTATAAGGACTTCGACCGCAATGGCACAACTATCATTTTCAAGGTCATGAAAGATGATAAACCTATAGCCTGCAAGGAACTGAAAGTAACTATTCCAAAAGGGGATGATGGATCAAAGATATATGAGACTACTATCGAGGCACCTTGTAATGATATAACCTACAAGGTGGAATCCACTATATTCAAATATGTAAAGCGTTACAGGATTGATAATTTCCTTTCAGATTGTCCCAAACAAGAATAATCATCCTAAGAGTCTGGGCTCAGTCAGGAAAATAGATAGCCGTTCACTCAAGTTTTCAAGATCGTTATCATCGAATATCTTTCGCAGCTATATCCCTCTAATTATAACATGAGATCTTTGTACAACTCCTTTATTCGTAATTCCGGGCTTGATCCTAATTCAAGAACTATCTGAAAACACTGGATTCCCCGCCTATACGGGGAATGACATAAGGAGAGTAATTATCCTTTTTATCTCTCCCCTTAATAAAATTTCAAAGGATTTATAACCCTCATACGTCTAACAGGTTAAAGGCAGATTCTTATGACCAATGACCCTGATATGGAACTGGTTGATCTGGCAATAGGCGGGGATGAGCGCTCCTTTGAAAGTCTAATAGAAAGACACTATATGTCAATCTATCAGCTTTCCTTCAGGTGGTGTCGCGTTAAAGAGGACGCGGAGGAGATCACGCAGGAGGTCTTCATCAAGCTGGGCCGAAAGCTGAACACATTTAACCGCAGATCCTCATTCAAGACCTGGCTCTACCGTATCACTATCAATACCGCAAAGGATTACAGCCGGAAGAATGCTACCAGCAGGTTCTATGAAGCCGCCTTTGCCGAAGAACATTCCAGAGAAAAGTCAGATTTGACCGCTTCCAATCCGATTGGTGTGAAGGAACTGTACGAGGCCATTGACACGCTGCCTGCAAGGCAGAAGGCGGCCCTGATGCTTGTTGCCGCGGAGGGAATGAATCATAAAGAGGCCGCGGCTGTGCTCAAGTGCTCTGAGACTACCGTGTCCTGGAGGATCCATCAGGCCAGAAAGACATTAAAAAAAATATTTAGCGGATGGTTCGAAAATGGAAAATGAAGAATTAAGAAGGATTTTGGACAGGCTACCTGTACCTGAACCTGGCAAAGACGCAAAAGATAAGGCTATTCAAGCGGCAATGGCAGAATTCCGCCTTCAGGCACAAAAAGAGAAGGAACAATCCAAAGGATTCGCATGGCTGGATCGTCTAATAAGTAAAAAAACGATAGGAGGATTTTTTATGAACAGGACGATCGCCATCTCAACCGCAACTATCGCCGTAGCTGTCATAGCCTTTGCAGTTATCTTTTCTCCGACAATAATTTCCCGGATTACCGGCTATAAATATGCATCCGTGAGAAAGGAGGAGATGAAATCTGTTAATACCTATCCTGCCAAGCCGTCTGAAGAAACTTCAGTAACTCAGATGGAGCAGGAAAAGGTCCAGCCGGTTCAAGTTACAAAAAAAGAGGCTAGCGGTACCGATGCCTCAGGCACTCCCAAAGCTGCTCAGATTACTACCCCTATAGTGACAGCAGAGGGTATTGCAGAGACACAAAAAATAGAAAGAATAGAAATAGCTCCCCCTGCAGAGCCTACACCCATAGAAAAGAAAGAATTCATTCTTGATGAGATTGCGGTAACTAAGCTGAAGGGCGAGGAGAACAATCAGAAGCTTCCTCTTAGAAAGGCATACGAAATGGCACCAGCTCAAGTGGCAGCCGTCGATAACCTGTTAGTAAGCCTGAAGAGACATGAAGGTGGCGGCCCAATGATAAGCCCCGAATATGTCGGCCGAGACAGATTTGAGGATATCAAGCCCAACACTGTAAAGCTCGTATCCGAAGAGCCTGTTTCGACCTTTTCGATAGACGTGGACACTGCATCCTATGCCTTTGTCAGGAGGGCACTTAACAGCGGCAATCTGCCTCAGAAGGACGCGGTTCGCATCGAGGAGATGGTAAATTACTTTGATTATGACTACCCTCTTCCCAAGGACCGCTCCGAGCCTTTCAAACCGACAGTGGCGGTATTCCCGACTCCGTGGAATACCGGTACCAAGCTCCTGCACATAGGGATCAAGGGATATGACATAGTGCCGGAGAAGAAGCCGAAGGCCAATCTTACATTTCTGATCGATGTCTCCGGTTCCATGGCTAGCCAAGATAAGCTGCCTCTTTTAAAGAACTCCATCAGGATGCTTGTAGAAACGCTCAACCCGGATGACACTGTTGCCATAGCGGTCTATGCAGGCGCGGCAGGCACAGTCCTCGAGCGAACAAAGGCATCTGAAAAATCAAAGATCCTAGCGGCAATCGACCAGCTCCATGCAGGCGGTTCAACAGCCGGAGGCGAGGGCATCCGGCTGGCCTATTCCCTGGCAGAGGCCGATATGGACACCCAGGGTGTAAACAGGGTTATTCTTGCCACGGACGGAGACTTCAATGTGGGCATTACCAACCCTGACGTACTTCAGGATTTTATCGAGCGCAAGCGTAAGAGCGGGATCTACCTCTCTGTACTTGGATTCGGTCAGGGGAACTACAATGACGCCCTGATGCAGAAGCTTGCGCAGAACGGAAATGGCAATGCAGCCTATATCGACAATCTTAATGAGGCCCGCAAGGTCCTGGTGGATGAGGCCTACGGCACACTCTTTACAATAGCAAAGGATGTGAAGATCCAGATAGAATTCAATCCTGCCATGATTAGCGAATACAGGCTCATCGGTTACGAAACCAGGCTTCTTAACAGGGAGGACTTTAAGAATGATATGGTGGATGCGGGTGACATAGGTTCAGGACACAGCGTCACTGCCATATACGAGATCACACCAAAGGGGAGTGATGCTCAGCTGATTGACGACCTTAGATATGGTATAAATAAGGATTCCGGAAGTGTTAAGACTGCGGGGGATCGTTCCGAGTACGCCTTCCTTAAGATAAGATACAAGCTGCCTGAAGAGAGCACAAGCCGCGAGATCAGTAAAGCGATCGATAAGGGCAATGAATATAAAAAGATATCCGATGCGCCGGCTGATTCACGCTTCGCAGCGGCAGTGGTGGCCTTCGGGCAACTGTTGCGGGGTGATTCCTTTATCAATCAGTTCACCTATGACGATGTCATAAACCTCGCCCGTGGATCTATTAAAGATGATCCTTTCGGCTATCGCACCGAGTTCCTCAACCTTGTCAGGCTGGCGAAGACAGCCTCTGCCATGGGGGACCGTTAAACTAATTGGAAGAATGGGACATGATTCTTGCCAAAAGGCTGAGGATCAAGGAAATCCGATCAGACTTATACATCAGATCCATCTTATACTTTTTTAAGCATATTTCGATAGGGGGACACTTGTGACTGTCCCTCTACCTCAATGCCGCACGGCCATCTACGTCTTCGGCCTGATCGGGATGTAGATATCAGCCGGTGTGAATGTCCCCTCCGGGATCCCCGTGCGGTATACCTCCAGGTCGCCATTCACCTCGTAGTTGTACTCATAGTCAGACTGCGGTAGCCAGGTTTGATAAGCATAACCTTCCGGGCCGCCCATCTCCCCGCGTTGCTTCTCCCTGAACACGGCATAGGAACTCAGAGGGAGAGACTTTCCCATAAGCCCCTCCGGCACACTTGCAAGGGACTCGGCCTCCACCGCTGCCATGAACCACACCTTAGGATTCTTTCCGGGCACACCGTCCGCCCACTTAGTGTACCAGTAGCCAACCCACGCCTCGGGTTGGACCGCAGTCACAATCTCCGCCCGTCTATCCCGAAGCCTTTTCCAGAGCTCATCGATCACCGGTGAGAAGTCCCCGCTTAAGTCAATCTCGCTCTCGATCCCGATGAGTTGGAACACCTTGGTCTCGAACACCGCTGATGCCCGTCGTGAAAAGTCGTCGCCCGGTGCATGCTGCTTCAGCGTCTCTTCCATTAGACTCACCATCCTTTCGCGGAGTTTGGTTCTTGCCGAGCGGAGGCGGTTCTTCACGGTGTCCGCGGACACCTCGAGGAAACTGACAAATCATCCTGATTGCATATCTTCCGCTTGCCTCGCCTCACATTGCTGTAATAGCCGTAATATCGGACTATTTCAGGCCTTTTCGATCTCGCACATGAAGCTTCGGTTGGACGGCGTACCTGTAACAGGATCACGTC
>SMTZ1_10004288_pt1 | contig 14341 bp, 12 predicted proteins | sample DeeMarSWOR136_30_FD_25667 | JGI IMG/M metagenome (IMG submission 25667) | reverse complement strand
TTCGATCGTATCTGCGCTAACATCTCTAATCTGTGCTCGCTCAAACCCCGCCCACAAGTACACCTCGTAATGCAAATGATGAAGCCCAACATAGATGAGCTGCCAGAACTCATAACTTTGGCTGCACGCTTAGGGGTTGATGAAGTAATTGCACCGAATCTCGATTATGCTCCTACAGAGAATATAGATACCCTTAAGGCCTTTGATCGTCCTCCTGATCCCCAGTACATAGAATTGACAGAAGAGGCACGAAGAAAGGGGAAAGAGCTTGGTTTAAAGGTTCACATATACCCGCTAAGTCCTCGAGATAATATTCTAATGTGTGATGCGAACCCAGCATACAATGTATGGATCTCTGTATCGGGGGAGGTAGCTCCTTGTCCCTATGTAGCGCTTACCTGCCGCGGCCAAATCCCGAGGACCTTTTGGGGAAAAGGTGAGTATATTCCGCGTTTCAACTTTGGAAACGTTACCGAAGGAATTGACCGGGTATTGAACGGCCGGACTGCTCGTTCTTTCAGGGAAACCTTTTCCCGACGTTTGCTGGCGGATAAATTGGGTGCTGTAACCAATGCTCAAGCATCATCGTTGCCGAGGGTAGCGAGTAGCTCCATGGATTTCTTTGAGTCATTGGCGCAAATGACGTTTGCTAAAAGTGCATCAACCATTCCACCCCTGCCTGATATTTGTCATAACTGTTACAAGATGTATGGCCTATGAGGCAAAAAAAGGGAGTCCACGTGGACCCCCTTTTCTCTTTACATATTTGTCCTCGCCTTTAGTCTGGCAGGATGGGAGGCGTGAAGAACGTCCCTGACCACAAAATCCAAACAATGATTAAAGTCCAGATTGCATTCATTATCTGGGCAATCCAGTAGACGATGGCCGGCTTTCCACCACCAACCGAAACCAAATCCTTAAGACGGGTTTCGAGGCCGATGCACACGAAGCACAATGCGAAAAACCAGGTACGATAATCCTTACACAGGCCTGATATTGATTTTGCTGCTTTTTCACCCATGCTTGGCTCGACATAGAAGGAGATAATGAGTGAGGCCACCACAAACCCAACGATGAATTTTGGGAATCGATACCAGACCTCAGCAAATGAAGGCCTTTCGCCGGTTTCCTTTTTCTCAAGAGCCAGGGTAGCCCACAGAGCGAGGAAAAAGGCAGCAAACCCGATAAGGATATTCTGGGCCATTTTCACCATAGCCGCAGCATCTAATGAAGCCTTCGTTCCAATCACTTCTCCAGCTGCAACCACGGCGCCAGTATTGTCAATAACCCCACCAATCCAGGCACCAGCCATATTTGTGGGAAGATTCATCCACTTTGCAATGGGAGGCATTACGATAATAAGTATCACAGCACAAATCATCAGCCAGGCGACGAGATAGCTGACCTCCTTGGGATCTCCCTGGACAGCCCCCCCGGCAGCAATTGATGCCGAAACACCGCAGATGGAGACTCCAGTCGCAATGACGCTCGAGAACCGCTCCGATATACCGAACTTTCTTCCCAGCCAGTAGGCGAAGAACCACACCGCCGCCACCACTAATACAGCCTGAAGCATTCCAACAGCACCAGCCTTAATAACCACCGAGAACATGATAGTAGCTCCCATACACACAAGGCCGATCTTTATGAAGTACTCTGTCATGACAGCTGGTTTCAGCCAGTTAGGGACGCGGAGGACATTGCTGATGAACAGTCCGATAAACAGTGCCCATAAAACATATTCAAATCCCCAAGTCTTAATACCCTTTTGACTTGCAATGACTATAGCAATGAAGGCAATAATATAGATCGCGAGATAGCCGGGAATGTAGCGCTTCACATCTCGCTTCATGAAGGCAGCACCGATGATCGTTAGTACGACTGTAACTACGAACAAGACAATGAGAGACCAAATTGTCTCTGCTCCCTTGGGGAAAGCCTGCGACAAGCTCGTCCAACTGGCAATTTTAGGGGTTTTGGGCAGCCAGCCGGCGATAGCCAACAGTAAAATAAACCAGCCAATCCAACACGCCCACCAATCCTCCTTTCGCCACAAAGACGACCAATCAATTTTCGCCATTCTTCATTCCCTCCTTTTGGTGAAAAGGTTATTTAAAACTTCCGGAAGACTCTTCCTGCTTCCTATAACCTTATTTCTTTTTCATCACCCCCTTTCGTAGCTATGTTTTTTTACTGGAATTATAAGAGCACCGTTTCGATATTTTGTCAATAAAATTTTGTTCTCTCTAGGGTGAAAGGGAGGTAAATAAGAACATTATCATGTTTGCACATAATTTGGTATAGAAATAGTAAAAATTATAAAAAAATATTTGGTTTCTCAAACACTTTTGTCTTGTCAACTTTCCTCGCCAAATATATCGGACAGATACTGCAAAATTTATGAAAATGTGTCTTATCTCCCTTATCTCCAACCTTTCTGATTTCCCAACATCGTTTATGGGGATTTTTAAACGCTTCGCAATCTTTTTTCTCCCGACATTGAAAAACATTCCAACCTGGTGCCATTCTCAACAGTTGCTTCAAAGATTTTATGGTGAAACCTCTTGTATGAATAAGATATTTTATCCGTTTTATTTGTCTGACATCAAATTCAGAGAAGAGGCGATCATTGGTGTTAAAATCTCTCACAGGTTTTATTAGTCCCTCTTTATCGTAATCGCGGATTCTCTTCTGGGAAAGGCCGGTCATCCGAGAGACTTGATCGATTTTATACATCTCTTCTTTATCTTTAGGATGGAAAGAGTGGTACAGCATATTCAACTCGCTCACCTTACTATAGTTCTTTCGATAAAAGACGAGACTTATGGAATCAAATAAAAATTTTCTTAGCTATTTCTAATGATAGAACACCAAACCTGTAGCTAAAATGGTTTTAACCCTCTTTTTTCTTTTTATAGAGTGGCGATATATTTCTTAGGGTTTCAACGCTCTTGTTTAAGACCTCAAGGGCTCTGTTCACCTCTTGCAAAGTATTTATCATTCCAAAAGAGAAGACTAAGGTCCCCTGTGCAGTTGCGTAATCTCGCCCTATAGAGAGCAGCACATGGGATGCTCGAAGCGACCCCGATGCACATGCCGAACGAGTGGAAATATAAATCCCCTCCTCATCGAGTAACAACACTATCGACTCTCCCTCTACATAGCTCACCGATACCGAAACAAGATTGGGAAGACTTTGCGTTGGATGCCCATTAATGAAGATATCATCAATCGCTCCAAGCCCATCAACAAAGGCCCTCTTTAACTGGAGTAAGTGCTCCATACGCTGTGACATCTCCTGCCGTGCGAGTTGCGCCGCCTTCCCCATGCCCACAATCCCAACCATGTTGTGAGTCCCTGCCCTGCGATTGTCCTCCTGAAGCCCTCCATCGAGCAAAGGCCACACCTGCGTCTTTTCACGAATATAGAGCGCCCCCACCCCTGAAGGACCATAGAACTGATTGGCCGCTACACTCAAAAGGTCAACCCCCATCTCATCCACATCCACTGGAATAACTCCAGCCGACGCCACCGCATCACAGTGAAAGGAAATACCCCGCTCCCTCGTAACCTTGCCAATCTCAGCAACAGGCTCAATGGTTCCAATCTCATTATTGGCATGCATGATGCTCACCAAAATTGTGTCATCCGTAATGGCCCGCTTGACATCAGCAGGATCTACCAATCCATACTCATCCACAGGGACCGAAGTGACCCGATAACCCAGCCTCTCCAACATTCGAAGACATTTCAAAACAGAATTATGCTCAATGTTGGAGGTAATGATATGATTACCCTTTTCCCTCCTCGCAAAAGCTACCCCCTTCATCGCATGGTTGATGGATTCAGTACCCCCCGAGGTAAACACCACCTCTTTGGAATCAGCATTGATGAGCTTCGCTACCTCCGCCCTCGACCCCTCCAGAACCTCCATCGCTACATCTCCAATACGATGCTGACTCACAGGATTCCCAAAACCATTATTGAGATATTCAATCATCGCTCTCTTCACCTCAGGATGAAGGGGCGCAGCAGATATATGATCCAGATAAATCGTCTCCATGCTCCACTCCCTCCTTAAGACACCCACCTATTCATGACGATGCACCGTCGGCTTTCCACATAGGGTGCACGTAGGAACCTCCTCTGGCAACTCCAGATCGCAATACGGACAGTAACACTGACCCTCCCGCCGCCCAATGTGCTCCACCTTCTCGCGCTTCCTCTTCTTCGGTTGTACTCGCCCCTCTGTGCGCGCATAGTAGTCCATTATCGCCTGATGGAGCGCATCAGCACCTAAGTTAGAGCAGTGCAGCTTATTCTTCGGAAGCCCCTCTAACTTATCTGCCACAGACGTGCTTGTTATATTCATGGCCTCCTCCAACGTCTTGCCCTTGGCCATCTCAGTCACCATACTCGATACAGCAATGGCTGCTCCACACCCAAAGGTTTGAAACTTGATATCATCTATGCGGTCATTCTTGACCTTAATGGTAATGGTCATCATATCCCCGCACACGGGATTGCCAACCTCCCCCACACCATCAGCATCCTCAATCTTGCCCACATTACGGGGGTTCTTAAAATGATTCATGACAATCTCTGAATACATCTTACTTCTCCTTTCCCTTCAATCAGGGCTATATTGACCGAATTTGCAACGTTATTACTTATTTGGTAGACAAGTCTATATCAGATTACCTCTATACTGTCAATACCTCGAACCATTATCAACTGGTTTAAACAGAGGTGTAATCCCTCAGTTATGAGTGGTGAAACGTAACACGTCAGTCTTAGGGGATAAGGGATCCTCCCCTGGCAAGTTAGGCATTACGAAAGAGGTATACCTCTTTATTGACAAGGGAAAGCTTTCATGCTACTCCCTTTTCAGTAAAAGAGTGGAATATAATATGGCAGTAATCAGACCATTCCGAGGGCTCTATTATAATCCTAAAAATATTACGGATCTCGCTTTAGTCTCAACTCCTCCTTATGACATTATTGCTCCCGAAGAAAAGGTGCGCTATAAAAAGAAACATCCATGTAACATAATCCGTCTCATTTTACCAGAAAGTATGCGGGGCATGGACAAATATCAGGAGGCCGCAAGCTTCTTGCAGAAATGGGAGAAGGAGGGTATCCTAGTAAGGGAAAAAAATCCTTCTATCTATCCGTACCAACAGATATTTACCTCACCCTCAGGGGAGACAAAAAAGAGAGAGGGTTTTGTGACGTTGGTTAAACTTGAGCCTTTGGGAGCAGGAAGAATAATTCCCCACGAGCAAACAACTCCCAAACCAGTGGAGGATCGATTAAAATTGATGGAAGCTTGCGGAGCGAATCTTAGCCAAATTTTCGCCCTCTATTCTGATCCATCAGGAGAGATCGATAAAATCTTAAATGAGTTGCCAACTATCTCTCCACGGTATGAATTTAGAGATGATGATGGGGTAATCCACCGCTTATGGCAGAGTGATGAACAAGAAATCATAATGCAGTTAAAAGAAAAGATGCAACTGAAACCTCTCTTAATAGCAGATGGTCACCATCGATATAAAACCGCTCTTATTTATCGTGATAAGATGAGAAAACACAATCCTTCCTATGAGGCAAGATCTCCTTTTGAATACACAATGATGTATTTGACACCTTTAGAAGGAGAGGGGATTCTCATTCTTCCCACCCATCGACTTATTACCCTCAGTAACTCCTTTATTCCGAGTACGTTCTATTCAACCTTAAGTGAGTATTTTTACTTCCAGTGCTTCGAATTTGAGGATCAGTATGGCGAAAAAGGAGCACGAGGGCACTTTTTTAAAGCATTGGATGAAAACAAGGGAAAAAGACACGCCCTTGGCCTTTATATCGGCGGGGATAAGAGATACCTCCTTCTGACCTTAAAAGAGGAGAATAAAGTGACAGAGCTCTTGAGAGAGTATCCCCGTGTCTTACAAGAGCTGGATGTTACCCTCCTTGATGGGTTCATCGTCAATAAGCTGTTGGGACTAAGCGAGGGAGAGGTAGGATTGACAAAGGACAGGGATGAGGCCCTGGAAAATGTCCATAATAGTAAATTTACGATCGCCTTTATTCTGAATCCTCCCCATATATATCAAGTGCAAAAGGTGGCAGCAGCGGGAGAGGTAATGCCGCGAAAATCAACCTATTTTTATCCCAAAGTAGCCACCGGTTTGGTAATATATAAGATTCTTACCAATGAAGAAATAGGCCTGTTGGATGGGTAACCTTTCATTATCCCATCTCACCAAAGAGACAATAGATCCCCTCTTTGGTGGAGAGATAAAGGTAATACAAGAAAAGGATGGCTATCGCTTCTCTATAGATGCTCTCCTGTTGGGAGGGTTTACCTGGTTAAGAAAAGGGGAGAGGGTAATCGATCTCGGAACAGGGGTGGGAATCATCCCTCTCATATTGGGTAAAAAGGGGGTGGGTGCCCAGGAAATTGTGGGTGTGGAGATTCAACAGAAATTGTCTGAACTTGCCAGACGTAACGTTCACATCAATGGATTTGATGACCTCATAACGATCTATCACGGAGACATTAGGACATTGAAGAGCAATTTCTCCGCTTCTTCTTTTGATGTAGCAGTGACCAACCCACCTTATTATCGAGTTGCTGGCGGACGAATCAATCCTCACAATCAGAAAGCTATCGCCCGACATGAAGTAGAGTGCACAATCGATGATATTCTTGGAGCGGCCCGCTATCTCTTAAGAGAGGGTGGGAGGATTTTTGCCATCTTCCCCGCCAACAGATCCATCACCCTCTTTAATTGCTTACGAGCGGTCTCATTAGAGCCGAAGAGACTTCGCTGGGTCCACTCTAGACCCGGTGAAGGTGCTCGGTTTGTCTTGGTTGAAGCATACAAGGCAGGAGGAGAAGGAGTAGAGGTACTGTCACCTCTCTCTATTTATTCTGATCAAGGAACCTATTCCAAGGAACTGGAGCATTTTTATTCTGGGCAATTATAAAGGGGAAAGGAGAATAGCTGTGGACTTAAGTAAGAAAATATTCTTTTTAGTAGTGCTTCAAACCTTTTTGATCTTCATCTCATCTTGTCTCCCTTGGGGGCAGAAAAAAGATGAGGAGAGATTGTACGAAAAGGGGAAAGAAGGAAGATGGGTCTACAGTGAACAACGACCTTCACCTTATGGGGAGGGGAAAGATGCAGTTACCTATTCTAAGAAGCCTTATGGGATAAAGGAGGGGGAAGGAGAGGGTGTTGTCCAACCACAACGTGTTACTACCCCATATCCTTTGGGCAGATTGAAGTATAAAGTGGTGGTAATGGATTTTCAGGACGAAACCAAGAAAGAGAGGAAGGAATTGGGTAGCATAGTTGCCCAAGAGCTAGCAAAACAACTAGAGGAGAGTGGAGTGGCGTTGCTGGTAGATATGGAATTGGTTAAAAAAAGCTTAAAAGGGGAATCTCTCAATTCTTTAACAGAACCTTCCTTACTTTGGAGAATAAGAACCTTGTTGGGGATACATGGAGTCGTGACAGGAACGTTAAAAAATGTACTGGTTGGAAGCGGTGAAAAGAGTAGTGAAGCAGAATCATTGGCTGTAACGAAAATGGAGGCAAAGTTGCTCGATACAGAGACCGGGAATATCATCAGATCTGTCAAGGGAGAAAATCCTATTTTTGTTTCTCGTGCTATAGGAGGATTTAGCCGTGATAAAGCACTCCTTAAGGCTATTAATTTCACTCTCCAGGGGATCAAGGAAGGAATAGTAAGGGGACTGTCCTGTCTGGAGTGGTCCACGAGTGTGGCCTCTGTTGAGGGGGGTAAGGTATATATCAATGCTGGTAAATCCACAGGTCTGAAGATTGGGGATATATTGGATGTATACGACCCTGGCAAAGAAATTAAGCATCCCATAACCAATATTTCTCTTGGTAGGGTTCCCGGTGAACTAAAAGGGAGAATAAAAGTAGTTCAGTTCTTTGGGTTTGATGCCTCGGTTGCAGATATGATCAGCAGTGGAAGAATAGTTGAAGGCGATGTAGTGAAGCTTTCTAATCAATAGAAAGCGAGGTTACATCCTGTTTCTTCGCTTCAGTTCATCCGAGATGGCATCCACAGAGCGTAGGATCCTCTTTATCACATGATCCATTTTTTCATCTGTGAGGGATGAGGAGAAATCAACCACCCAGATAGCAGCCAAGAGGGGTGTGGTACAATGATAACCATTTAAAAGTTCATAATAATGAACCATCGTGTCGAGGAAGCGGAGGAAAGATTCTGAAGATACATAAGGTAATGACAGGGGCTAGGGATGGAGAGGTCCGCTGCCAAGTTTGTTTTACCCGGTTTAGACCCATGCCCGTTGGGACGCAAAAAGCGTCATGCCCCACTTGTGGCATGGAGTGGAGAATCTCTTGGCCATATCCCAAGACCGCCAAAATACGGGGCCCTGTTTGGGAGAACTATCCGCAATGGTGAGTTTCAAGCAAGGAGTATAGTTAGCTGCCTCTGAAACGGAAAATAGCCTATATAGATTTGACAACAGGCGAGATAGAGATGAAGGCTATCCCTATTGAATTGCGAAAAAAATGGGTTGGAGGTCGCGGGTTGGATGCCTATCTATTGTACAATCATTGTAAGCCAAAGTGTAACCCTTTTGGACCAGATAATTCACTTCTAATAAGCGGAGGAATTATTGCCGGGTGTCCGGCTTCTGCCTCAGCAAGGACTCACGTGATGGCAAAATCCCCTCTGACAGGGTACGTTGGTTCCGCCAACATGGGGGGGTTTTTTGCACCAGAGTTGGCGTGGGCTGGATTTCACCACCTTGTGATCAAAGGAAAAGCGGAAAAGCCTGTTTACATCTTCATTAACGATGATGAAGTTGAGATCAGAGATGCCAAGAATGTATGGGGAGCAGGTATCTATGATACGCAGGACATCATCCGTAAAGAGTTGAGGGATGAAGAGGTCCAGGTGCTCTGTTGCGGTCCAGCTGGAGAAAATTTAGTCCGTTTTGCTAATGTTATGACTGGCCATAAGAACTCTGGGGGACGTACTGGCATGGGAGCGGTAATGGGTTCCAAGAACCTGAAAGCGGTGGCAGTCCGAGGGACAATGGATCTTGACATTGCATTTCCGCAAGAAGCGCTGGAGTACAATAAGGAACTCATTGACATGGTGATCAAGAGTAAGGTCTCTCAGGTCATGCAGCGATGGGGAACCATGTTTATGTATGGTGTGACAAACTCTACAGGCCTTATACGCACCAGAAACTTCCAGAAGAATCAGCTCTTCGGAGGTGAAGATCTGGAGTGTGAGAATTTGGATAACGTTTCTATCGGCTTTGACGGGTGCTTTGGTTGTCAAGTCCATTGTCGCCAACGATATATAATAAACGAAGGCCCATACGCTGGGGTCTATACCCAGGGTCCGGAGTATGCGAGCCAAGGGGCCTTTGGCACAGAGCCTGAAATCAACGACATGGAGTCTGTGCTCGTCGCCAATCATCTGGTGAATGACTATGGTATGGATACGTTGGAGATCGGCAGCATGATAGCATGGGCAATGGAATTATATGAAACGGGGATATTGACGGTTAAGGATACCGATGGGGTCAATTTGGAGTTCGGCAATAAAGAAGCCCTGTTGACCATGATCGAAAAAATAGCTAAACGTGAAGGGTTGGGTGATATATTGGCAGAGGGCCCCCTGCGGGCGGCACAGAAAATTGGAAAGGGGAGTGAAAAGTACCTCATACATGTAAAGGGAATGAGCAATCTCCACTCAGATGAGAGAGCTACTCCGGCGTTGGCCCTTAATATTGCTACCGCCTCTCGTGGTTCCGACCACCTCCGGTCTCGACCAGCCATAGATCTCTATAATCTCCCCATTGAAGTCCTTGATAAGGTTTATCGCAACAATCCCGTTCCATACGAGGGACCTTTAGTAAATAGCTACAATTCCTATGTTGGCAAACCGTGGATGGTTATATGGCAAGAGATGAACTTTATGGCGGTAGATTCAATGGGAATGTGTAAATTCCATACCATCTTTTTAGGGGTGAACCATCCAACCTTTCCCGAATTCTCGAAGATACTATACCTCAACACAGGGTTGGAAATGAGCCCAGAAGAGATCTGGAATGCGGCCAATAGGGCCTCTACTATGGAACGGTTGTTTAACATAAGGGAAGGAATGACAAGGAAGGATGATATGTTAGTGGATAGATATTTCGACGAACCGACTCCTGGAGGGTTTCCTGTGGCCAGAGGGAAACACATTGACAGGAAAAAATTTAAAGCAATGTTAGACGAATACTATCAGCTCCACGAATGGGATAAAAACGGGGTACCTACCGGAGAATTCCTCAAGAAGATGGGGATCGATGAGGAACCATCTCATCAGTTATAAGTGATGGAAAAGCCATGCAAAAAATGATTGTTGTCGATAATGAAAAATGCACAGGGTGCAGACTCTGCGAATTAGTTTGTTCGGTAAAACATGATGGAGTGAGCAACCCCGCTCGTTCTAGAATTCATATCATCAAATGGCACAATCAAGGACTTTATCTTCCTATACTTTGTCAACAGTGTAAGGAAGCTGCCTGCATGGCGGTATGCCCCCAAGATGCCATTTATCGTGATAAGGAATTGAACCGAGTGATGGTGAACTACGATCTGTGCATAGGGTGTAAGATGTGCGTAGCGGCGTGTCCATTTGGTGGAATGGGGGTAAATAAAGATAGCACGGTGATTAAGTGTGATCTGTGTGACGGCGATCCCCAGTGTGTGAGATTCTGTGATATGAAGGCCGTTAATTATGTGGATGTCAGCAAGGTAACCCTGACGAAGAAAAGGGAGGTTGTAGATAGGTTTTCAGAGTATATGTCTAAATTCTAAGGCTGACGAGAAGCCTCCCTCTATTTGCTTTTTTAGGAGTTTAGATGTCAGCAAATCATAGGGTGCTCGTTGTTAACCCCGATCTTTGTACTGGCTGCAGATTGTGCGAAATGATCTGCTCTCTTTGGCATGAGGATAAATGCGGCACATCATTCTCAAGGGTCCAGGTGGCCCAATGGGGGGAGATCGGAGTTGCTATCCCAGTTGTATGCCAGAGCTGTAAAGATCCTCCTTGTGAAAAGGCATGTCCTACTACTGCAAGGCAGAGGGTGGAAAGTACAGGGGCCGTAATCACCGATCCTGAAGTATGCGTCGGTTGCAAATCTTGCGTTTATGCCTGTCCCTTCGGAGCACCTGCTGTACATCCAGAGAGCAAGAAATTGATGACCTGTGATCTCTGTAGTGGTGAACCCCAATGTGTGAAGGTGTGCAATACCGGTGCGCTTAGGTATACTGATAAAACCGATATTGCATTGAAGAGGAAGAGGTACTTCGCCGGTCACATTGCCCGCTATTGGAAAAGGATTGAGGAATGAGGGAAAAGTCTTCAGGGTGGCAAGGAAGACGATTGAGGATCGATCTGACAAAGGGCATAATAGAAGAGGAGAACCTTTCCTCTTCTTATCTGAGAGATTGGCTTGGGGGGAGAGGTTTTAATATTGAGGTTATTTCCCGGGAAGCACCGGAGGGTTTAGATCCTTTTGATCCGGAGGCTCCCTTATGTTTTGCTATCGGACCTTTGGCGGGTACCCTTGCTCCTTGCTCAAGTTGGACTAGTCTAGCAGCCCGCTCCCCGTTAACTTATCCCTGTACGTATGCCTATGAGGACATGGGAGGACATTGGGGAGCAGAATTGAAATTTGCCGGCTATGATCAGATCGTTATTAAAGGAAGAGCAGAAAAGCCCGTTTTCATAGTAATAGAAGACCAACGGGTAGAAATCAAAGAAGCAAATGATCTATGGGGGATGGATACGAGGCGGTGCACTTTGGCAATTCAAGAAAAATTGAAAGAGAGAGAGGCAAAGGTCTTATGCATCGGTCCAGCAGGGGAGAGACGAGTGAGATTTGCCACGGTCGTGAACTGCTTCTCTTGGAAGGGGGGACGCCTTGGTCTAGGGGCGGTGATGGGTTCAAAAAACCTTAAGGCAATAGTAGTGCGCGGGAGAGGATCTGTTACTATTGATGACCCCAAGGGGTTTTTTTCGCTATGCCATACGCTGTACGAAAAGATATCCCATGATCCCTATGCACAAATATTAGGGAAGGATGGTACACTTTTCCCTTTAAAATTTATTGAGTTAGGGTTTTTCGGAAATCAGAATGTACGTCTAGAAGAAGACGGGTTGAAAAGCGAAGATTACCGAAATCAACACTTTCAATCTCGCGACGCCTGTTTTTCTTGCCCAATCCATTGCGGAAGATATAGTTCTGTAAAGAGTGACGACGCGCATTTTGGAGGATTTGGCTTGGAAGATCTTCTCAACCTCGGTCCCAGAATTGGGCTGTATCAATGGGAAACAATACTGAGAATTGTGCGATTCTGTCTCCTCATGGGGTTGGACACCGTATCTATGGGGGGGATGATTTCATGGTTTATGGAAAGCGGTGATATTCTATATAACAATGAAATGGTGCCCAAACGAGGAGATGCCGAGACGGTTTTTCAGTTCATGGAAGGAATAGTGAGCCGGGAGGGTGATATCGGCAAAATGTTGGGTGAAGGGATCTTGAGGGTCGCGCAGAATTTGGGCAAGGGTGAAAATGGTTCCTTACCTGTGGTGAAAGGAGTGGAGGAAGCAAGCTTTGATCCCAGGGTGAGACCGGGAACCGCCCTCAGCTTCTCCCTTTCTCCACGGGGGGGATATCTCGGCCTCCTAGGCTGTTGGGAAATTCCAGAGATGGCAGAATACTATCGCCCGAGGTTAGAAGAATCGATTGGAAAAACTATTTCATTTCCCCTTACACGTAATGAAGAGATTAAGCTTATAGCGAATATGGAGACCAGAGAGGTTGCTGCTTCTCTCGTGGGGGTTTGCCCACTCATTGTATCGAGGCTATACACCTATTCGCTCCCTGATCTTTCTTCCGTTCTGCAGAAACTAACTGGGATGGACATAGCGGAACAAGATCTCACAGCTCGTATAGAAAAGGTGATTGACCTTGAACGGTTGTACCGAGGGGCTGACGGGATGACGAGAGATATGGACACGTACCCTCAAAAGTATTTTCACCAAGAAGTGCCTTCTGGCAAGTGGAGGGGGAGAAAATTGGAAAAAGAGGAGTGGAATGAATCTCTCTCCCTCTATTATCGAATAAGACGATGGAATGGCGAGACTGGTCTGCCCCAGGCGGATTTGCTTTCGAAATGGGGTTTGAAAGAAAAAAGAGGTAAATACAGTGCCTCTCCCTAGAAGCGCATACTTTCGTCTGATAGAGAACAGGGAGCGAGGAATCTCCAGTATGAACCCGGATTATCCTCTAATCCTTTTTGTCTTCCTATCACGAATCGCTATGGGGCTGGGTATCGTGATGGGAATCTTTCAATTGGTTTATTCCGAGGCCCCACTGCTAACGTTTAATGTTTTGCTTGCCTTTGGACTTATGATGGCCGCTACGGTTTTCTCCATCACCCATCTCAGTGCAAAAAGCAGGTTTATGGCCATGGCACGAAACCTCCATTCACACATCTCTTGGGAAATCTTGTTAGCAGGTGCCTATATGGTAATCCTTTTTTTGTACCTTATATACATCCATGTAATTTCGCTCAGTACCACAGGACCGATTTGGCTTCCTGACATTTTTATAAATCTACTATCCAGCTCCATTGTAACGTATGTATTGCCCATAGTAATGGTTTGTTTTGCTTTTTCGGCCTTGATCTCTCAAGGGTTTGCCTATCGCTTCCCCTCACATCCGGCTTGGAAAAGCCCCCTTCTTTCCTTATTCTATCTCTTTTCTGCTCCTACATTAGGGCTCTTTATCGTATGGACTGAGACTCTTTTCTTTTGGCCTGAAGGAGTATACTTCTCATGGTGGATTTTTCCCATCTCTATTGCACTCTTTTTAGGAGTTCAAGGGGTAATTATCTATTGGTATTTCATCGACACAATGAAGGTTCTCAGGATGGGTAAAGAGAAGACATTTAAAGGGGAACTAAGAGGCCTTTTTTTACTGTATCCTATCTTCTATCTCTTTATACCTTTAGGTGCAACCTTCCTATTACTTTTTCCAGAGAGGTCTTCACTCTTTATGCCCATTATAGGTTTATTGTCCATACTGACTGGTACATTCTTGGAGCGCATTCTCTTTTTCCACCTTGAAGAGCCTATATACTTTTTTAACCTTTCTAAAGCAGGATGATCTATGCGCATAACATTTGAGCTATTAGGGGTTCCTTTTCTCTCAGATGTGATAGGCAAAAAAAAGATGGATTTTGAAATGGAAGGG
>SMTZ1_10006752_pt1 | contig 14343 bp, 11 predicted proteins | sample DeeMarSWOR136_30_FD_25667 | JGI IMG/M metagenome (IMG submission 25667) | reverse complement strand
GTTGTTGCAGAAATAGCTAGTGAAAAAGGTGCTCTCACAATTGGAATGGTTGTTAAGCCCATTCAAACGAAGAGAAAAAAATTAATGCTAGGTTCTGCCTTTAAGAAACTTCGCCGAGAATGCAACACAGTAGTAGTCATTGACTGCGCAAATCTAATGAAACTTGAACCTCAACTTCCAATAGATAAAATTTTCAAAATTGCTGATCAAGTGTTAGCTAACATGATAAAGAGCATGATAGAAACGATTTCAGCTCCGAGTCTCATAAATCTTAACTTCATCGACTTCAAAACAGTTGTAAAGCATGGCGGAATCGCGGCAGTAGGAATTGGAGAATCTAATGCGCCAAATCGTGCCGAAGAAGCTGCACACAACGCGTTAAGAAGCCCATTGTTAAATACTGAATGTGCGAGAGCCACAGGTGCACTTATCCACGTCACAGGAGACAACCAGATGACTATTGAAGAAGCTAATCGTGTTGGAGAAATTGTGACAGAAATGATGAACAACAACGCTCAAGTAATTTGGGGCGCAAACGCGGACCCAGAACTGAATGGAAAAATCAAAGTAACCTTAGTAATGACAGGAATCAACCCACCATCTTCGTCAAGCGACCTTAGTTCTATAGCACCACAACTCTTTAACCTAGAACCACCTTCAGAATCCGAGAAAAAACTACAAGTAAATCTTGGCTTATACCAACTAGAAAGCTTTGAACACTAAACTCCTCCAGTCCATCTTTTCTTGATCGCTAAGAATTGTCTTCTTAACCTTAAGCTCCAAGGTATCGCTTTGCCAAAAGGCGTCACATCGCCATTTTTTATCGCTTTTATAACCTCTTCAACATTTTTTTCAGCGTTAATGACTGTGTAAGCCATCCCAACCTCTGGTCCTTGATGGGCGTCGCTTCCGCCTATTTGAGGAAGATTGAGGTTGGTTGCGATTTTTCTGTTTTTACGTACTGAGAAAGAGAAAGGTACTGCAGAGGAATTAATGACTTCCATTGCATCAAAGTTTTTGCCAAGCCGCTCTTCTGAAATTCCTTTAAAGAAAGCCGTGGGATGAGCAACTACGGCTAGCCCACCAGCCTCATGGATTTGATCAACGGTTTCAGCAAAAGACAGACCAGGCTTAAAGAGAGTGCTAACGTTCAATGCAAGAACGTGCCCTTGACTTGTTGTTATCTCCACTCCGGGAATAACTAGCAGACCTGCTATTTTGCTGAATTCTGGCAGCCCATTGATAGTGTCGTGGTCTGTAATAGCAACTCCATCTAGACCTCGTTTCTTTGAAAAATTGACCAGTTCTTTTGGTGTGACAAAGGCGTCGTAGGAGTGCCTAGTGTGAACGTGTAAGTCAACTTTCAAAGGCAAAGGGTTTTCACTTTATTTTGCTTCCTGCCTTAACTGGTTTGTCAGGCAGAATTATTGAAATACCTTTGTCATCCTCTGCTGCAAGAATCATTACTTCAGAGTCTAAACCGAAGATTTGTTTGGGTTGAAGATTGGCTAAGACTGCAATGCTCTTGCCTTCTAACTGTTCTGGCTTGTAATGCTGAGCGATGCCTGCCACGGCTTGTTTTAGTTCTCCACCACCTATGTCGATTTTCAGTTTCACAAGGCTCCTCGATTTAGAAACGCTTTCTGCTTTAACAATCTTGCCCACTCTTAGATCGAGTCTTGAGAACTCTTCGAAGGCAATAGTTTTCGAAGCAGTTTGTGGTTTTTTTTCCAATTTATCTTGCAGCTCCTCTACATTAGCCTCTATCTTAGTAAATAGTGGTTTTGATGTTCTTATTTTATGACCGGCTGGTAAAAGTTTTTTTGTCTCGTTCCACCTATGTGAGTGCCCATCATCTGATAGATTGAGGAGAGTCAGGATTTTTGTTGCTGTGAAAGGAAGGAATGGCGCGAGTGTAATTGCTAATGCCTTAACAATTTGAACAGTAATGTAAAGCGTATTTGCGGCCTTTTGCCTATCGGTTTTTAAAAGGTTCCATGGTTCTTTTTCGTTGAAGTATTTGTTACCTATACGACTAATGCCAATAATGTTCCGCAAAGCCGCCTGCAACTTACAGTCTTCTAGGTTTTGCGCTGCTTCCGTTATCTTTTTTTCCACAGATTTGAGGACACGTTTTTCATAAGCATCAATGTTATGTGCTTCGGGCACCGCGCTCTCAAAGTGCTGGCTAACAAAAGTCAAGGTTCTGTGAACGAAGTTGCCTAAAGTATCGTTTAGGTCAGCGTTTACTTTTTCTATGAAAATTTCCCATGAAAAATTAGTGTCTTTTGCTTCTGGGCGCGTGGATATGAGGAAATAGCGCCAATAATCCGCCGAGAATAATTCAAGGGCTTCGTCTATCAATATACCGACTCTGCGGCTCTTTGAGAACTTTTCACCTTTAAACTGTAGAAATTCGGTTGAAGAGACGCACCATGGCAAATTGTAGTTCTCTTCTGATGCGAGAAACAAAGCGGGAAGAATAATAGTGTGGAAGGGAATGTTGTCTTTTCCGATAAAATATAAAGTTTTGGCATCTTTGTCAAACCAAAACGTTTTCCACTTCTCTTTCTCTCTATGGATCTTAAAATATTCAATTGTGGCTGAAACATAACCTAGAACCGCTTCAAACCACACGTATATCGTTTTGCTTTCTGCTTCCGGAAATGGAGCTGATATTCCCCATTTATTGTCACGGGTTATTGCTCTGGGCTTAAGGCCTTCGTTGATTATGTTTAAGCTGAATTTTCGAGCGTTAGAGGATAATCTCTTGTTATTCTTGATGAATTGGCGAAAGTTTTGCTGGTTCAAGTAGCCTTCCACAAGAGTCACATTGGTCTCCTCGGGCGCTTTCAGCGCCACAGTATGGGCATACACCTTCAACAAATCTGTCTGGCAGAAAACGTTTGCAGTTTGCACAATAAGGCAACTCAGTCTCTTGAACAAAGATATAACCATTATCATATATCTTAGAGAAAAGATTCTTGACAAATGCTTCATGCACAGAACTCTCCGTTCGAGTGTAGTTGTCGAAGGAAATGCCCCACTTCTTCCACAGATCAACTACATTTGTGTGATTCTTATCTGTAAGTTGTTTTGCCGGAATACCTAATCTAACAGCTTCAACCTCAACAGGTGTTCCATGCTCATCAGAACCGCTTACAAAAACCACTTCATCTCCTTTCAAGCGATAATATCGAGCAACAACATCTGCTGAGAGAATTGACCCTATGAGGGTACCTAAGTGAGGCGTATGATTAATATAAGGCCACGCACAGGTGACCACGATTTTTCCGAGTTATATGCACCTCCAAATAAACAGCGCTTTAGACATCTTGCTTATTCACATACTTAAACGCAACGGAAACAAAAAGGAAGAGAAGCTTTGGAGATAATGGTTTATTCTTCTTTCTGCCACGTAACTCCAGGTCTGCGTCCGGAAAGAAAAACAGCAGCAGCAATTATGATTGCACTGACAATCGCCAATATTGCTCCGACCGATAGAAGCAGCACTACGTTGTCCATCGCTTTCTGAAGATTATGTGTGGAAGGGCTGATAACGTTGATGTATTGTTGTTCGTGAAGGATACCTTTGGTGGTGTGCAAGTACATATGTACAGGTGTACTTCCCCACGTACTCGCTGCTCTACCATCGGTTGGCACAGTGAATTGTATATCATCAAGCTCAATTGTTTTGTCACTGCCTATTGGTTCAAGATCTCTGTAGTCAATAGTCCAATTGCCTATCTCATCCCAACCATCTATGGTGTATAACATCCAATCCGTGAATATCACTGTTACATTGTAAAGCTCTATAGGTTCATCACCAGTATTTCTTAAAGTGATTGAAATTGTTCCTTGTTCGCCTGGTGCGTATTGCACTTTGTCTAATTTCGAATATGCGTAGACACCATTTGCTACAACGGATGGCGCTAGCATAATTGTGAACATCATCAGAGCCAATATAACTATAATCAGCTTTTTCAAGATATCACCTAACCACTGTGTTCTAGTTTTTTTCTATTTAAGGCTTTTCTGAACAATCAGACAATTCCGATGCAAAAAATCCTAATGTTACAGAAAAAACAGCTAGATATCAGTTTTCCATGACTGTAACTTTCTCAACGTTTTTTAGCCATGGAACAGTAAGATGGGCCTTCGAAAGCTCATCGAATATCTCTTCTTCAAATTTTCTCCTTTGTAGTTTCGGCGCTTTCTTCAACCAAACTAACTTCTATCACTACTTTTTTACTTTTCATTAGATTTTACCTCCAAGGGATTTAAAGAGAATCAGAATGGGCGCTTTCTTTAAGGGATGTTTCTTTGAAAGAATATTATTAATGATGAATCCGAATCAAAATATGACCATCTTATGCACTAAGCATTGTTGTTCCAGCCATACCCCTTAGGGCTTTTCGCCCTGTCTCCAAAGAAGATATAACCGCCTTTTCCCCTCCAGCTTCCACAAATTTTATGGCAGCCTCAACTTTGGGAGCCATGCTACCAGGAGCAAAATGCCCCTCCTGCAGATACTCCCGAGCCTCTGCAGACGTAATTGTATCAAGGTCGACTTGATTTGGTTTTCCATAAAAAAGAGAGATCTTTTCGACGTCAGTCAACATGAGAAGAACTTGTGCTCCTATGTCGCTGGCGAAGATTTGTGCACTTAAATCTTTGTCAATCACAGCAACAATCCCTTCCAAATTACCATCTTCCTTAACTATCACTGGAACCCCTCCACCGCCTGCAGCAATAACAATTGCATTTTTTTCAAACAAAGTCCTAATGGTGTCTTTTTCCACGATGGCCTTAGGCTCAGGAGAAGGTACCACTCGTCTGTATCCCCTTCCACTATCTTCAACCATCGTCCATCCTTTTTCTCTTTTCAGCTTGTCAGCCGCTGAAGCAGCATAAAATGGTCCTATAGGTTTTATCGGATTCTTGAGTGCAATATCGTTTTTATCAACTATTGTTTGTGTTATAACAGAGACAATCGGAATGTCTATGTTTGCTTTTTTCAGCTCATTTAGCATTGATTGCTGTAGCATGTAACCGATCATACCTTGGCTTTGAGCTCCGCAAATGTCTAGGGGCATAGGGGGCAAAACATCCTTAGATCGTTCATTCTTAAGAAGAATATCACCAACTTGAGGACCATTGCCATGAGTGATTGCAAGTTTGCACCCATCTTTAATCAGCATAACAAGATGTTTACAAGTCGTTCGCACGTTTTCAAGCTGTTCTTCAGCTGTTCCCTTTTCCTTATGTTTCAAGATTGCGTTTCCACCCAAGGCAACTAATACTTTTTTTCTCATGTGACCACTAGCCATATACGTGAGAATGATAAAAAGAACAAGTCGCGTTTTAAAGTCTTTTCTAAAAGAAGATTACCGTAGATAAGACAGGACATATGAAAATAATATGAGGACCCAAGGAAAATTAAAAAATTAATCAAAAGTCATTCTGTTATATACATTCCTCTGTATCTTTTGAAAATCTCAGTAACATGAGCATCATACTAAGACGATATAAAATCGTACACAAAGATGTCGAGCGCACGTTATTTCTTTTCATTTTCTAGAGTTATACTGTTTATATTTAGCAACTTGACAAATGGTATTGTGTCGATTGCATTCAGACTGCCTGTAAGTTATTAATCAATTAGCCTTCCTCGTTATATCTATTCGTCCATCTAAGCCCCAGAACCTAAAACCCAATAGTTAAATGAGAAAGCTTGCATTCATAATTGAGGCGATTTATATGGTTACAATTAAGACAATTAAAAAAAGAGACGGTAGAATAGTCTCCTTTGACTCCAACAAAATTGCTGAAGCAATTTGGAAGGCTGCCGAGGCCGTTGGAGTAAGCAATAGATCACTCACTGAAAATCTTTCCGAACAAGTTATCAAAAAACTGGAGACTCAACTCAAGTCGGATGAGATACCTCATGTGGAGCAAGTTCAAGACCTTGTCGAGAAAATACTTATCGAGAATGGACAAGCCAGTATGGCTAAGGCTTACATACTCTATCGAGAAAAGCGAACTAAGATAAGGAGAACTAAAAATCTCCTTGGTGTTGTAGATGAGCTTAAACTTCCGCTCAATTCTATTCTTGTGTTAGAACGACGCTATCTCAAAAAAAATGAAACAGGCAGAGTGGTAGAGTCCACTAGTGAAATGTTCAAAAGAGTCGCAAAGTGCATGGCTGGAGTCGAAAGTCAATATGGCAAAAGTGATGCGGAAATAGCTATATATGAAGAAGCTTTTTACCTTATGATGACAAACCTTGAGTTCCTGCCCAACTCGCCCACAATCATGAACGCAGGCACCATGTTTAGACAACTCAGCGCCTGCTTTGTCTTACCTGTAGAAGATTCAATAGAAGGTATATTTGACACATTGAAAGCGGCAGCTATTATTCACAAATCCGGTGGAGGAACTGGTTTTTCTTTTTCACGACTTAGACCAAGGGGAGATGTTGTCAGAACCACAGGCGGCATAGCCTCAGGTGCAATATCCTTCGCCAGAATATACGATACTGCAACAGAAGTGATGAAACAGGGAGGACGCCGCAGAGGCGCCAACATGGGTATACTCCGCGTTGATCACCCTGAGATTATGGACTTCATAGTTGCAAAGGAAAAGGAAGGTGTGTTGAGAAACTTCAACATTTCTGTGGCAGTTACTGATAAGTTTATGAAGGCTGTTGAAGAGGACGATGACTTTGATTTAATTAATCCGCGAAATGGCGGAACAGTGGAAACGCTGAAGGCGAGAGCTATATGGAATCTCATGATAATGATGGCTTGGAAAAATGGCGAGCCTGGCGTAATTTTCTTAGACACGATAAACAACCACAACCCAATGCTTCAAATTGGGCAGATTGAAGCCACCAACCCTTGCGGTGAACAACCTCTTTTACCTTATGAGTCTTGCAACTTGGGAAGCATTAATGTAAGCAAGTTTGTATCCGACGACGGCAAAATGGACTGGGATAAGCTAAGGAAAACAGTAAGATTGGCTGTGAGATTTCTAGACAACGTTGTTGATGCTAATGTTTACGTCTTGCCTGAGATAGAAAAGATAACTAAAGGCAACAGAAAAATCGGTCTAGGAGTAATGGGCTTCGCTGACATGCTCATTAAAATGAGCATAAAATATGACACAGAAGAGGGGACCAAAATGGGAGAAAAGCTCATGAAGTTCATAGACAGCGAAGCAAAAAAAACAAGTGAAGAGCTGGGTGAAGAGAAAGGAAGTTTTCCGAACTTCCCTGAAAGCGTTTGGAAAAAGCAGTTCAAAACCATGCGAAACGCTACAGTTACAACAATCGCCCCTACAGGCACCATAAGCATAATTGCCGGCTGTTCTCAAGGGATTGAGCCACTTTTCGCAATAGTTTATGTTCGTGAGGTTGCTGAGACTTTAGGAAGAAGCTTGGTCAACGTGAATCCATTATTTGAAAGTATTGCTTTGAGAGAAGGATTTTATGATGAAGAACTGATAAAAAAAATTGCCAAAAAAACATCGATACAAGATGTAGAAGAAATTCCTGAGCGTATACGGAGATCTTTTGTTGTGGCTCATGACATTAGTGCTGAGGGACATGTCCGCATGCAAGCAGCCTTTCAGAAATACACTGACAATGCCGTTTCAAAAACTATAAATTTCCCTAACCGAGCTACACCTAACGACATAGACAAAGCATATTGGCTCGCTTACAAATTAGGATGCAAAGGAGTAACTGTCTATCGATATGGGAGCCGAGAAAAACAAGTTCTGCGACCTATAGAAAGTGAAGGAACACTTGCAGATTTCAGTCTAGAATGTCCAACCTGCATTTGAAACGATTAGCTTAGTCTAATCCTTAATTTCTGAAATCAGTTTCAAAACTTTCCTTTCTATTTCATCTTAGCCATCTTGCAATTCTCCCACCGTCATTTCGATTAAAGTTACGCATTAAACTTTGGTGAAAAAGTAGGGATAATTGTTTCTTCAACTGCTTGAAAAATTAAGCCTATTTAAAATAAATCTTAGCGAAGTTGAGCCCAATGGTATACTTCGACAACCGATCCTACAGTCAAGACCACGAGGCCTCCAATAATCGACATCAACCCCTGGACAAGCATTCCAGAACTTGTTATCGGCATCAGCACGCCTAGAAGAATAAAAACCACGCCGACTCCTATGCAGATTCCATCTACTAGCGCAGAAAATCGATGTCTCCTTTTCTCTTCGACAAGAGAACTTATTTCTAAGGGAGCATAGCCCTCGGTAGATGTCTCAAGTTGTTGATGGGATTTCTCTATTTCCAAAATAGAACACCCGAAAAAAGAATATTGATTTGTCTGGATATAATTACTTTGTTAACCATTCATCTTTATCTAAAATTAACATTGAAAAAAGAAAAAATCTTTCTATTTAAGAGGTATTCACCAAAATAAGTGCAGCGAATGCCTTCTGGTATATCTAAACTATTAATTTTAGAGTCTAATTCTGAAGTCACAACACTTAATGGCTTTTCCACGACCTTAAACTACAAGGTCACCACAATGGAAGCAGATGTTAATCCATCAGTGGTATGTGTAGTTCTGATCTTAATGGCAGCAGTCTCCCTTTTCGCTATGATTAGCTTAAACCAGATAAATTATATAGTCCACGGTGACCTATACAGTTTTGGCTTGCAATTCAGTTACAGATGGGCAATACCTTACTGGCTTTTCTCAGGAATAGTCTTCGGGTTGTCTTGGATGAACATAGCCATAGCAATAATTGTCACGCTGTACATTTTCAAAAAAAGGCAGAGACAGGCTTTGGCTTTTAAAAGTTCTCAAAGAGAGGCAGTAAAAGCAGCACAGATTAAAGAAAAAAAAGAACAACGAAAAATAAGCGAATATGTGCAACCTCAAAAACAGGGATTGATAGCTTCCAAAGAAGAACTAATAGAGCCTTTATCTAAAGAGACCAAGCAACCCTGGGAAACTACAGAGACAGTAGAAGAACAAGAAATATTTAGTCAGCAAATGACGGAAGAGAAAAGTGAATCAGTTAAAGAAACTGAAGAAGCACATGTTCCGTCACAGAATTTTGAAAAGCGACAGTCAATTCCTTAAAGAAGCCGCAAATAACAGATTTGCAGAAATAGGTCCTTTAGGTTGATGAGAGCATTATGAAGTGGACAAGCATACTAATAATCATATGCATACTGGCTAGCCTTCTCTACTGGTTTGGATGTAAAGAATTTGTGGAAAGCTATTTAGTTTACAGCGGAACTGCATTGACACAAGGTGCCTTATGGACTCCAATAACAACACTATTTTTGCATTTTGACCTAACACACCTAATAGGTAACATGATTTTCCTTTCTGTTTTTGGGAACGTGGTGGAAAAAGAAGCGAGTGGAAAAATTACTTTGATAGCCTTTTTTGTAGGAGGAATAGGTTCGCTAATAATTAGCTCATTTTACTATGGCTTCAGCATTGCAATGATTGGAGCTTCCGGGGCAATATTTACTTTAGCCGCCGTGGCTATGCTCATTAAGCCCCTAAAATTGTCATTGCTCTTTTTCTTTATACCCTTAGGCTTAGTGGCAATCTTGTATTTCATTTTCAACATTTTCGCAGTGTTCTTTGAATTTGGTGGAAATGTTGGGTATGTGGCCCATGTCGCAGGTTTCCTTATAGGAATTCCATTCGGTATATCCTATAGCAAAGGCGAATGGTTAAAGAATTTAGGAATAACAATTTTATTACTTACAGTATTCTTGGCAATAATTTATGTAATTCAATTTTTTATTTTCCTTTAAAACGCCTTTCAGAGTCAATCCGAGAAACATAGCAGAAATAATTATTGTTGCTTCATAACGTTAAATTGTCAATTCCACAAGCTTGTTTAAGGGAACAATCTTGACTGCCAAAAAGGCCTTCACAATGTGGATACTGATCATGTTCGCTTTCCTAACTAGTTTGGGTACTTTGCATGCATGGATTTCATGGCAAACTCAAGGCAGCGACATGGTTACTATTTTTTCGTTTCCAATAGATGTCACCACCTATCTCATTACAGCTTTAGCAACAACCTTCTTTTTCACTGGAGCAGTTTGCTACGTTGCTTTTCGCGGCGAATCGTTACATTTGCCTTTACATCAATTGAGTAAAGATTTTGAAGAACAACTCGAAGTGAAAAGCGAGGAAATAAAAAATTCTACTGACGAGTCACTAACAAAACTTGGTCTAAGAGAATTTCAACTGAAAGAGACCATGAAATCCGTGCAAAAGCAAATTGGAGATTTGGAAAGCAAATTAAAAGAAAGCATGAAAAGCCATGAAGAGGTCCTTGAGAAGGCGCAGAAAAAGCTTGTTGAAATGGAACGCAAAATAGACAAAATTCAAACTTCTCAAAAAGAGCTTCCAAAGTTAGAGAAGAAACTGCAAACTATAGAATCTGTAGAAAAGGATTTGAAAAATATTCAAGAAACTGTAACGAAAATCGACACCATTCCTAAACCTTACTTAACCAGCACAGACGAAGTTAGTGTGCTTGAAGGAAAATTACTGAAACAAGGTACAGTTCGACGGTTAAAAACAGGTGGCATGAAGACAATTGAAGACCTACTTTTGAAGAATCCGTTGGAAATAGCAATGACAAAAACTATGACTGAGAGCGAAGCAAAAAACTTGCAAAGCATCATACAGTTGTTGATGGTTCCAGGAATTAAACATGAAGGTGCAGTGCTTCTTATGAAAAGTGGAGTAAATTCTAAGCAGGAATTAGCGCTTCAGGATACTTTTAGTCTTGGTGCCAGATTGTCGAAGACTGCTGAGCTTTACATAAGAGAAGGAAAAATTAAAGAAGTTGAAAAGCCCACTTTGGAAGAAATTGCTTCATGGATTAGATTGGCAAAAACACAATAACTTATATTTTAGATTTTTCTCGCTTCTATTACAGCTTGCTTCACTATCTTCTTTGATTTGTCATAATCTCCGTAGATATTTTCAACTTTAAATCCCGTTTTTTCTAGCAGAAGCAGAATTTCTCGTCTGCTTATCATAGCTATGGTAGAAGCATCAAAGAATCGTTTAGTCATTTTGCCGTTCCTGTAGACTTCAAAAAGTAGCAAAACTTCAAGAAATTGTTTTTGCCAATTTGGTTGATAGGATATGAAACGCATAACTGTATCGTCGCCGTGTTTGGCTTTGCCGATAAATCTTAAATTATTGTTGTAGGTTGCTGAGGGTAGAATTAGATTGAAGGCTAAGAGGCCATTCTTTGACAGATGTTGATTTATCTTTTTTAGGCAGGATATCTGGTCTTCTTGTTTGGCGCAGTGTTGGATGGTTGACGATGGAATATACACTAAGGAGAATGTTCGGTTTAAGTTGAAGCTTTTCATGTCTGCTTGCAGTAGTTTTACTCGTTTCTGCACTGCTTTTGGTTCTTTTCTCAGCTTCTTTTTGGCTTCTTCCAACATGTAAAGTGAGTTGTCGATGCCCCAAACTTCTACGCCTGCTTTTGCCAATTCTAAGGCTACTCTTGCTGTGCCTACGCCTATTTCTAAAGCGCTTTCATACTGCAACCCTAGCTCTTTATAGTAAGGAATATCGTTTTTGCTGGCGAAGAAATCGTAAAAAGGTGCAGAGTCTTTATAAGCCAACAGCATCTCCGTCGAGTCTATTTATCTTGCGTTTCCTGTTCGCTGATCCAGTAGGCTTTTGTTTTGCCCTCTTTGTCGGTTGTATGTTCTTTTTTGAAGATGGGTACTTCTGTTTTGTAGCGTTCCACTGCTTCCTGCAAGACTGGAAACAAGCTGCTTCTATGGGCTCCGGCAACTAAGACATAGACAAGTTCTTCGCTTACTTCAAATTCGCCGAGTAAGTGATGAATTTGTACGTCAAATATTCCTTCTTTTTTGTTTAGGTCGTTGCAAATGCTTTCTAAGACTTCATTTGCTTTCTCTTGGTAAGCTTCTAACTCAAGTTTCTTGACGGTTTCTCTGTTTTTGGTTTCGCCTCTGACGATGCCAATGAACAAGGCGATGGCACCAACTCTGTAAAAGTCTTTGTTTGATTTTGCAGCTTGGATAATGTTACTGAGACTGAGGGTTCCTTTCTTATGAACTCCGCTTTTCTTCATTATGTATTTTCCCTCACATCTGCTTGTTCTGGTTTGGTGTCTTTAAAGTTTTGCAAAAAATGGGTGCAATTTTCAAAGTCTAATCTGAAAGAAAGCTTGGAATATCAATACAAGAATACACATGGCATAAAATGGATTGTCAGGGGCGGATGAGTTGAAGAAGAAGGTGTCGCAAGGCTTTCCTTCATTATGGTAGAGCACCACAATGGCTCGTTAAGTGAATTCTCCATAATTTTCGAGAATTTTAGAAAGAAGGCGTCAGGCATCTACATTTATACAATAGGAATTGGCCACTAAAAACCTAACAGAATATTTCTGATTCAGGAAAGTGCGAGTGGAGGGGGGAGATAGGAAATTGTTGAAGAGAGTTATATTGGATGTAGAAAACTACATCATTTACCTCCAACTCGCAATTATGAATAAAGAAATGATGTACCTATATTCTTTGTTATCAAATGAGAACTACCTTGACTATCATAAAGGAAACTATTCCCATTATATTGACAAAAACGATACAGACATGGAAAGAATCAGTATTGAGGATGTTCACAAACTTTACTTATACCCAATTTCCCTCCACAAGCATCCACATTCGAATCTAGCAAAATACTCTAGTCTTAGTGAAGCATACATTTGAGCAACCCTTTTCAACCCAATCACACAAACACAAATTCACAATGACCATCAAACTAGTGATCTTCGACATTGACGGTACAATACTCCAAACCTACAGCTGGCAACACATACATCAAATCCTAGGCACATGGAGCCAACCAAAAAAATATTGCGACCTATTTTTCAAAAATGAAATAACATACGAAGAATGGGCAAAACGAGATGCTGCTCTCTGGAAAGACCTACCCTTGACAAAAATCAACCAAATCATCAAAAGAATGCCCTACACAAAAGGCGCTAAAGAAACCCTGAAAACCCTGAAACAGAAAAGAATTAAAATATACCTCTTAAGTGCCGGTCTTACTCAAGTTGCACAGAGAATCCAAAGCGAGACATGTGTTGACGGTTATATAGCTAACACTCTTATAGTCGAAGACGGCTATCTCACAGGTGAAGTCGAAGTAAACGTCTCCTTCCACAACAAAAATAAACACTTACCTGCCATCCTCAAAAAATTTAATCTAATGTCTCAAGAATGTGCAGCCGTTGGCGACGACCCCACTCTTATACCTCTCTTTAAAAAGGTCGCCCTCGCCATAGCCTTCAATCCCGCTAATAAAAATATAGAAAAACATGCAGACATAATAATAAAAAGTGACGATCTCCGCGACATTCTACCTTATATCTTCAAACAAGACTAAAATAGAAAAATCACCATCTTACCGTCGTGTGCAATAGCGGGGGTTCCCAAGCCAGGTCTAAAATGGGTATCTAAACCCCAAGGACAAGGGGGAGGACTTAAGATCCTCTGGCGAAGGCCTTCGTGGGTTCGAATCCCACCCCCCGCACCATTTCCGAGAGGTTTAAAGCTGTCAACATAAGAAAAAACACCAATCCACTAAACAGCTATCTTCCTTCTTTTTTATCATATTCTATTAGTGCTAATCCATGTGCGCGCGAGAAATAGCTTGAACCATCACCAAGTGCCTCTGAAAACTCATACCGTGACAATTTTAAACGATAGGATAAACCTTACCCCCGCACTATAGTAGAAAGAGTAAAGTTTCTAATCGCTTAATATAGGTTTGATTCTTCTGATCACATCAGGTGTGAACACTCCGGCTAGACCGCCCAAAACCATGTGTATTATCATGAAACCGTATAGAAAGAAGAAGAGCGAATAATCCCATCCTAGGAATGCGACGAAACTCCAATACAGAAGGAAGTCCCCTGGAACGTTTTGGACAAGTCCAACGATTATTGTGAGTAGTCTTGACTCGCTTGGCTTCTTTTTTGTTGGATACAGGATTGAGTCTATAAGTAAGCCGCTAATACACCATCCAGGAATTATAATCCAAGCTACCGGCGGACCACCAGGAAGAAGTGTGGATAGGATCCCGCTTACAAGTTGAGTGAAAGTTGCGGCTCCAAACTTTCCAACTATTTCTATCACCGTTAAAGTAAGGATTGTGCTTACTGGAATGGCTATTATGCCGTATAAACCTGGAAGCGGAGCTGGAATAAAAGCTGTTGTTAACGTTGTCAACGAAGATGCACATCCGAAAACAGCCATTAAGGCTATGTCTTTTACTGAGA
>SMTZ1_10026166_pt1 | contig 14344 bp, 12 predicted proteins | sample DeeMarSWOR136_30_FD_25667 | JGI IMG/M metagenome (IMG submission 25667) | reverse complement strand
TTAGATGAATCTAGCATGTATATTCGTGATCAGCAACAACACCACAGAGTGGTCGTTGTTGATGATGCTCAACAAAAACTGGATTTGTTTCTCCTGCCGAGCGGGGATGCGGCATGACCGAACTTGTGAGGGCTTGCCGAGGAAGCGAAGGCGGAATGGGATCATAAGTGCGCAGCCCTTATTTCACTATAAAAAATCTTATCCTGAAATTTTTCTTAAATTTTTACGTAATTTATAACTTACAAAATATTTGTGCATATGATAATATTAACTAGTATCTTTCCTTAATTCCTCAATTGAGTTGTATTTTTTGAATTTACCTTTTCTAATTTTTTTTATTTCTTCAATGAATTCTTCGCGAAATGGTAGCTCATCAACAGGATGCCAGTCAATTTTTTCACAAAAATCATTTTCTTCTTTTGTAAGTTTTTTAGTTTTAATATATTTTTCAAAAATATATCTTTTTAAAATTTCCTCTCTACCTATTTCTGACCAGTTTACCCAAGGAAATCTAGATAGCCTATCCTTTAATGATTCCTCGACAGTTATAGTTATACAACCCATTTTAGATTTCTCCCTTTGCATGTAATCTTTCCAATGTTTCAAGTTTCTTTTTTATTCCTTTTATAAATATCTCTGACCAATTTATATCTGGTCTTGTATCCAGTTTCTTTTTTAAATCATCAGATATTGAAAATGTCATTCTTACCAATTACATAACCTCATGTAATATCATGTATATATGTATATGCATGATATTATAAATAATTATTGTATGATTAGTATCCTTTTTTATACTTTAACAATTCAACTTTAATTAATTATTATAATTGACTGTTCTCCTAATTTTTTTAAAAAAATAAATAACATCCAACTTTTTATTTCACCTCCTAATAAATTACTACTACTTTCATAGCAGGAACCTGGTCTTTGAACTCAGCCTTTAGTTCAAGAAAAGAAAGACCAGAAAGTTTGTCAAAATTTAAGGATTTTAAGATTCTATTTTAAAGATCAACTGCATTTTCAGACCTGTTGCCTCTTCCAATTACAATTGCAAACAGTTCAGCATCTGAAAGAGCGCTTGGAGCTTTCTTTTTTAGTCTAATTCCTGATCTATTGTACCAAGGGATATCTTTTATTCTCATAAGAAATAGATTATACAAGAAAGATTAATAGATAATGTGATGAATTGTAACAAAATAAAAGAGAACTTGGTAGATATTGCACTAAAAATGTGTTTCAAGATCAATCGGATTTGTATAAATTACTTTACAACCATTGATAATTTTTGTTCCTTTATCTCCCTTAAGACTAACAACTATTGCTTTGTCTGGTTTATAATAGTCGATAAATGCTCTTAGGCTTTTTTCAATCTTTCCAACATTTGTATGTATCTTCACCTCAATTGGAATTATTTTATTATCTATTTCGACAATAAAATCAACCTCAGTTTTATTTTTAGTTCTCCAATATTTTGGTTTAAAACCTATCTTCAAAAGTTCAGTTAAAACATAGTTTTCAAACAGTTTTCCATCGATGTTTACTTCAAATGTATTAGCAATTATATTTTTTAAACCGGTATCCACAAAATATAATTTTGGTTGTTTAACAATCTCCTTTTTTTTATTTGTAAAGAATGGAAGGACTCTATATATCAAATAGCTTTTTTCCATTGCATCAAGGTATTTTTTTACAGTTTGAAATGACATACTAAGATTATTACTAATCGTGTCATATGAAATAATGCCGCCAATTGAAAAAGCAAGATATTTAGCAAACTCTTCCAAGGATCTAATATCATCAATAGAAAATGTACGCGCAACATCCTTTAAAAGCATAGTTTCATAAAGGTCTCTTAGAATTGTTTTTTTAATATCAATATCCTCTGTTAAAACAACTTTTGGGTAACCACCATAGGTTGCATGTTCCCAAACCATTCGTTCCAGGATTTTTGGAGTTAATTCTTTTTGATTTTTAGCTGATAAGAATTCTCTTAAAGAAAAGGGGTATAGTTTAATAATTGATACTCTTCCAACGAGAAACGATAGTATGTCTTTTGAGAGAATGATTTCTGAAGAAGAGGTAATCCAGAGTTTATGGTCTGAATCGACAAGATATTTTAATTTTCTTCCAGCATCCTTACAATATTGAATTTCATCTAAAACAGAAATATCGTAACTTAAAATAAACTGTTTTTCAAATTTTTTAACATCTTCTTCAAATAATGATCGTGCATCAGGATCATCAAATAAGATATATGAAGAGTTTTTGTTTTCAATTTGTTTTTTTAGAAAGGTTGTTTTACCTGCTTGTCTAGCACCAACTACTACAACCATGTTATAGTTATTAGATATCTTATCAAATTTTACTCTCATGTCTCGTTCAATATACATATTATTAGTTATGTTTACAAACTATAAATATTTTACTAAAATTAAACTGTAGTTTAATAATAGCAAACCTAAAATTAAACTATAGTTAAATAAAAGTTATATGAACTTGCCAGGTATTTGCTTGGATATCCTTTATTCTCATAAAAAAAGGATTAGACTTGGCAAATTAATAGATAATGTGATGATTTGTAACAAAATAAAGGAGAACTAGCTTTTTACTGGTAACCACCTATTTTTAAACTAGGATCGCCAAATAAAATCCATTCTTCAAGTGCTAAATAATTAAGCCAAACAACTGAGTTACCATTTGAGTTCATTTGTTCGCTAACAGACCAGGCTATATCATCATCCAAGTATCTCTTAATTGTCTCTCCCCAGATCTTTCCAAGAGTATCTATACCATCTGCATAGGCTTCAAAAACACTCATAGCCGTATGTCCAGTAAGAGATTCTGTATACATTGTAGTAGGGTAAATGTTACCTTCGGTAGTTAAAGCAAAACTTGCAATTGCTCCACCATTAATATGTTTCACAAACTCCCAAGCAATGGGACTAGATACTGTATCAAAATCTCCATTTGAACATGATGCAAATATTGCTACCGGTAGTTTATCACCATTTGTTAGTTTTTCAACCTCAGATATATTGTACCCAGATGGAAATGGAATCTGTATACTTCTCTTTTTATTAAAAGGTGGATAAGTTATTATTTTTGTAGGTGAACCATGCATTGCAAAAAGTAAGAAACCAGCACCGTCATTTATTGCACGGTTTATGTTTCTATTTGTAAGTCTTTTTGCACGAATTCCGAAAATTACACCTGAATAAAGCTTCTTTGCAGTGAAAGTATCAAGGCATTTTGAGACTTGATTTCCCATATATTCTCCTTCCCATGCAATTCTATATGTCATACCGGTGATATTCTTAAAAACCATAGCTAAAAGGATTTCTTCCCATGTATTTGGATGAGTGTCTCCTCCACACAGAATCAAATTATTGAACCATTCTTGACCAAACACATAATTTTCATAATCAATTATCTTATTTACAACAGTTTCAACCTCCTCTGAGTTCTGGCAAAGAACTCTACCGACATATATATCTGGATATAAGTCAACCTCATCTATTGCACCATCTGAACCTAATTCACCAAAAACACTATTATTGTTTGAATCCCAACTGCAAAAGCTATTATTTTCATCATATATATCAGCGTAATATAAATCTGTTATAAACCCACTTGATCTAACAGAACAAATATCTGGAAATAAAAAATCCCATTTGAATTTGACATTACCTCTTAATTGTATTTTTGAGTATCTTACTGGAAGATTTTCCTTTCCACCAACAAACATTACATATTCTGCATCCCAGTTTTCAATTGTATTTTTTATAAAATATTTTATCTTTTCAGCATCATCTCTTCCTTCAGTTGGAAAGTAAACACTATTGTAAATATCATCCAGTGTTACAATTATAGTTGCAACTTCATGCTGTTTTTTATGATTTATTAAAGGCTGTAATTCTTCTGAAAAAATTGCTGGTGTAATAATTATCAGATCATATTTTTCATTAGAATCAGCAATTGACACAAATGAACTAATTCCACTTAAAAGAAAAATTCCTAAAATTAATATGACTATAAATTTCTTCATGTTTTTCCTCCTTAAATTTTTTTAATAATTAATTTATATATAAATTTTTCTTATCTAAATTTGAACCTTTGTAGAAATTCAGCCATTTTATAGATAACTATAATTCTCATAAGGGACAATCAAAATTTGAAAATTAATATAGAATGTTATGATTTGTAATAAAAGATTATAGAATTTGTTAGGTTCAGTTTTAAGTAAGAAAAATATTTTATTTTAAGTATCCCATTTATTTAAGAATTCCTCAGATTTTGTTTTTAAGGTTTTTCTAGAGCTAGTAGTATGTTTTTTTACAAATCTAGTAACCTCATCCTTATTTTCAATTTGAGAAAAAAACATATCAATTGATTGTATTGCTTTTTCTGCGATAACTTTTTTACATTCATCTGTAAGATGAGGAGTTGTTTTAATATTATCTACTTTTAAAAGCTCTTTTGTAATCTTAGGAATAAGATGGGGTTTGGCAAGTGCTATCTTACCAGAATGACCAACAACATTTGCTACTGTAACCATATATTCATCATTTATAAAGCTGTAATATCTATCAAAAATCGAGTCAAATTTCTTATTTTTATCAACTTTTGTAAGATTAGCTATGATAAACATTGCCTGCCAGGTAAGTATCCTATATCTACTACCTAATAATTTTATAAAAAAATCCATATGTGGATATAGTTTATCAGGATATTCTTCACTTAGTTCCATTAACACCTTCCCACACCCGTATCTGATTGCTGCCTTTTTAGAAGATGTACCATCAATGATTTCTGTAAGTAAATCAAAATTCTGTTTTACCTTATCTAAAAGTTCATCTTTTGTAATTGATTTATCTACAAGTTTACCCAATAAATCATGTTTCATGTGAAAACCTCATTACCAAATATTGTCTCTCTTTTTTAAGTTTTTATAACATTTTTTAATATTAGCCTAAATAAACTTTTAGTTGTTTCTTACAACACCATATACCATTTGGTATCGTTATATTTTAAAATCATAAATCGATTTGATACTTAATTGTAATGAGGGATATACATGACAAAAATGGGCAAAACTGAAAAATGGTTTATGAACAGACCAAAACATAACCTTAAGGCAGCAGATAAGCTTGAAAGGTTATTAAAATATGTTGATTTTAAAGAAAAACAAAAATTCCTTGAGATTGGTTGTGGTAATGGTGCAGCCTGTAAACATATTGCTGAAAAATATGGTCTAAATGTAACTGGGGTAGATGTTGATCCAGAGCAAATTAAAAATGCTATTAAAGGTATTGAAAAAATTCAAAATATTCAGTTTTTTGAAGGAGACTCAGCGAATCTAAAATTTAATGACAATTATTATGATATTGTTTATTCCTCGGGAGTTTTACATCATATAAACAATTGGAAGAGGGTGTTAAAGCCGAATGGATATTATATTTTCAGTGATCTGGCTTATTCACGGTTTACAAAAAGACTTTTCAAAAACATTACCAAGAACTATGGTTTTTACACAATCGAAGATATAACAAATTTTATGAAAAACAATGATTTTAAAATATTTCAAAAAGAAAAAACTAAAGGAGTTATATTAAAAACACATAATTTAATATTTAGGAAAACATAGTCAACAGATAATCGCAGACAAACAAAAAAATAGACACTTTAATTACATTATTTACTCTGTAAATTCCATCTAACATGCAGAGTATATAGATTTTTAGATATAGATTATTAATAAAATTATATAAAATAAAGCAAAGTAAATTTTATTTACATATTTATTTTGTTCAAATTTTTATGAAAAACATTATTATATTATCAAACTCTTTTTATTGTAAAAATTTTTATGGGAGGTAGATAAATGAAAAAAATAATACCATTTTTTATTGTAGGCTTGTTTATATTAAGTGGAATAAATTGTGTGGAATCAAATGAGAGAATTGATTATGGGTTTTGTTCAGAATATAAAATAACTATTGCCCCAATTTCTTATCCAAATTCGCAATACAATGAAATTAATACTTACCTGGTATCATATAAAACCTATTCAAAAGGGATAAAAGAAAGCTATGAAACAATGGAAAGGGTGAATAATTATCAGACTTTTGATTATGTAATAATCACAACTGAAGATTTATACAGTGCAATTACCTCATCACTGTTTTTGGATTGGAAAGAGTTTATCGGTTATAATGTAAAGATTGTAAATATCACAGACAGCGAGATTTCTTCACAGTCTGGTAAGGATTTACAAGAAAAGATAAGAAATTTTCTTAGAACCTATTATTTAGATTGGGGGCTTAATTTTTTACTAATTGTTGCTGATCATGAAACAATTCCCATGAGGTATTGTTATCCAGATCCAACAAATCATAGATTTGATATTTTTGATATTACCAGTGGTGAGGTTCCAACTGATTATTATTATGCAGATCTGTCAAGTAGTGATTCTGATTCATGGGATTTAGATGGGGATGGCTATTATGGTGAATACGGGCAAGACCTTCCTGATTTTTATCCAGAGGTTTATGTTGGTAGAATTCCAACTAGTGTAAAATCAAGAATCACATATACCCTTGATAAACTTGTAACTTTTGAGCAGGATACAGGGGATTGGAAACAAAACGCATTGCATGCTGGTGCGTTCTTTTATTTTACAAATGAAGACAACAGTGGATATCCTGCAATGGATGGTGCAAAGCTTTCATATCATATTGAAAATGATCTTATGGCTGGTTGGAATGTTAGTCGCTACAGTGAACAAGAGGGTTTGGAAAAATCTATCTATGATTGGCCTGCTTTAAGTGAGGCAGCGTTTTGTGACGATTGGCGAAATGGCAAATATTCAATAATGAATTGGCAGGGGCATGGCTGGGTAAATGGTGTTTCTAGAAAGGTTTGGTCATCTGATGATGGAGACGGGGTTCCAGAGACAAATGAAATGGAATGGATTAGTTTTTGTAATCTTTATTCAAATCTTGATGATGATTATCCATCTATTGTAACAGCTGAGTCCTGTTATATAGGATGTCCAGAAAAGGCATCTGGTGGAAATATTGGTATTAATTTACTGACTGACCCGTCACTTGGTTCTTCAATTGGAGTTATTGCATCTGCTCGCTCGCCTTATGGTTCTTTTGATTGGCCAAATTCTCCAGGAGGTTCTGATCAAATCATCTACGATTTCAACCGTTTTATGATAAATGATTCAAAAAAGGTAGGTGAAGCCTTCTATGACTCAAAATATTTCTGTAATCATAACTATGGCTGGAATCACTATCTTGAATATAATGATATGTTCACGTTCAATCTTTTTGGAGACCCCTCCCTTGAAATAGAGGGAATTAGTTTAGAAAACCTTCCACCTGTTAAACCGACAATTGAGGGACCTGACAAAGGTGTACCTGGAACTGAATATACATATTGCATTGTTGCAACCGATCCAGAAAATGACTCTATATATGTAAAATGGGAGTGGGATGATGGAACAAGTAGTGATTGGTTGGGTCCATATGAATCTGGAACTGAGGTATGTGATACTCACATTTGGGAGAAAAAAGATTCGTACATGATATCAGTTACTGTAGAAGATGAACATGGAGCAAGTGTGAGAGCATATAAGGAAGTAACAATTCCAAGTAAAGTACCTGTTAGGATTTGATTAAACTCTAGTATAATCTTTTTAATATAAAAGAAAAAAAGAGAAAGGAGTTTTGAACTATAGAACTCCTAATAGTTGTCGTAATATCGGAAACAGATTTGGAAAGCGTTCAAACAGCCAATTAAGAATAGGAAAGCTTGGATTGGGTGGCACGACCCGGATTCTATAGACAAGGTTTTCAACATCTCCTGTAACATAGATATAGCCGCGTTCACCCACAGCAACCCCATTGAAAATCCAGGTTGGCATACCAAATACAGCAGGTTTACCAAGGGCTAAACCATCCGCCACGAGGCTTATGGTACCCGTATTCGGATCAATGCGCGTTAGTCGCCCGATCCCACTTTCTACAACTAGCAAGCTCCCGTCGTGGTCCACCACCAAGCCTTCAGGGCAGATTAGCCCATCAGCCACAGCCAGTTTCTGTATGATTCCATCAGCCACGATCTGCCACACAATTCCGGTGGCCCAGTCTGCTACCCAAAGATCATCATCTGTGTATGCTAACCCCGTAGGAATATACAATCCCGAGGCTAAAGTTGTACGATCACCTGTTGCATGATCCTGGCGGACCACGCTACCGGTACCAAACTCAGCTACAACCAGATCCTCCTGGAATCGGACTGCGTTCATTGGCAAATTGTAGTAATTCGTTTCCAAGACAGCATGCGTCTTGGGATTCCAAACCTCGACCGTATTACCATACCAAGAACTCAGAATCAAGTTTTCGCCATCAGGTGCCGCAGTCATGGGTGCATCAAAGAAGAAGTCAACCCCACAAGTCCCAGGTTTACCGCTATAGATGTCGAATTCCTTGACTGTCCAAAAATCTGCGACGAAAATCGATCCGCCACCCTTGTTATCGGGTAGAAATGCGATGCCGCCTGGAGATATAAGCCCGCCTGGGCTAATCAGTTTTACGTTGTTATTTTCCTTTATTTTGTAGATTGTTCCATTACGGAAGTTCGACACATAAAGTTGATCATTAGCATCAAATGCTAAGTTGTCCAAACTAGCTTCACCAATATCCGCAACAACGGTGCATTCACCACTATTTACATCGCAGTAAAGGACTGTTTCATCACTTGCAGCAATATGAAGTTCACCTTTGGAATTAAATGCACATGCGGCTGCACCAACGTTCGTGACAACTTCAACATCTGCTGTGTCAACGTCAATTCTAACTATCTGACCATAAAAAGGGCGAGGAGCATACAAAAGACCATCTGGACCGAAATCAAAACCGTTAAAGCTCAAAGCAGGGTTGCCAGTACCCAAAATTTTTATTGGCGGATCGATTAAATCTGGATCGATTTCATAAAGACCATCATCAACAAAGGCCTGAGCCACAAACAGTCTACCCTCATCGTTGAATGCAATTGGATTAACGGAATCTGCAATGTACTGCTTACTAAATGTGCCATCTGGCTTTAGCCGACCCACTTCATCAGTGATGATATCAGTCCAATAAAGAGAACCATCTGGACCAAAGGTTAAGTCATCTGGTCCCTCAACGCCCTGTTGAGAGTCCATACGCTTAATAATCTTACCATTTTTAGGATTCATTATTACAATCTCGCCTCCTAATGCACTGGCGATATAAAGGTTTCCATCTACGCCGATTTTCATCCCATTTGCACCGTTAACTGGTGCACCTCTCACTAGGACCTCTACGGTTACGGTTCCAATATCTAGTGGTTGTGCTTCAGTACCAGAAAATCTGTCATCAATGATTAAATCTTGATGTTTTTTTTCTAAAAATATATTATCATTCATAGCCCCAGCTACTGGTAAAACAGTAGCCGCTATCAACAACGTACATACCAAAATACCTACTATTTCCTTTTTCAATTTTCCTTCCTCCTTAATTAAACCTATTTTAAATATAACTTTACCCAACGAGGTGGGATTTTCTTCCGCCTCGCTCGTCAAAAATCAATGATTTTTCTGATTTTATAACATGTATTATCTAAAGATATCATAGATTATATCTGAAAAACATGCGATAATTGCTCAACTTATATTATCTATTTTGAATTTTTTTTTCCTTTCCTCCCCCAATATAAATAATTGGATTATAACCCAGTAATATAATATTAAAATTTAAATATTTCCTTAACAATCGTTAATAAAAACAACTGTAAAAAATAAAAAAATTATTGGATTGATTTCATCTAGTCCTGATCAATCCAAGTAGTTTTTCCAGCATTGGGTAAAATATAAAAATCCATTGATTCCATTTATAATTTATTGATCTGTATCTAGGAATATTTACATCAAGAGTACTAACATTACTTTTTTCATTGAAAATATCAATAGCTGTTACTTGAATTGTATAATTATCAGTCATTTTCCAGGTATGAGAAACTGTTACATCTGTTCCCGATGGTACAAATGTTGTTTCATCATCATAACCATCATCCCATTCAATATAATAATAAACATTATCATCATCAGGATCAACAGAATTTAATGTGTAATTGTAGGTTATATCTTTTGAGCCTTCAGTTGGTCCATCAATTATAGGAGCATTTGGTACATTATTAGTGCATTCAATTACTAGTGAATAACCAACCACTGCATAATCCCAACTGGAAGAATGCCAATAATCTGGAAGCCACCATTTAATATCAGGATAATTAGAGCATGGTGAACCAATATTTACATCATAGATATCAAATGAGACATATTGAGGATCATTATGATCATCTCCAGAAGGATTATCAATATCATTACTAGGATCACTTAATGCAATCTTTTTCTGATCGAAGTTAACTCCCGCACAGGATACAAAGTGTGATGCAACACCTACGCATTCACCTTCAATAACTCTTGCGAATTGGATTAATAAAACAACGGATTTATCGTTCTGAATTGCATCTGCAATTAAATCAAAGGAAGGAAATTCATAATCAGTTATCTTAAATCCTTCATCAAGTCCAACATTTTCAAACCATTCTTCAATATCCTCAATCCAAGTATAAAGATCCAAATAAATCGTAGAGGTTATATTCAACAGATTTGCAATTTCACAAACAAGACAAGGTACATTTTCTTGTGAATGATCATCTCCACCACCATAGTCCTCAACAAGTGGGAAAGTATCCTTTCCATCTCCAGGCTTCCCATTTGATTTGCTATACCTTGAATCAAACCACCAGAAGCTATTAGCTAAAGATACTGCATGGCAGTAAGTAAAACCTGCCCAATCATCACCGCCTACCGTTGAATCAAGATTACAGTTTGGACCTGGTGCAACAACCACAGGTTTCATAGGATCTATTGGTTCTCCTACCTCAGTTACCTGCACATCATCACCACCTGCAGTTGATTCAGCAATACCATTTCCTCCATCAAGAATTGTCTTCCAATTCTCCTGTTTATTTGCAAAATCAGGCATTCCACTAGGTGCATAATTTGAATATGATGGGTAATAGTACCATCCCCTATCAATAAGTTCATTTGTAAGTGTTTCATTTTCGATGTTTATTTTAGTATTAAACGTTCCAGTCACTGGAAGAGCAACGATTGATGTTAAGAGCATGCAAACAAAAATTCCTATTATCTTCTTTTTCATCTTGGTTTCCTCCCCAATAATTTAAAATTTCAATATTTTAATGCAAAAACTAAATATAAATGTTTCCTAAGGAAAAATTAATTGAAATATTTATAAAAAAATAACAAAAATTGAAAAAATTTGGTTTTAATTGCTAATAAGTAAAATATATCTTAAATGAAGAACTTATTTATAAGATTTCAATATCTTATATATCATATAATGAGACCGTCAAAAAGATTTGTAAGATTAATTGAAAGGTATTTTCCTAAAAGATTCATACTTGCAAAATTTACCCATTATCCAATTTTTAGAAAAATAATCTACAAGATGCTTTTTGATAAAACCGATACAACTTACCTTACAAAGGACAACATTGTTGAAATAACTCTTAACAAGAAAATTGAACCGGTGGAAAACATTGTAGTTCCTTCAAAGGTTGTTGAATATTTTATTGACAAAGCAAGCTATCATTTCATTATGGACTTTTGCTTGTGCAGGGAGGCAATGCAATGTAAAAATTATCCTATAGAGCTTGGTTGTCTTTTTATGGGGGATGCTGCAAAAAAAATCCCCAAAGAACTTGGAAGGCCTGCTACCAAGAAAGAAGCACTTGCCCATGTGGAAAAATGCAGAAAGGAGGGATTAGTCCATCTAATCGGCAGAGATAAACTTGATGAGACCTGGCTTGGAGTGGGTTCAAAGATTCCTTTGATTACTGTCTGTAATTGCTGCAATTGTTGTTGTCTTTGGAGAATGCTTCCGCATCTTGATAGTAAGCTTTCTTCAACAGTAAAAAAAATGCCTGGTGTAAAGATAGTTGTTAATGAAAACTGCACAGGCTGTGGAACATGTACAGATGATATTTGTTTTATTGATAATATAAAAATAAAAGATGGTGTTGCAGAGATTGGTAAAGATTGCCTTGCATGCGGCCGATGTGTAGAAGTTTGTCCAAATAATGCAATTGAACTTATAATTGAGGATAACGATTTTATAAAAAAAACAATTGAAAGAGTAAATAAGGCTGTAAGTTGATGTTAAAAACCATTAGAATTTTCTAGGATTTCAATAACTTTACTAAGTAATTGTTCTGCATCCTTAATAATTAAGCTTGCATCCTTTTTTGTTTCAACAAACTCAAGACCATAAAGGGTCTCATGCCTTTCCTTTCTGTAAGAGTCCAGGGAATTTATAAGATATGGAGCAATTTCATTTGAATAATTCTCCCTAATATATAGAACCAAACAATAATGACTTTTTTCAGAAATCCCATCCTTGTAAAGCAAGGCTCTTGAAGAATGAAACATTGATGTATATCCATAGATAATTGTGGGTCCATATAGCTTTTTATCAAACGACTCTTTCGCAGTTTTAAGTTTATTCTCCGCTATTTCTAAGGATCGTTTAGCTTTATCAATATCTAAAGAGGTCCTTCTTAGAAGCCTTTTTTCAAAGCATTCAGAAATATTCACTCTATCACCGGGATATTACCATAGAGCGCTATTCCGTTCTTTACAATCTCCCTATAGAATGGTTTATCTTTAGAGGCATGTTCTCTCCAGTCTGACCATTTCATAATTAGAAGATTTATTTCTTTATTGACCTTTTTTTCATAGATTGATATATCTATCTTCTTATCTTGGCCTATTATCAGTAGGTCGATATCTGATTTATAATCGTCTTTTCCTTCAGCAGTTGACCCATATAATGTTATACTTGAAACTGCCGGAATTTTATCTTCTAAAATTTTTATCAAATTGGAGTCTTGAATCTTTTTAATTGAGAATGCTATCTTTAATTGAAGAAAAAATCTGTTTTCCATATTTGGTTTCAATGACCTTTGGTTACCCCACCTATGTTCTACTAATATATTTTGTTTAACTTGTTTTTGTTTTTCGTGAAAGTCCTCTAAGATGAATTTGTTCATAGGGGTTGTTAAAGAAGTATTGGATTATTTTCATCGATGTTGTATTAAATATCATGACATATGTTATATCTTTTAAAACATTTAATATTATTGTTTTTTTTAAAAAACAATTGTTATTTTTTTTGATACAATTATCTTTAAACAAGTAGAATTGCATATTATCTAATCAGTAATTGAAAATTAATAGATAATGTACTGAATTGTAACAAAAAATAAATTATCTGATTTATAATCTATACAATATCGGTATCGGCTAAATATTTCATGAGCCGATATATATCCAACCTTATCAGTATTACATTAATAGAAATAAAGTAAATATTTATATTAATTTTTAACGACAAAGCAACTTTATTAATGGATTTAAAAGCGGTTCCAGACCAGGATAGCGATTTTTTATATTTACGAGAAACTGAAGTAATGGTAATAAAAAACCATATTTAGTAATATGAATTGTCAATGGATCAGACCAATCACCCTCAGCACCCATTGAATTTTTTACTTTTACCTTCACATCATATATACCTGGATTTCGCCATGAGTTTGTTGCAGTGCAAATCTCACCTAGCCTATAATAACCAAGCCATCCACTGTTTGACCCGTCCCCCCAATCAAAGAAGAATTCCAAAGGAGGGTCTGTATCAAAATCAGTTCTTACCTCATAAATGCATGTGTCTGGTAATTTTGCACATTCCGGACCTTGGAAGTGGTCAAATTTTGGGTCCATTCTAATGTATAAACCCTTCCTATAAGTTCTATTATCAAAACTAATGTTTGCATCATATGTAGGAATACGACTATAATAATTAAACCAAGTATCAGGAAGTCTAAGTCCGTCTGGTCCGTCCCAACCAAAGTTTATATGGACCTCAAAGCCAGGGGGATCACCAGTATATTCATAACCATCGATAATCATTGCATGTGGAAATTCCTTCCCGCTTGTCTTATTATGACCTACTGTATAAAACATAATTGGACGACCATGATCTATTTCATCTACGATTTCTGATTCGTTTAATTGTGTGTCCCATTCGCAATAAGCATTAATTGATGGAAAGTGTTCAATTAGTTCGTTTATGAGTTTAGGGATATAGGTTGTATTATCTACTGTCAAATATCCACCAGTTCCAAAATCCTTTTGAATCACAATTGCAGTGTCATACAGCAAGCGTGA
>SMTZ1_10004808_pt1 | contig 14347 bp, 9 predicted proteins | sample DeeMarSWOR136_30_FD_25667 | JGI IMG/M metagenome (IMG submission 25667) | reverse complement strand
AGACTTCCTGACAACCAAAAGGCTGATGTGGTGGTATTGGCATTAGGGGCTGTTCCGGATACTCACAAACTTGCTGGGAGAGAACATGTTCTTGATGCCTACGAGGTCCTCCTCAGCCAGGGAAAAGGTGTGGGTCGGAATGTGGTTGTCATCGGCGGAAGTGGCGTTGGCCTTGATGTTAGCCTTTTCTTAATGGAGAAAAAAGGAAAGAGAGTTACTCTCATTGATATGTTACCTCAGATGGGAGGTGACTTGAATGCCTTGTTACAACCTTATCTGCTTGAGCTGGCACGTGAGAAGGGAATCGAATTCCTGAATAGTGCAGAAGTAGTAACGGTTGAGAAAGGGAAAGTCCACGTTAAAACTCTTCTGGGAGATAAGACTTTAGTTTGCGATACCATTGTCTCGGCGATCGGGTTTGTTGCACGGCCGACCGAACAGCTAAAAGAGTCATTTGGACAAAAAGGAATGAAGGTTTTTGTCGTTGGAAGTGCTATCGATGCCGGAAAATTATTTGATGCAACCCAGAGTGGTTTCTGGACAGCAGTAGAGCTCTAACAAGAATTGCGTTTCAACTGACAATATATCTTTCAAAGGTTGAGGGCCGAATGGCTGCGTTTTTGATCTGAAGTGATTGGGTCTAGTGGATAGTAGGGTTTGATTACTTACAAAGAGGGCGAAATCCTTTTGAGTAAAGAAATCTCTTGAATTCGACTATCCCCGCCCCAAGGGGCGAGGCATTACGCCGAATTCATGGCTGTCGCCACCGAGATTTCTATCATGGCTGACGCCACCGAGATTTCTATAATATATTTTTTGAGCCATTCATCCCCACAGCAGAGCTGTGGGGTATTCTGGCACATTTTTATAAATAGTTTCATTCAATATGTAGAGAAAGCATTGAGATAAAACCCGTAACGTGTAACCTGAGATCAGCAACTTGATTTTCTCTTTCCAATCGAATGATGAAGTGTGGATATATTATTTTTCTTTTGTTTCCTATACAGACACTTTCTTCAGATTATCAGAAAGTCAGTACACGTTACTTTGATTTTTTCTTTACTGAGTATGATAGAGCAGTAGTAGAGCACTTGGCAAGGGAATCTGACACCATTGCCGAAGGAGTTATGTCAGATTTAGGAGTTACACCTAAGGGGACGATTAAAGTTTATATCACCACGGGAAATGGATTCCAGAAGGCACAGCCATACCATAGTGTTATACCTGATTGGTTTTCAGGGGTTTCATATCACAGGTTATCACTGATCATAGTAAAATCACCTCGAGCAATAAGAAGGGGAAACTATGATCTGAGAAAGACGTTCATCCATGAACTGGCTCATATTCTTTTGAGTGCACCCTTTAGGGATAATGAGCATATCCCAAGATGGCTCAATGAGGGGGTGGCGATGTATGAGTCTCGGGAATGGAGTTTTACCAGGGTTTCTACCATAACGCAGGCCGTTCTCACGGATTCCCTGTTACCACTATCTGAGATTACTCATGCGTTCCCTATGGAGTGGAAGAAAGCTGAACTTGCCTACTGTCAAAGTTTCTATCTCATATCGTTTTTAATTACCAAATATGGTAAAAAAAGATTCCATGACTTTATTCGATATTATAGCAAAGAGAGAATGCTTGAAGAAGCTTTCCTAAAGGTGTATGGTATGAACATGAACCGATTGGAAAAAAAGTGGCGTAGCTATCTCAAGATGAGATTTAGCTGGATTCCCATTATAACCAGTACTAGTACCCTATGGTTCTTAATTACCTTAATTTTCTTCTATGGTTATATCAGAAAAAAACGCAGAGTAAGTGTGACATTACAACAATGGGAAAAAGAAGAGTTACAATGAGGTATATTCTATGCATCTGCTTGAAAGACCTGATTTAGCCCCCTATGCGGCAAAAAGTAATCTCTCAAGAGGAAGGAGATACAAGGAAGATTTTAAAGATGATCGACCTGCTTTTGAACGGGACCGTGACCGCATCATTCACTCATCTGCTTTTAGGAGACTTGAATACAAAACCCAGGTATTTGTTAACCATGAAGGAGATTACTATCGTACTCGATTGACTCACTCACTGGAGGTAGCTCAAATTGCCAAGGGAATAGCGAGAAGATTAAGACTGAATGAAGAACTTACAGAATCACTTGCATTGGCACACGATTTAGGACACACCCCTTTTGGTCATTCTGGAGAGAAGGCGCTCAATAGACTGATGAAAGATATGGGGGGGTTTGAGCATAATCTTCAGAGCTTGAGAGTAGTAGAGGTGCTTGAGGACAAGTATCCTGAGTTTAAAGGTTTGAATTTGACCTGGGAAACACGAGAGGGCATTGTCAAGCATTCATCTAGTTGTGATAGCCCAAGCTATGCCTACCTTGTTGAATACCAACCTGATACTGTCCCGACACTTGAAGCACAGATTATCAATCTTGCTGATGAGATTGCATACAACAATCATGACATCGATGATGCATTAGAGGCAGGTTTCTTAACTTTTGAGGGATTAAGGGAAGTTGAACTTTGTGAAGAAATTATACAGAGAGTAGTGGAAAAGCACCCTGGAATTCCAGAGTATAAAAAAAAGTATCAAACCATAAGTACCCTGATTGGTCATCTCATTAATGATGTGGTAAGCTCTTCTGAGGAGAACATCAAGCAAAATCAGATTAAAACGATCGAAGATGTGAGATCTGTCAACAAAATTCTGATTTCTTATTCACCACAGGTAGGGAAGAAAACAGCAGAGCTTAAGGACTTTCTCCAAAAAAACGTATATCAACACTATAAGGTAGAGAGAATGAGAGTAAAGGCAGAACGTTACGTCACGCTTCTTTTCGAGACATACAGGGATAATCCCAGTTTGCTTCCACAAAAGTACATTGAGAGAATAGGGAGTGAACCAAAGGAGAGAATCATATGTGATTATATCGCAGGCATGACGGATAGATATGCCTTGGATGAATATAAAAAGCTTTTTGAACCCTACGAACGAGTTTAGGAACCACACGAAGGTCGTTTAAATAAAAGAATTACACAAAATACATTGGAATTTGCTTAAGTGTCATTATAAAGCATGTATCGTTCATCAGATGTCCTGCATCGTGATCCTTGTTCCCTGCTCCCTATTGATAGGTAGTAGGTTCTATGCCTTTTTCCCTTAAAAAACTGATGAGTTTGTGATGTAACTCAAGGTGGGTTAGAAGAACTTTTTTCTCCCCTATCTTGAGGAGAATTCCAGGGATGTTTATCCATATCTTATTTTCTTGATCATTCTTAGAAGCTGCAAACGTTATGAGAGGTGATTGATAGTGTATGTTTAAGAAGTCGAGGACTTTTTTAATAGTGGTTACTGTATCTTCTTCGTCTGTAAGTCTTAAAAGAGGAAACCCCTGTTTTGTGAGAAGGTGCAAGAGTTTTGGAGATTTATTTTGTAAATAGATGAGGTATTTCTTTCCATTTTTCACAAAGGTTCTATCTACTGTTATATTTAAAGCCAGACCAGTACTGTCTCTATTGTAAACTGAAATTGGCACATTTTTTGAGTAATCTTGTCCTGCTAATTCTAGGAGGGTATCAACAAAAGTTAATTTATCGGTGAAATCGATCTTTGAAATTTTTGGTAAGCCTGCACTCTCTCCTGTATCCTCTATCATGGAGGAAACCTCATCTTCACGTTGTTCAAAAAGATTAATGTCAATCAATTTTATTGCCAGTTCCTCTAAATAGTTTTTAATTGGCATAGGTGTTTTGTGCTCTGGTGAGTGAATTAAATTAACGACTAAGACCTTTTGCGCTCCACCATTAGGGAATACTGTCCAATCACCCATGATTTTTACCAGCACATCTTGACCTCTCACCAAAGGCTCGCCATGCTTAATCACTTTGAAAAAACTCATTTCTTTTATAATGTGGTCTAGGGTTGATTCCAAATCCTGGTCATTCCTGGAAGGGATTATTTTGTAATTGCTCCACTTTGATTGAATAACCTCTTTTATATCAGGGGGAAGACGGTTCTCAGGGTCTACAATAATAGTAGTGTTATTTTTAAATTGTAGTATGGGATAGATAGTGGTGTCTAGAGATAGTTGACTCCCTTCAAAATCTGGAAATTCATGGATTCCCTCCTGCTGTATAGTACCACCAGATTCTTCTAAGAGGGCAGCGATTCCATCTTTTAAAAGTCTGCTGATGTTTACCTTTTCTAGAGTAACCTTTCTTTCGGGCTTCAGAGCAGGAGATTTTGGTTTTTCTTGTTCTGGCATTGAAGGAATGGTTACACTGACGTCTTCAGGTTGTTTAATAATTATTTTATAATTCTTATTTTTGGGAGGGAGGTTAAGAGGAATAAGAATTATTTGATAATCTTGTATAGTGTTGAGATCTTTTACATCTGGATTGAGTTCTTTTATGAGATTAAGATACTCATTAAAAATGAGATGATCAGGTATGCTATACGTGCTTCGCAAAACGTTGATGAGATGTTCCCTGGGTAAGAGGGTATGTCTTTGCACCACTACATCAACTATTTCCTCAACTCCCTCCAGCTTGTAGGGAAGGGGTGAAAGAGTAGATAAGAGAAAAATCAAAAACAAAACATAGTGTTTTTTGATTTTCATAATACTCTCCTTTTATTTTCCATTATGATAGTACCCACATTTGTTTTATCTTATCCAGGCTCATCTTTAAATAATCTCTGTCCCGAGAAAATACCTCGAGAGTCATAGTTTCATCATAGCCTATAGTATTAAGCTCTTTAAATATCTTCCGGAAGTCAATCATTCCCACACCAATAGGAAGATGGCTATCCTCTTTCCCATAGTTATCACTGATATGAATGTGAGATAGTTTATCGGCATATCGTCTGATAAACTCAGGTGATCTGTCTTTCTTTGTGCCTATATGGGCATGGGCAATATCAAGGGTAAGCTTGAGATCGGGATGTTTTAAAAAAATTTTTTCAAACTCACTGGGTTCTGTTGGAGCATGAATTTCGGGAAACATATTTTCGATACAAAGTGCCACCTTCAATTCAGCAGCTTTACTAATTATAATTGCAAGGCTTTCGTCTGCATATTTATGGGCTTTATGCTTTACCTGTTTTCCTAATCCCCGAATAGTGCCTGGGTGTATGATAAACTTTTTTATGCCCAGCGCAACACCTGCCTCCAGTGCTTTGATGTACTCATTGATGGAAGTATTTCTTATGCTCTTATAGAGATCAGCAATGCTCAAAAAAGTGGGAAGGTGTCCCATAACTTCTAATTGATAGGTAGAGAGCGCCTCTTTTATTCTGTCTTTTTCTTTTAAAATTACTTCAGGTGTGGCTTCAGGGGCGTCTATGGTAAGTTCGATATAATCAAAACCAAGTTTTCCTAGCTCTTTAATTTCCTCCACAACCGATTTTGTGGGGAAATTCATAGCACCATATTTCATCTGACTTCCTTAAGAGTATAGTAAATTTATTTTTTGACGCAGGTGAATCCCGTGAGATAACTACTTTAGGTCTCTTATTAGATTCACCCTATGAAATAACCGGGTGTACTCCGTGGAATAGGGAGTGAGTGAATGGGGCATATACTTTTTTATTGTTCCAAAAGATGTTATACTCCACAGGGTACAAATAAGTTATGACATTTTATCTAACACGCTGAAAGCAGATTATCAAAATTTTGAATAAATAAAACCATAAAGCGTGATTAAATTTTTTGTTCCGTGTCTAACGAAAAAAACATAAAATTTTTTCTGCGAGTATCGGCGAAAATCTGCGTGCTATTTAATCAAGATATAAAGCGAAATGGATAATGTCAAGGTAAAAGTTTCTTAAAAAATAGTGAATCACGAAGCACAGGTAGAAATATAATGTCATTATTGCGTTTTCCTTCTTGCACTTCATGGTTTCAATTTTCTTCTCTATACATAATCTACCTTACTTTTAGCATCTTATGCCTGAAAATGAGTGCATGTAGTGAACAACTGCCGTCTGATTTCCTCAAAAGTGCTAAGGCACTACACAGACGCACACCTCCTATTGACGGACACAATGGTGTGCCCTGACACTACCGTAAGCAAGTAAAACAGGCGCTTTCTAAAGTGGATATCATCCATCTACAACCAGGAGCTTCATACGGATATCGCGTCTCTTAGAGAAGGTGGAATAGGTAGACAATTCTGGTCAGTCTATGTTTCACGAGGCCTAAAGGAAGAAGCGTTTGTCTGTGCTACGATTAAAACAAATCGATTTGGTTTGCAATATGATCAACCGCTACTCGGAGATGTTCCAACTGGCGCTTACAGACGATCAAGTGGAACGAGCCGGATTGCATATGGAATTTTTGCTATGCTCCAATCTGTATAGTTCTTTAACTCTATATTGGCACGGAATTATTAGTAGTGAATGTGGGTATTGAAGTTGGCATTCATGACGTAAAGTAGAGGATGACTATAGAGAAGAGCGCAAACATTACAGTTGACTTTGAAATGGTTATATTGTAAATATTTTTAATAAATTATTAGTCTATAATTTTTTAAAAGAAAGGAAATATGAGACAATGAAATTAAAAAATAAAAGCCATGTAATGACCATTTTAATAGGCGTAGCTACCATAGCTTTTATAACAGGTGTTATAGTATCTTCAAGCATCAAAATAACTCCTCCCCTTAGAGCGGTAGGAGAAGAGGTTGTTGAGAGTAGTGAGGCAAGTCCTATAAAAGATTCACAAATTTTCGTTAAACTGGCAGAACAATTAAAGCCAGTAGCGGTTAATATTAGTACCACAAAAATAATTAAAAAAAGGAGGAGCCAATTAATCCATCCTTTCGGAGATGATCCTTTCAGAGATTTTTTTGGAGATGACTTTTTTGATAGATTTTTCGGGCAAACACCTCAGAGAGATTATAAACTGAGAAGTCTGGGTTCCGGTTTTATTATTGATAGAGAAGGCTATATTATAACCAATAATCACGTTATAGAGGGGGCAGATGAAATTAAGGTGAGACTATCTGACAAGGAAGAGTTTGATGCAAAAATAGTAGGAAGAGATGTGAAGACAGACGTTGCCCTGATCAAAATAGATCCGCCTAAAGGTCTGCCTGTAGCTCAGTTAGGTGATTCTGATAAGCTAAAGGTAGGAGAATGGGTAATGGCAATAGGCAATCCTTTTGGGTTAGATCAAACGGTTACGGTGGGTATTGTGAGTGCTAAGTGGAGGAAGATTGGGGCTGGTCCTTACGAAGATTTTATTCAAACGGATGCTGCAATTAATCAAGGCAATAGCGGTGGACCTCTCTTCAATACCCGTGGTGAGGTGGTAGGAGTTAATAGCGCTATCTTTTCAACTAGTGGTGGTAATATAGGCATAGGGTTTGCAATTCCTATAAATTTAGCAAAAAATGTCATTAAGCAGCTCAAAGAAAAGGGCAGAGTAGTCAGGGGATGGTTGGGTGTGATTGTACAAACAATTACCCCTGAGTTAGCTGATTCCTTTGGTCTAAAACAGAGAAAAGGGGCACTAGTAGCAGATATAGAGGAAAGTGGTCCTGCAGATAAAGCGGGAATCAAAAAGGGGGACATCATCATTACCTTCGACGGGAAGGAAATTAAAGAGATGAGTGAACTCCCTCTTACTGTTGCTCAAACACCGGTGGGGGAGCAGGTAGAGGTTACAATTTTGCGAAATGGTGAAACACTTACCAAAAAAGTCAAAATAGGGGAATTGAAAGAAGATGGGGTATATGCTTTAAGTGATGAAAGGACTAAAAAAGATATAGGAATGGAAGTCAGCGAACTCACTCGAGAACTTATACGAAAATATAGGATTTCAGAAATAAGAGGTGTTTTAGTAACCTATGTGGAAAGTGATAGCCCAGCGGATTTGGCAGGTATTAGGGAAGGTGATGTGATTATAGAAGTAAATCGTGAACCTGTTGAAAATTTAGATGAATATTATAGAGCTATAAAAGAGGCTAAGAAGGACGACAGAATACTCTTTTGGATTAAGAGAGGAAGAAGTTCACTATTTGTAGTGGTTCAATTAGATGAACAGTAAGATACGCTAATCAAATTTATATAATAGTACTCTTCACAGTGAATTAAACTAACACTGATTTTCACTTATTCCTACCAATTTAAATACCTTTTTTAGGGTGAGTGCTTTTCGCTTTACCCCGTTAGAAAAAAAGCCCTACCATTTATGGTAGGGTTTACCCCGTTAAGTAACTATCTCGAAGTGATCTGATTTGGGAATTGCATTAGAGGGATGTATGGACAATACACGCTGAAAGGCAACTGCTTGTCAAACATGGTAAAAAAAAGCAGCACGCTAAGGCAGGATTTTAAAGCCCAGTTTAAACTTTCTAATGTGGTTTACTTTCTCACGCTGATAAATGGTTTACGATTTATTTTTTAAAAATGCCTATTAGTGATGGTTCTCTGGTTTTTTCACTATAGAATTAGTTGTCCAGAGTAGTTAAGAAGATTCAAAAAAAGGAGGAGCGATATGAGTAAAGTTGTGAGATTACATGGTAGACAAATACTGGATTCTCGAGGAAATCCCACAGTAGAGGTAGAGGTAGTTCTGGAAAGTGGTGTAATAGAATGTGCCCAAGTTCCTTCAGGGGCTTCTACAGGAGAGAAGGAGGCTATTGAACTTAGAGATGGCGATAAAAAGTGTTTTTTAGGTAAAGGTGTAACTAAAGCAGTAGATAATGTTAACAATATAATCCAGCCTAAGATTATAGGGATGGAAAGCTGTGAACAGCGCACTATCGATTATAAAATGATAGAGCTTGATGGGACAAAGAATAAAGCTAAATTAGGGGCAAATGCAATACTAGGTGTATCATTGGCAGTAGCAAAAGCCTCATCTGTAGAATCATATCTGCCCCTCTATAGATATCTTGGTGGTATTAATGCTCACTTGCTTCCTGTGCCTATGATGAATATCCTCAATGGAGGAGCCCATGCTGATAACAATGTAGATATTCAGGAATTTATGATCATGCCCTTAGGTGCCAGCTCCTTCGTAAAAGCCTTGCAAATGGGAGCAGAGGTTTTTCATAACTTAAAAAGTGTTCTTAAGTCAAAGGGATACAATACTTCTGTGGGAGATGAGGGAGGATTTGCTCCTAATCTTAACTCTAATGCTGAGGCGATGGATCTCATTGTGCAAGCTATAGAAAAAGCAGGATACAAACCAGGTGAAGATGTCTGTTTAGCTATAGATGCCGCGGCAAGCTCTTTTTACCAAAACGGAACTTATAATATGGCTGCTGAATCTAATCCGCAAAAGACATCAGATGAGATGATAGAATTTTATGAGAATCTGGTAAACAGGTATCCTGTCGTTTCAATAGAAGATGGGCTTGATGAGAATGATTGGGGGGGATGGAAGCGTTTAACTGAGAGATTAGGGTCTAAAATTCAGATTGTAGGGGATGATATCTTTGTAACTAATCCAGAAATTCTTAAGAAAGGTATTGAGGAAAAAGCAGCTAATTCTATTTTGATTAAATTGAATCAGATTGGGACGGTAACGGAGACTCTGGATACCATAGAGATGGCAACCAAAGCTCGCTATACTACAGTTGTTTCTCATCGCTCTGGAGAAACTGAGGATACTACCATAGCTGATTTAGTTGTAGCGTGCAATAGTGGTCAGATAAAAACGGGATCTGTTTCTAGAACAGATCGCGTTGCTAAGTATAATCGATTATTGCGTATAGAAGAAGATCTAGGGGATGCGAGTTGTTATCTGGGGAAGAAGGTGTTTTATAATTTGTAAAGGGATCTCTTTTGTTATAAAGGGTGTATGAATATCTAGAGCTTTACTCAATTGGCATCAAGACCGTAGGAATCATAGGCCAGGAGGGTGTTTGCTACCTCTCTTGAGGGGAATACTGGCATAGTGGAGGTCAGCAATACTGGGTTAATATGTTGACCTGTTTTAACTATTGTGAGTGTGGCCTGTTAACTGGCTAACGAGCACAGGGGAAAACTTCAAGATCCATTAGCTAGGAGAAGGCAAGAGCTATAAGAATTTCTTGTGATTTCAATAACTTGTAGAAATTGCGCGACATATTAATTATATACAGTCTATGAAAAAACATGATTAATAACTATAGTACTGACAAAAAGGTAAGGGATTGGGATCTCGAGCGCTCACAAATGGTAGGAGGTCAACTTAAGAGTAGAGGGATATCAGATGAGCGAGTACTTCAGGCTATGGGAAAGGTTCCTAGACACCATTTTGTACCACTGGAAAGCCGAGAATCAGCATACATAGATGGACCTCTCCCTATAGGGGAAGGACAAACGATATCACAACCCTATATGGTTGCACTTATGACTCAGTGCCTAGAGTTAAAAGGTAGTGAAAAAATTTTAGAAATAGGAACTGGTTCTGGATATCAATCAGCAGTTCTCATAGAGTTAGCAAGGGAGCTCTATACCATTGAAAGAATCCAAAGTTTAGCAGAGAGGGCGAAAAAAAAATTATTAGAGTTAGGTTATGATCAATTTCATATAAAGGTTGATGACGGCACTAAAGGATGGCCTGAGGAAGCACCGTTTGACGGAATTATTGTTACTGCCGGAGCTCCTGAAATTCCAGAGATTTTGGTCAACCAATTGAGTGAAGGGGGAAGGCTGGTCATACCTGTAGGATCGCGATACTCACAGAGGCTTTATAAGTGCATCAAGAGGGTGGGTAGATGTATAAAAGAGGAAGATACTATGTGTGTTTTTGTCCCTCTCATAGGAGAATATGGTTGGAATGGCGAATAAATGAATAAGTAATCGAAAAATATAGCAAATAGCTTATTCTTACAAGGAGGAATGATGTCAGATTTTCAGATTGATGATTTAGTCATAGAGAACGATAGTAAGATCGTCTATCTTATTATAGATGGACTAGGTGGCTTACCCATGGAAGGTAGAGGGGGTACCGAACTCCAAATCGCAAAGACACCTCATCTTGATGCACTGGCAGAACGCTCCATTTGTGGTCTGCTGGACCCCATTTCACCTGGCATTACGCCAGGCAGCGGTCCCTCTCATTTTGCCCTCTTTGGTTATGATCCTTTGGAAAGTAATATAGGCAGGGGGATCTTAGAGGCAGCGGGAATAGATTTCCCTTTAACATCTAAAGATATCGTTGCTCGCATAAATTATGCAACAATAAATAGTGAAGGAGTTATTATTGACCGCAGGGCGGGTCGAATCAGCAGTGAAGAGAATCATCGGATATGCGCCAAACTTGAGAAAAACATTAATTTAGGAAGTGATATGGAGGTTTTGGTAAAGCCAGTAAAGGAACATCGAGCTGTCTTAGTGATTCGAAGTGAAAAATTAGAGGAGGGTGATATTACCGATACTGACCCGCAGCGTGAAGGATTAGCTCCACTGCCTCCTCATGCATTAAACCCTCAATCAGAGAACACGGTACAATATGTTGAGGGCTTCCTCAATCAAAGCTCGAAAATTCTATCAGATGAGCCTGAAGCAAATGCCGTTTTACTCAGAGGATTTGCCAAACACAGAGTTTATCGTTCTCTTCAAAAAAGGTTCAAACTGAAACCTCTCGCTATTGCAACATATCCTATGTATAAGGGTATCGCTCGTTTGCTGGGAATGAAGGTTCTTGATGATTTAGTAACCCTTGATGATGAAATAGAGGCATTTAAAGAAAATTACGATAAATATGACTTTTTTTACCTTCATGTCAAACAAACAGATTCAAGGGGGGAAGATGGGGACTTTGAAGCTAAGGTTAAGGTAATTGAAGAAGTAGATAGAGTAATTCCTCAAATCACTCAGATCACTCCTGATGTGCTTGTCGTTACAGGAGATCATTCAACCCCTGCGAAATTGAAAAGTCACAGCTGGCATACACTGCCTGTCCTTATTAACTCTCGCTTTGCGAGAGTAGATGAGGTTAAAAAGTTTGATGAAATTAGCTGTGCCCAAGGAGGATTAGGGAGGATTGCGACCATCCATTTGATGAGTCTATCTCTCGCACATGCATTGAGACTAACCAAGTTTGGGGCATAAGGTGTCAGGAAGAAATGGAAAAGGTCAAGGGTTATATTGCAAATTTGCGAAAAAAAATCAATTATCATAACTACCGTTATTACGTTTTGGATGATCCTGAGATATCTGATGTAGCCTATGATCGTTTGATGAGGGAGTTAGAGGAGCTTGAGAAACAGCATCCTGATTTAGCTACTCCCGATTCTCCGACTCAGCGGGTAGGTGCTCCTCCTTTAAAGGAGTTTAAAACGGTTCGGCATACACTACCTATGCTGAGCCTATCTAATTGCTTTGACCAAGAAGAGATTGAGGAATTTGATCAGAGAATAAAAAGATTTCTGAAGATAACAGGTGACATTGAATATGTTGCCGAACCCAAACTTGATGGGGTTGCTGTTGAACTCGTTTATGAAAAGGGGAGATTGTTAGTTGGCTCAACAAGGGGTGATGGGACAATCGGTGAAGACGTTACCTTAAATTTAAAGACAATACGTTCCATTCCCTTGCAGTTGCTGGATGCTGAAACAATGAAGATCCCTGACAGGTTAGAAGTAAGGGGGGAAGTCTTTCTGGGAAAGAAGGAATTTAAGCTCCTCAACAAGAAGAGAGAAGATTCAGGGGAACCTCTGTTTGCTAACCCACGGAATGCTGCTGCGGGTTCATTGCGTCAATTAGATTCTAGAATTACTGCCGAAAGACCGCTTGATATATTCTGTCACGGAATAGGAGAAATCTCCAGGATAAAGTTTAATACACACTGGGACGTTTTAGATGCCTTGCCTCACTTGGGGCTAAAAGTGAATCCTATAAAGTATAGGTGTAAAAATATACTGGGGGTGGTAGATTGTTACGGGGAAATTCAAAGAAAGAGAGAAGAGCTTAACTATGAAATTGATGGTGTAGTTATCAAGGTGAATGATTTAAAGCTTCAAAATAGATTAGGCACTATCTCACGAAATCCTAGGTGGGCAATTGCATATAAATTTGAGGCTCATCAAGAGACGACGAAAATTAAAGATATAATCGTCCAAGTGGGCAGAACAGGCGCGCTCACACCAGTAGCCATTATGGAACCTGTAAAAGTAGGTGGAGTAGAGGTCAGTCGTGCTACCCTCCATAATCAGGATGAGATTGACAAGAAAGATATTCGAATTGGAGATACAGTCATTGTGCAAAGAGCTGGTGATGTAATTCCTGAGGTTGTCAAAGTAGTTGAGACCAAAAGGACAGGGAAAGAAAAACGTTTTATCATTCCAGACAAGTGTCCTATATGTGGTTCAGAGGTAATAACGTTAGATGGTGAAGCGGTATCTCGTTGCTTGGGTTTTTCCTGTCCTGCAAAATTAAAGGAAACAATTAAACATTTTGCTTCAAAAAGAGCTATGGATATCGATGGACTAGGGGATAAATTAGTAAACCAGCTGGTTGATAGAGGTTTAGTTAAGGATGTATCTGATCTTTACTTTCTATCAATCGGTGATCTATCAGGATTAGAGAGGATGGCTGAAAAATCTGCTCAGAATGTTATCAGTGCCATTAAGAAAAGTAAAGAAGCAGGTTTAGAGAGACTCATTTATGCTTTGGGAATAAGACATGTAGGAGAGCATATTGCTGGAGTTCTTGTCGGTAGCATGGGTAGCATAAAAAAATTGATGAAGGCAAACGAGGATGATTTGATGTGCATTAGAGAGATTGGTCCTGAAGGTGCTCGTAGTATTGTTAAGTTCTTTAAACAAGAGGTTAATGTTAAAACTATTAACAGATTAAAAGAGACAGGAGTTAATTTTACTCCAGTTAAAAAGACTAAAAAGGACTTAGAAGGCATGTTCTTTATTTTTACTGGAAGACTTGAACACTACACACGGGAAGAGGCAAAAAGGTTGGTGGAAAGTAAGGGGGGAAGAGTAAGTTCTAGCGTTAGTAATAGGATTAATTATCTTGTAGTTGGTGAATCTCCAGGTTCTAAGCTAGAGAAAGCAAGAGCACTAGGTGTAAAGATTATTTCTGAAGGAGAGTTCAAGAAGATTATAGAAATAGAAGAATAATCAAGGAGTATCCCTTTTTACCCTGTGAGAAAGAGAGCCCCACCATTATGGTGGGGTTAAAAAAAAGCACTAATACTAAGGTAGGGTTTTAAACCCAGTTAAAACTTTATAATGGGGTTTACTTTATTGAATGCTTATAAAGTTACTAACAATTTCTGGATCAAGTTGGGTGCCTGAAACCCTTTTCAATTCTTCAAAGGCTTGCTCTTTAGAGAGTGCCTTTCGATAAGAGAGGTCAGAGGTTAGAAAATCGTAAGTTTCTGCTA
>SMTZ1_10012533_pt1 | contig 14348 bp, 12 predicted proteins | sample DeeMarSWOR136_30_FD_25667 | JGI IMG/M metagenome (IMG submission 25667) | reverse complement strand
CTTATCATCGCAAGGGCGGTGAGGTGGATAAAGCAAGGAGCGACCTGGAGAAGTGCATTGAAATATCAACTGACCCCAATCTCACCAAGGCGGCGAAAGACCTGCTGGTTAGGCTCTGAAAAGAACCTCTCGATTTTCATATTAGGACATGTTGTCAGTTTATCCCATCTCGGCCCAGTTTTTGCCCAGCTTAGTGTCTATCTTTAGTGGCACGCTGAGCTTTAAGGCTTGAGGCATTATCTCGTCTACCAGTTCTTTTATCAGGTCTGCTTCCTCTGGTGGCACTTCAAAGAGGAGTTCATCATGGACCTGAAGCGTCATTTTGGTTTGTAAGCTCTGCTTTTCCATCTCGCGGTGAAGGTTGACCATGGCAATTTTGATGATGTCGGCGGAGGTACCTTGAACTGGCATGTTTATTGCCATCCTCTCGGCAGCTTCTCTCACTTGCCGGTTTGGTGAGTTGATTTCAGGTATGTAACGCCTCCTGCCCATCACCGTCTGCACGTAGCCCTGTTCTCTGGCCTGGCTTTTGGTGTCTTCGATATATTCTTTGACTTTGGGATATTTCTCGAAGTAGGAGGTGATGAATTGTGCAGCTTCCTCACGGCTGAAATTGGTGGCTTGCTCCAGGCCGTAATCGCTCATGCCATAGATAACGCCGAAATTGACTGTCTTGGCAACGCGGCGCATATCTGGTGTTACCTTCTCTGGGGGGACGTTGAAAACTAGGGCAGCAGTGGCGGTATGCACATCTTCGTCTCTAAGGAAGGTGGTGGTAAGCTCTGGGTCCTGTGAGATGTGGGCTAACGCCCTGAGGTCGATTTGGGAATAATCTGCGGATAGAAGATACCACCCAGGCTGGGCGATAATGGCTTGCCTTATTTTGCCGCCCAGCTCGCTCCTTATGGGTATGTTCTGCATATTCGGCTCGCTGGAGGAAAGTCGGCCGGTAGTTGTGCCTGTCTGGTTGAAGCTGGTATGGAGCCTCCCTGTTTTAGGATTGGCGAGAGATGGAAAGGCATCGGTGTAAGTTGACTTCAGTTTGGCAAGCTGGCGGTATTGCAGGACAAGCTCAATTATGGGATGAGTTCCCTTTAGCTCTTCAAGCGCTGAGGCTTCGGTGGAGTAGCCGCTTTTTGTCTTGCGCGGTTTGGGAAGCATCAGCTCCTCGTAAAGGATTCTGGATAACTGCTGTGACGAGTTTATGTTGAACCTGTAGCCGAGACTGTTATAAACTTCGGCTTCCAGTCTGAGCATCTCCTTACCCAGGCTGTGAGACATATCTCGGAGCAGCTCGACATCTACAGCCACCCCATTTCTTTCCATGGCTACCAGCACCGGTACCAGAGGCATCTCCACTTCGCTGAAAAGCTGCCATAGGCCTTCTTTTCTCAGATCGGCGTCGAGCAGACTTTTAAGCCTTAGCGTGATATCGGCATCGGCGCAGGCATAGTCGGCGACCTGTTCTATCGGTGCCATTGCCATAGATAGCTGCTTGACTCCTTTGCCGATTAAGTCGGTGATGGGTGTCATCTCGACACCGAGCCTGTTGAAAGCCAGCGCTTTAAGTCCGATGGATTTTTCGCCCAGCAGGTAGGCGGCAATCATGGTATCGAAGGTCAAATTCTCTAGTTTTATACCGTATTCGGCAAGCACCGTCATGTCGAATTTGCCGTTTTGAGCTATTTTAGCGATTTTGGCATCTTCAAGCACGGGTTTTAGCTTGGTGATTACTTGGGACAGCGGCAATTGGGATATTTGGCTTAAGCCCAGGTGTCCCACCGGTATGTAGTAGGCTTCACCCGGCAGCGATGACAGCGAGATGCCTACGAGTTCAGCAGCCATGACTTCTTTGGTGGAAGTCTCCAGGTCAATGGTGAATTCTTTGGCGGCTAATAGCTGGGTGATAAGCTTATCTAGGGCCTGATCAGTGTCAACTGTGTGGTAGTCCTTTTTGGATACGGGTTTACCAGGGGCTGCAGTTGGTGTTTTGTCCATGTCCTCGGGCAGCCTGGATAGTAATTGGGCGAACCCCAGCTCGCGGAAAAGTTCGACTACCTGCTGTCTGTCGTATGAGCTTACCTGGCAGGTATCCAAATTCAGGGTTACGGGGACATCGGTAACTATTGTTGCCAGCTCTTTGTTTCGGAGAACCTGGTCTTTGTGGTCGCGGAGCGACGTCTGTAGCTTCTCGGGCGTTGTTTCGTCAATGTGGTTGTAGATTCCTTCTAGGCTGTCGAATTGTCGCAGCAGCTTGACTGCTGTCTTGTTGCCGATGCCGGGGATGCCCGGAATGTTATCGGAGGGGTCACCGGTGAGAGCTTTGAAGTCGGCGAGTTGGGTGGATGATATATCGTATTTTTGCTCTACACCTGCCTCATCGTAGATTACCGTATCACTGAAGCTTCGCCTCGGAGACATTACCTTTGTGCTTGGTGATACAACCTGGAGCATGTCGTTATCGCCGGTAACGATAAGTGTATCTGCGTTTTGTTGGGTAGCCTGGCAGCTCAGGGTACCTAAAACGTCATCAGCCTCGTAGCCGTCAATTTCGAAGGTTGGAATGTTGAAGGCATCTACCAGTTGGTGCACCCTCTTTATCTGGCTGACAAGCTCTTCGGGGGCTTTGGGGCGCTGCGCCTTGTAATCCTCGAATTTCTCATGCCTGAAGGTTGGACCGGGACGGTCGAAGGCAATAGCCCAGTGAGTTGGCTTGATTTCACTCAGCACCTTGAGTAAGGTGCTGGCAAAGCCCTGGACGGCATTGACCATTTCTCCGGTCTTGGATACCGTCAGGGGAGGAATGGCATGGAAAGCTCGGTGAACCAGCGCATTTCCATCGAAAAGTAGTAGCAGTGGTTTTTCTGACGCCATTTTTATGAGCTTTGCCCCTGAGAATAAGATTCAGATTCATTATATAACAGGTTGACAGCCGTGGTATACTATTGCTCACCCCAATAAAGGTGCTCATAAGTGAAGACAAAGGACCTGCTTTCCGTAGCCGATTTGAGCGCTGCGGAGACTGAAAAAATCATTACCAAATCTTTGAAAATGAAGCTTGGGCCGGTACCGCGGTTGCTGGCTGATAAGGTATTGGCTCTTATGTTCGAGAAGCCGTCTTTGCGGACACGGGTTAGTTTTGAGGTGGCAGTACACCAGTTAGGAGGCTATTGTTTTTACCTGTCGCCTGATGAAGTAGGTCTGGGCAAACGAGAGCCGGTCTCTGATGTAGCTCGTGTGCTCAGCCGCTATGTCAACGGTATAATAGCCCGTACCTTCTCTCATCAAACTTTGCAGATGCTGGCACATTATTCAACCGTGCCTGTGATTAACGCTCTTTCCGATTTGGAGCATCCGTGCCAGGCTCTGGCTGATGTAATGACGATTCAAGAGAAAAAGGGGAAACTCAAGGGCTTAACTCTGGCTTATATTGGAGATGGTAATAATGTAGCTCACAGTTTGCTTCTGGCGGCGGCACAAACGGGAATTAACTTCCGTATTGCCTCTCCTCCTGGCTATACGGTGAAGGATGAGATATTTCAGGCGGCTAAGGGGCTTGCGGCTCATAGCGGTAGTCAGATATTCTTGACTGAAGAGCCAGAGCAGGCGGTTAAGGATGCTGATGTTGTTTATACGGATGTTTGGACGAGCATGGGGCAGGAAATTGAAGCTGAGAAGCGTCGTAAAGCCTTCGCTCGCTATAAGGTTGATGTCCGGCTATTGTCTTTAGCCAAGAAGGATGCTATATTTATGCATCCTCTGCCGGCCCATCATGGTGAGGAGATTGCTAATGGCCTTCTGGACAGTCAATGTTCGGTGGTCTTTGACCAGGCAGAAAATAGGCTACACCTACAGAAAGCATTGCTGTCTGAGATGTTTGGTAAGGCTGGACGCACCCGCTAGCAAGTGCTATTCTTTTATTAGCCAGTTATTATCCCGAGATTAAGTAAGATATGAAGCCGGTTGTAGCTATAGTTGGTCGAGCTAATGTTGGCAAGTCGACGCTGTTTAACCGTATGGCAGGTGAGTCGGTAGCTATTGTTGAGGACCTTCCGGGGACAACGCGCGACCGTGTCTTTGCCGACGTTTCCTGGCAGGGACATGAGGTTACTTTGGTTGATACTGGTGGTTTGGAGCCGAGGCCGGATTCCTCTCTGGCTCAAAAGGTCAAGGGTCAAGTAGAGGTATCCATAGCTGAGGCTGATGTCATTATTTTCATGGTTGATGTTCGCGATGGAGTGATTGCTGCTGATTGTGAGATAGCCGACCTGCTGCGTGGCTGCGATAAGCCGGTAGTTTTGGCGGCTAATAAAGCAGATAACGCTGGGTTGGCGAGCAATTTGGCTGATTTCTACCCGTTAGGTGTTGGCACTCCGCTGGCTATTAGTGCTCAGCATGGTCGGGGTATAAACGAACTTTGGCAAGCGATAACTCGTCTCCTTCCGGAGCCGTCTGCCAGTTTTGTTGACTCAGGTAGGCCGAGATTGGCTATTGTGGGGCGGCCTAACGTAGGGAAATCAATGCTGCTGAATGCTATTGTTGGTGGAGAAAGAGCCATCGTAGACCAAGTTCCTGGGACAACTCGAGATGCCGTCGATACCGTTTTCAATCACCGAGGGCAGGAGTTGTTATTGATAGACACTGCTGGCATCAGGCGGCGTGGGCGTGCTAGCAGGGGAGTAGAATATTACAGCTTGATTCGGGCTTTGCGAGCCATTAGTCGTTGCGATGTCGCTCTGTTAGTTACCGATGCCACTGAGTTTATTACTGCTCAGGATGCGCATATTGCTGGATATATCAAGCATGGGGGAAAAGGTATGGTGTTGGTGGTTAATAAGTGGGATCTTGTCTCCGGGCAGCCTAAGGAAGCGTATGCGCAGCAAATTCAGCAACGGCTAAAGTTTATGTCTCACGTGCCTGTTCTTTATGTTTCGGCTAAATTCAAGCGTGGCATAGATGGTATAATACCTAAGGCTCTAGAGGTTTGGCAGGAAAGGCAAAAGCAATTGCCAGACATAGTAGTGGATAAGCTCATTAAGGAGGCGGTGACGGCGCATACACGGCCACGAAAGGGCTTAAAGCAACTTGAAGTTATCCGTGCCTATCAGGCAGGCATCAATCCGCCTAGCTTTGCTTTTCTGGTTAATGACCCAGAGCTAGTGCATTTCTCTTATCAGCGCTATTTGGAGAATAGGCTCCGGCAAACCTTTGGCTTTTCTGGCACTTCACTGCGGCTCCTTTTCAAGAAGGCACGTTCAAGGAAGCTTGAGAAAGTGGGGGGTGAAAAGGCGTGATAGTCGGTAAATTCATCCTTGTTGCGGTGGTTGGCTATCTTATGGGTGCTATTCCGTTCGCTTTGATAATCAGCAAGAGGATGGCGGGTATTGATATTTCCAAGCACGGTAGCGGTAATCTTGGCGGCACCAACGTTTTGCGTGTTCTAGGCTTCAAGGCAGGAGCCTTAGTTATGGCTCTTGACATAGCCAAGGCATTTGTGCCTGTAATGATGGCCAAGTTCATTATAGGTGACGACGTGCTACCTATAGCCGGGTTTGCTCTTAATTGGCAGTGGGGTCAGGTCATAACAGCTTTGATGGTGATGGTGGGACACAGCTGGTCAGTATATATCAAATTTCGTGGCGGCAAGGGTGCAGCTGCTTACTTTGGTGGCTGGTTTGCTATTTGGCCAGTGGCTGCTTTGGTCGGCGGTGCAATTCTGATATTGACGGTTTGGTTGAGTAAATATATGTCCCTGGGTTCCATAATTAGCTCATTGGGTATCTTATGTTTGTTCGCGGTGCTGACGTTGGTTGACGTATCTCCTCCCGTCTACTTAGTTTATAGTGTAGTAGCTGCAGGTTTGATTGTTTATCAACATCGGAGCAATATCAGCAGGCTGCAAGCGGGGACCGAGAGTCGGATGGGCCTGGGCCGTAAATAAGATAGTCCTGCGAGTTAGTGCCTCGTACCAAAAACGAGTGAAAATTGATTTTGGCCCTTTTAATGGGTAGTTGATTATGGCAAAGGTTGCTGTTATCGGTGCTACTACCTGGGGTAATACTCTGGGTAGACTGTTGGCGGACAAGGGAGTGATGGTCAGCGTTTGGGCGCGGACTGAAGCCAAGGCCGAAGAGCTGAAACAGGAGCACCAAGGTCTGCTATCTAAGGATGTCTCAGTCGATTGCCTTTCTTTTGCCGGTAGTATTGATGAAACATTAAACTCAGCTGAGCTTGTTATTTGTGCCGTGCCGGCTCAACGCATGCGGCAAAATTTGAGGTTGGGCAGTCCTCACTTGGATTCTTCTGTGATTCTGGTAAGCGCAGCTAAGGGGCTGGAAGCGGAGACCGGCAAAAGAATGTCAGAGGTGATAGCGGAGGAGGTTGCTGCTGTTTCTCAGGACAGGATATGTGCTCTATCTGGCCCGAATCTTTCTGGAGAGATTAACCAGGGCTTACCTGCAACCTCAATAATAGCTGGTCAGGATATTGAGGTTGCCAAAAAAATACAGGGACTGCTAGATTCGCCAAATTTCTCTGTTTTTCCCAGCGATGACATTGTTGGTGTCGAGCTATGCGGTGCCTTAAAGAATGTAATTGCCTTAGGGGCTGGAATTATGGATGGCTTGGATTTAGGCAACAATGCCAAAGCTGCGTTTATCACTATAGGCTGGAGCGAGGTTGTTTCGCTCGGGATAGCCTTGGGAGCTAAGTCAGGCACTTTCTATGGACTGGCTGGCTTGGGCGATCTCGTAGCTACAGGCAACAGTCTATTGAGTCGTAATCACTATGTGGGTTACGAATTAGGTAAAGGGCGACCTTTGGGTGAAATAATTGCTTCTATGTCCCACGTTGCTGAAGGTGTTGATACGGCTATCGCTGCTCATCGTTTGGCGAATAGGATGAGCCTTGAAACACCGATTATGAATCTTATATACAGCGTGTTATTTGAGTCCCTGCCACCGGCTGAGATATCAAGGCGGTTTAAGAACGGTCTGAAACCCGAATCAATCGTCTGATTATCGATTGGCGCATTTCTAATCTAATCGATTATTTTGTCGTCTTTGCCTTCAGGCATTTTCGCTATGGGCAGAGTTTTAGCCAATTCTTCAAAAAGTCGCCGTTGTTTGGCGTCCATAGATTGCGGGGTTACTACTCTAATTATGACCAGTTGGTCTCCTCTCCCCCTGCTGTTAAGACGAGGGACCCCTTTGCCTTTAATTCGGAACATCTTTCCGTTCTGAGTCCCCGACGGTATCTTCATTGATGCTCTGCCTTCTAGGGTTGGTACCTCTATATTATCTCCCAGGGCAGCTTGAGCGAAATTAACAGGCAGTTCATAGAGGATATCATTCCCCTTGCGGACAAAGAACTTGTGTGGTTTAACGGAGAAGTTGATGTAGACATCGCCGGGGGGACCGCCGTATTTTCCGGCGTCGCCTTCGTTGCCGAGGCGCATCTGGTAGCCTTCGTCAATTCCTGGTGGAACGGCGACCGTCAGCTTGCGTTTTAATTTCTCTTTGCCGCTGCCTTTGCACTGGCGGCAGGGGTTGTGGATCACTGTGCCTTCGCCTTTGCAGTATGGACAGGTGGCGGTATGAACAAAACGCCCGAAAAAGCTTTGCTGGACTCGACGCACTTCGCCATTGCCATTGCAGTCAGGGCATTTTTGCGGATTTGTTCCTGGTTGGCTACCGAGGCCTTGGCATACAGAGCAGTTTTCGATACGCCAAGTCTCAAATTGCTTTTCCGCTCCGAAAATTGCTTCCTCAAAAGAAAGGGTCAGGTTAGCTTGTAGGTTGGCTCCCTTTTGGGGAGAGCGACGTTGAGATGTGGCAGTGGTAGCACCGAAGAAAGCATCGAAAATATCACCTAAACCGCCGAAGCCAAGATCTTCAAAGCCAAATATATCTCCGGTGGCTACACGACCGTAGCGGTCATAAGAGGCGCGCTTTTTGGCGTCGGAGAGTACCTCATAGGCCTCGTTTATCTCCTTGAACTTCTCTTCAGCTGTCGCCTCTTCATTGTGGTCAGGATGATACTGGAAAGCCAACTTACGGAAAGCCTTCTTAATTTCCTCGCCACTGGCGTTTCTGGGAACCCCGAGTATTTCGTAATAGTCACGATTTACGGGCATAGATAAAACAAACCTCAACATTCCAGTATAACTGACGGCTTAACTTTTTAGCAAATTTTATATTGGGCGATGTCGTAAAAGCTGAGTAATTTGTTTTGCACATGGTAGTGATGTATGATTGGTTGATATATGAAAGAGGCCGAAGACGAGATTAAGCGTCAGAGGGCTAACTGAGGCGGCAGTGCTAGTTCCGATTTTTTGCAAAGACGGAGAATACCATATCCTTTTCACTCAGCGGAGCGACCAGGTACAGCATCATAAAGGGCAAATATCATTTCCCGGTGGAGCACGCAGCAAGGCCGACGCTAGCCTTTTAGATACAGCTCTTAGAGAGGGCTGGGAAGAGATTGGTGTTGAAGCTAAAGACGTGGATATCTTGGGTGAATTGGATGATACTCCAACGACAACTTCTAATTTCAATATATCACCTTTCGTAGCCCTTATACCATATCCTCACGAGTTCAGACTGAATCGTTATGAGATTGATGAGATTTTTAGCATACCTGTATCAGCCTTGTTGCATAAAGCCAAAAAGAAGTATGAGTATGATGGAAAGATAATATGGGGGGCTACAGCGCAGATCGTTCAGCAGTTTCTTGATGTTTGGCAATCGGCAAGTGGGGCTCAGTAATAGCCATTTTTAGCTTTTGGCCTCTGTTTTTTTACCTTCAGCGATTTGCTTTGCCTTGACCTTGATTTGTTTTGGTTTAACCTCTTCTGCCTTGGGCATGGTTAGTGTAAGGACGCCATCTTCGAAGACCGCCTCCGCCTTATCGCTCTTGACCTTAACCGGGATAGGCAATGAGCGACTGAAGGCACCGTAGCGCCGCTCCTTATAGAAGTAATTATCCTTCTCGACCTCCTCTTCTTCCCTGTGCTCACCTTTGATGTTGATTGTACCATCAGTGATGGAGATGTCTACCTCTTCGGGTTTAAAACCAGGGAGAGAAGCTTTTACTACCAGGTCATTGCCAGTTTGATGCATGTCTACGGGCAACTCCCATGTTCCTGCCGTTGGCCATAAGCGCGGAGTCCGGACGAAACTATCCTCAAACAGCCTGTCCATAGCATCCCTCAAACTCGTCATTTCTCTGAATGGTTCCCATCTTACAATGTTCATACCTTTACCTCCTTCATGTATTCTGAGCCCCACTCACAATAAATTATAAGATAGTTGAATAATATTGTCAAATAATATAATAATTGATGTTAATATATATATAGCACATATTTGACAAAGGTTAAGAAATTATTTAAAATAATAAAGTTAAAAGACTTAGGTTTAAGATTATGCCAGGTAAAGATTATTACTCAATTTTGGGTGTAGGTCGTAGCGCCTCTGAAAAAGAGATAAAGCAGGCTTATCGGCGGCTTGCCCGGAAATACCATCCAGATGTCAATCCGGGGGACAAGGCGGCTGAAGCCAAGTTCAAAGAGATGAATGAGGCGTATGAGGTGCTTTCTGACCCGGAGAAGCGGAAAAAGTATGACCGCTTTGGTGACCAGTGGCAATATGCCGAACAATTTGCCAAAGCTGGCCAAGGAGCCCAATGGGATTTCAGCAAGGGTGGCACATATACCACCTTTGATTTTGGTGACTTGGGTGATTTAGGTGACATTTTTGGTGGTATTTTTCGGGGCTTTGGTAGTAGTTCAACCACTGCCCGTCGCTCTGCTGGGGCTAAGGCTAGGAGCTTGGAGCATCCTGTAGAGGTGACTCTGGAGGAAGCTTATCATGGGACGAAGCGTGTTCTTCAGCTTCAGGCTGAGGAGCCTTGTTCGGTGTGTGGTGGCAGTGGTAGGGCTGGCAGAGCACGATGTTCTAACTGTGGAGGTTCAGGCAGGTTGCTGAGGCCTAAGCGACTTGAAGTCAAAATTCCACCTGGGGTCGGAAACGGTTCAAGAGTGCGTATTGCAGGCCAGGGTAGTCAAGGCTACGATGGAGCTAAAGGTGACCTGTATTTGGTAGTGAAAGTATTACCTCACCAGACCTTTGTGCGCAAAGGCGATGATCTTCATGTCGAGGTAGCTGTCCCCTTGGTAACTGCTATGCTTGGTGGTGAGGTAGGAGTCCCGACACTTAAGGGAAATGTGGCCTTGAAAGTGCCGCCGGAGACTCAGAACGGCAAGGTGTTTCGATTGACAGGTCAGGGAATGCCGCATTTGAATGATTCTTCACGAGGTGACATGTTCGCTAAAGTGAAGGTGATGCTACCGGCAAAATTGACTCCGCAGGAGAGGCAACTTTTTGAACAGTTGCGAGGCTACCGCCCCGGTTAGGCATTGTCATTGTATTTTTGAGGTGATAAGACAGATGGATTCGACGGGTTCAGAACCGAGATATGTCATAAGCGTTGCGGCTCGAATAGTGGGCATTGAGACGCACACCTTGCGTTATTATGAAAGAATCGGCCTGGTTCAGCCGTATCGTTCCAAGGGTAACATCCGCTACTACTCGGAAGCTGATGTTGAACGCCTGCGCCAGATTAAAACCTTGATGGGCGATTTGGGAATCAATCTGGCTGGGGTGGAGGTGGTAATACGCATGGCGGAGAAAATGACAGAGATGCAACGTCGAATTCAGGAAATGGAATTTGAGATTGAGCAGTTTAGACAAACTGAAACAGGAACGGAAGGGAAAGTAAAGAGGAATAAAGAGCTATGAGACCAGAAAGATTTACTGAACAGGCCAGGGAAATACTGGCTATTTCGCAAAGTATCGCTAGTCGCTACCGCCATGTCCAGTGGGATGTGGAACATATATTATTGGCATTGCTGGAACAAGAAGGCGGCTTGACCTTGCAGATATTGGGGAAATTAGGTGCGAATGCGGAGGCGGTAAAAAAGCGGGTTGAAGATATTCTCGACCGTGCTCCGAAAGCGACCTATGAGTCAGCTCAAATTTATGCCACCCCTCGAATTGCTCGTCTCATGGATAATGCTGCTCGTGAGGCTGACCGACTTAAGGACGATTTCATTAGCACTGAGCATCTACTTATTGCTATTGCTGGGGAAGATAAGGGAGAGGCAGCCACAATTCTAAAGGAATTTGGCATTGACAAGGAGAAGATTTACCAGGCACTTCAGGATATTCGTGGGGGGCATCGGGTTGATAGCCCAACCGCTGAGAGCAGGTATCGGTCACTGGAGAAATATGGCCGCGACCTCACCGAGTTAGCTCGTCAAGGCAAACTCGATCCGGTGATCGGACGTGATGACGATATAAAGCGAGTGATGCAGATATTGACTCGACGCACCAAGAATAACCCTGTTATTATCGGTGAGGCTGGTGTTGGGAAAACGGCTATTGCGGAAGGGTTAGCCCAGAAGATTGCGGCTGGCGATGTCCCTGATTCTCTTAAGAACAAAAGAGTAGTTGCCTTGGATATGGGGACGCTGGTCGCAGGCAGCAAATTCCGTGGTGAGTTTGAGGAGAGACTGAAGGCGGTTATGGATGAGGTTCGCCAGGCTACCGGTGAAATTATCTTGTTTATAGATGAAATGCACACTGTAGTTGGTGCTGGGGCTGCTGAGGGTGCCATTGATGCCAGCAATATGTTAAAGCCGGCGTTAGCTCGTGGTGAACTTCAGTGTGTTGGGGCAACTACTCTGGACGAGTATCGGCAACATATTGAGAAGGACAAGGCGTTGGAGCGGCGATTGCAACCGTTGTTTCTCAGTGAGCCAAGCGTTGAGGCGACGATAGAGATGTTGCGCGGGTTGCGTCCCCGGTATGAAGCCCATCACAAGATAAAGATCGATGACTCTGCACTTATGGCTGCTGCTAAACTTAGCCAGCGTTATGTCTCAGACAGGTTTTTGCCAGATAAGGCAATTGACCTTATTGATGAGGCAGCGAGCAAGCTGCGCATTGATATGGAAAGCAAACCGCCGGATATCAAAGAGCTGGATGCGAAGATAAAGTATCTGCAAGATGAGGAAGATTCAGCCTCTCAGAGAGAAGACTATCAGAAGGCGGCCGAGTTGAGGTCACAAAGGTTGCAGCTGGAGCCCGAGCGTGATAGGAAAGAAGATGAGTGGCGCAAGGAGAAAAAGATCGATAGCGTTGTGGATGAGGAGACTATAGCTGAGTTGATTTCCAAATGGACGGGTATCCCTGTGTCTCGAATGCTGGAGGGCGAGGCTGAGAAGTTGATTCACATGGAAGAGAGGTTGCATGAGAGAATTGTAAATCAGGACGAGGCCGTTTCAGCTATCTCTGAGGCTATCAGGAGAGGGCGGGCTGGGCTTAAAGACCCTAAGAGGCCTATAGGTAGTTTTATCTTCTTGGGGCCTACAGGTGTTGGGAAGACAGAGCTGGCCAAGGCATTAGCTCAGTTCCTCTTCGATGACGAAGACGCCATGATTCGGTTAGATATGTCGGAATTCCAGGAAAAGCATACAGTATCTCGGCTTATTGGTGCTCCACCGGGATATGTGGGTTATGAAGAGGCAGGACAACTAACTGAAGCCGTGCGCCGTCGTCCGTTTAGGCTGCTTCTTTTTGACGAGGTTGAAAAGGCGCATCCTGACGTTTTTAACACCCTACTCCAGATACTGGAAGACGGAAGGCTGACCGATGGTCATGGTAGGACGGTCAATTTTAAAGATACCGTAGTGATAATGACGAGTAACCTGGGTACTCAGGAATTTCAACGTCAAGCCATTGGCTTTTCTCGTCAGGAAAAGAGTGAACAACAGCGGCTGAAAAGCGCTGTGGAGAATGAGTTGAAACGGACATTTCGCCCAGAATTTTTAAACCGGGTGGATGACATCATCATCTTCCAGCCGCTTACTGAGGAGCAATTGAAGAAGATTGTTGACCTGTTGATCTTGGAGGTGGAGAAGCGGCTAGCTGATAGGGATATCAAGTTAGAGTTGGGTGACGAGGCGAAAGCCTGGCTGCTCAAGGAAGGCTACGAACCAGTCTACGGAGCTCGTCCACTTCGTCGAGCAATCCAGCGTTATGTGGAGAATCCCCTGTCTAGCCGAATATTGCAGGGTGAGATAAAGGATGGAGAGACTGTGGTTGTTGACGTTAGTGGTGATGTGCTAAACTTTAACACCAAAAAGAAAGCAAAGTCAGCTAAATAGGATGGAAAGTTCATCTTCTAAAGATGCCGTAACTGTGAATGGAGAAGCCGCACAAGGTTGGTCTAAAAGGAACATCATAGTAGGCGTCCTATCCCTACTTCTTACTATCTCTATTTGTGTTGTTGCTATTTACTACAAAGATTATCTGTTAGATACGAGATATTTAGCAACTTATGGCCTTACGGGCATGCTCATTGTTGCCTTCCTTGGCGGAAGTATTCTAAGCCTTATTGCAATACCTATTCCCTACTGGCTTTTAGTATTCACACTACCGTCTATACTGGCGCCTCAATTCGGGATAGGAGCGCCTATATTGGTAGGTTTAGTCTCAGGGTTTGGTGCCACTTTGGGCCAGCTACTCACTTTCATACTGGGATACGGCAGCAGAGACCTTTCCCAGAAGCTCGCTTATAAGTTTAATAGTGGCTGGTATGATAAAGCCATGAATTGGGCGCAACGGCATGGTTCGCTGGCCGTGTTTGTTATGACGGCTTTAGCAAATCCTTTGCATTTGCCTCTCAGCATTGCAATGGCATCACTCCGTTTCTCAATATGGAAGTATTTCCTTTACTCCTTCCTCGGTAATGTGTTCAAGAGTTCATTAATAGCATTTTTTGGCTATTTCGGGTTAAACTCGCTTTTTAAACTCCTAGGAATCTAGAAGGGAATGTAATTGAAAATTGTATATCTTCTTGTTCTGCGTGGTAGGTATATCGCTTGGTTTAGTGGGCTGGCAGTTAGCCGTCTGGTCTGGTGAGATTTCGCAAAAGAACAAGAGATATGAGGCTGCCGTCGCATACGCCCGGAAATCTGGGAAGCCGCTGTTGATAGCCGGAGGGCCGTGGAGTAACAGAGGGATTCGTAGATGGTTAAATATGCCGGCACATGGTTATGGTGATGTCTGTTTTGATATTGAGCGGCGAGCTTTCGAAGGTCACCCTTGTGGTTTGATTGCCGATGTTACCCAGATTCCGTTCTCCGACAAAGCATTTGGAGCCGCCTTCGCCAGTCACTTACTGGAACACATGCCAACGATTGGTGATGCCAAAAGGGCATTGGAAGAGCTAAACAGAGTAGCTAAAGTTGTTTTTATCGCTTATCCTTCTAGGCAATCTATCGG
>SMTZ1_10014589_pt1 | contig 14349 bp, 13 predicted proteins | sample DeeMarSWOR136_30_FD_25667 | JGI IMG/M metagenome (IMG submission 25667) | reverse complement strand
GCCATTAGGGACTGAGCTCCAGCTGCTGCGGCCTTTCCATACGCAACTGCCTTTGGAATGTCCATTGGTCCAAGACAAGCCCCTGCAAGGAATACTCCGTCCCGAAAAGAATCCACCGGTCTCAGTTTGGGATGTGCTTCCATGAAGAAGCCGTATTCTCCAACAGAAACGTTCAGCCTACGAGCCAACTCTGGGGTATCCTTGTTTGGATGGAGTGCCGAGGCCAAAACGACCAGGTCAAATGTAATCTCGAGTCTCTCTCCCGTATACAGATCATCTGCTAATACCTTGAGTGACTTGGTTTCAGGGTCTTCCTCTATCTCAGAAGGCCGTCCCTTGATTACAACGACCCCCATCTCGCGTGCTCTTCTGTACAGCCCCTCGTAGCCTAGGCCATGCGTTCGAACATCAGTGGCAAAGATGGCGACTTCCGTCTGGGGGTATTTCTCCTTGATCTGAGTTGCTTGCTTGAATGAGTTCTCGCATCCATAATAACAGCAATAGTCTTGTCCCACTCTTCGGTCACGACTACCAACACACTGCACGAATGCCACGTTCCTCGGTGTTTCTCCGTCGGACGGACGTTTGACCTTTCCGTACGTTGGACCGGCCGCGTTTGTCAATCGCTCCAGCTGCACGTTCGTGATCACGTTGTCAAGAACGCTGAAACCAAACTCTCTGGTGGCTGATGGGTCATAAATGTCGAAACCAGTGGCAACTACAATTGTGCCTACTTCAATCTCAGTTATCTTATCCTGCATGTCGTAGTCAATCGCTCCCGTGGGACAGACTTTGGCGCAGACTCCACACTTGCCTTGGGTGAGCATGCGGCAGTTCTTGGGATCAATTGTGTAGGCGGAGGGGACCGCCTGTGGGAACGGCCTATAGATTGCCTTCCTTTGGGCCAGGCCAAACTCATACTCATTTGTGACCTTTGAGGGACACTTGGTTTCACAAAGACCGCATCCGTTGCATTTGTCAAGGTCGATATACCTAGACTTCTCTCTGACCCTTATTGTGAAGTTACCTACGTAACCCTCAACGCTCTCAACCTCACTATATGAGAGAAGATGGATTCTGGGGTGACGGCCGACTTCAGACATTATTGGACCAAGAATGCAGATAGAGCAATCGTTCTGAGGGAAGACCTTGTCCAGCAGAGCCATTTGACCACCGATAGTGGGTCGTTTCTCGATGAGGTAGGTATCGAATCCTGCGTTAGCCAAATCTAGTGCTGCTGAGATTCCAGCAACGCCAGCTCCGATGACTGCAGTCTTTTGAATTACTGGTACTGTTTGACGTTGGAGTGGCTCAAGCATCTTGACTCGCTGGACGGACATGGCGACCAGATCTTTGGCCTTCTTGGTGGCCTTCTCCTTCTGGTCCATGTGACACCAACTCACATGCTCCCTCAGGTTCACTTGGTCGTAAAGATAGGGGTTAAGGCCGGCCTCCTCAACACAAGCCCGGAAGACAGGCTCGTGTGTCCGTGGCGTACATGAAGCCACTACTACCCTGTTTAGCTTGTGTTCCTTTATGGCGTCCTTGATATTCTCTTGTCCGTCATCAGAACAGGCGAACAGTAGGTCGTCGGAGTGCACTACACCCGGTAGTTTTCCGGCAAACTCTGCTACATCTGGACAGTCAACGGTTCCAGCTATGTTCAATCCACAGTGGCAGACGAACACTCCAACCCTGGCTGAATCATCACTCATCATGCTTCACCTCCCTCTTTGGCGGTCATCTTCAACTTCGCTACCAGCTTGGATGTGCTGACAGTATGCTGTTGAAGTCCAATCTCCTTTGGACTGAAGCCAAATGCCAATGCAAGGACCTGTGGATAGTGGAGAACGGGAATATCCAGATCCTCAATGCCATACTTGTTCTTGATTATCCTCTGACCCATATCGTGCTGAATGTGGCAGAGAGAGCAGACCGTCACGAGGCTGTCAAGATCGGCCTCATTTGCGTCCACTAGGCGCTCCTTCAAGACATCATCAGCAAGGTCATCATCCGTGCCACGCAAGAGCCCTCCACAGCAACGATGGCGACCTATGTATTGTTTAGATGTCGCCCCAACTCCTTCGATAATCTCATCGGCAAATGTTGGACGCTCAGAGTACTCTATGTTGAGTAGTTCATGAGGTTTGAGCATGTGGCACCCGTAGCGGAGGCCCAATTCGATGCCATCCAAGTTACGGACCATCTTGCTCTTTATAACATCCATGCCTATGTCAGTGTAGAGGAAATCCACTAGGTGACGGGCCTCAACCGTTCCATCATAGCGAAGTCCCGCGCTTCGAAGAATGTCCTGAATGCGCTCCTTTACTCCAGGATACTTCTTCATCGTATGATTCACTCTTTTGTACGAGTGGAAGCAACCGCTGCACGGAGTCAAGAGATCTAGCCCCATCTGCTCTGCCTTGGCCAAATTCCTTGCGGCAAGCGCGAGGCTAGTTGTAATATCCAACGACTGCATCCAGAAAGGTGCGCAACACGTTTCATTGGGTATGTCTACGATTTCAACACCCAAGTGGTCAAGCACCTTTCGCGTCGCGGCTTCATAACCTAGCAACGACCTTCGTGAGGGCACCAAGCATCCCCAAGCAATCGCCATCTTCATTCTGACATGTCCCTCCCCGTGTAGATAGCAAGAATCTTGTCAAAGCCTGCAGCAGAGAGTATCTTAGTGAGTTCTTCCATGTCTGGCTCTTGAAGCTCAGGCAGACCAAGCTTCTCGCGCATCCTCTGTACGGAGTGTGTCACTGGCGTGACTCTCCCATGCTGCGAAACTGTGCGAGCCATGTCGAGATATCCCTGTGATGCATGACCCTCCCTGACAGCCATATTCCTAAGAATCGTCACTACATCGGTGAAATTCACTTCCTGGACACACCGCTCTTCACATGTGAAGCAGGCGGCACACATCCAGATGTCATCGCTTGATAATACAAGATCTTTCAGGCCCAGTAAAACGTTGCCCAGTACTTTCCGAGGTCTGTAGTCGGTCACTGCTCCAACTGGACAGCCCCCGCTACAGGCACCACATTTCAGGCATCTCAGGAGTCCTTCGCCACCGAAGTGACCGGCCACTTCGTACTTGAATTCCCGGTCCACATCTTCGTCGCGGATTGGAACATCGTCCTTCTGGGTTCTGACTTCATGCGTTTGTCCCATGTTCGTCACCTAGTACCAGCAGCTCGGATTCCCTGGAGGGCTTACCATTGTGTCGAGGTACAGTCAGCAAATGCGATCGATGACGCACGGCAGCGGCAGAGCCAATGCCACGCTTTCTAGGTCCTACGTACTCCTGGGGTTCCGTGTTCGAAACCAGTATATCAACCAAGAAGCGTTCGACTGAGTGATTATATCTCTGACGATTTTGAAAAGGCCCGCGCCGATGCTTTCTGGTTTCGAAATCGAACACTTAGAGAATCCCTAGTGTCCAAACCGTTCATCCCACGATAAATCTGTGACAAACACGTTCTGTGGCCAAGACTTTGCGATTTTACTCTCGTTTTCGCTTTTCCATGTCCGGCATACTAACCTCGGATGAACAATGTAAACGAAATCGTACACATCCAGAGTGGTTAGCTTGTGATCTTTGATGAGCAGACTCTAACATTGTCAGCTGATTGGATGCACGATTTCAATCATGAGTTGATAGAAAACGGAATATAATTGCGGCAGGGTTCTCATAGACAACTCTAGCGTACCACATAAGAGGGGGACACGCATCGGCTCCTAGAACACTATGACTAAACAGACCCCTCTGGAGCTGGTTGAAGGAACACTGAGTTATCAGGAAACTAAGAGGGCTCCAGTGGTCCCCTTGGTAGGTCTGTTCTCATCTACAGTTTCGAGTTTCTCAGTCGAGAGTCTTGTGCACGATCCTCAGAAACAGGCTGAGTCTCAGCTACTTGCCCTTGATATGTTTGGATATGACGGTGTCTTTACATGCATGGACTTGACTGTGGAGGCAGAGGCGCTTGGTGCTGAAGTAGTGTTTGAGAACCGTGCTTTTCCCTACGTCAAGGGTCATCCTGTGGAAGATGCAAGACGGTTGGAGGACCTAGCACTTCCTCCAGTAGAAGACACTCGCATTTCCATCTTTGTTGACGCCGCTAGGATACTTTCCGAGAAACTGCTGGAAACCCATCTTGTCAGCAGCTACGTCATAGGCCCATTCACGCTGGCAGGCCACTTGCTTGATGCTGAGCGTCTGCTTGAGATCTCAATTGAGGAACAGGAACTGGCGGTAGATATAGTCGGACATTGCGAGGAAATCCTCCGACCAGTACTTGACGCTTACGCTGAGGCTGGTGTTCACAATATCGTGATACTTGAGCCCACTGCTAGTACGAGCATCATTTCTCCCCGCTTCTTTGAGAAGTTGTCAAAACCCTTTCTGAAGAGCATGGTTTCAAGGATTCACTCTCGCGGCTGTCGAGCAACAGTTCACATCTGCGGAAGGACTCAAAGGATTGTACACCACATGTGTCAGACAGGAGCTGATGCGCTCAGTCTGGACTCTGCAGTTGATTTGGGAAACGCAATCGAAACGGCTAACGGCCGAGCAGCGATCATTGGGAATGTAGATACATCTCTTCTCCTGACTGGGAGCACTCATGACGTTCGGACAGCGGCAGAGGAGTGCTTGGCCGCCTCATCAGGAAGAGGGGGCCTCATCTTGAGTTCGGGCTGCGACCTTCCCATTGAAACCCCGCTTGAGAACGTCGAGGTTCTTGTCCGCACAGGCAAGGGTGAGGAATAAGCGATGGAGGTTGGTGCATCCTGCAGCTCGGCCTAGATGCCTATTCAATTGGAGTACTTTCTGGATTGCTCGCCACGCTCTTCTTCGGAGTATCAAATGTCATCTACCGTGCAATGAGCGAAGACATTCGGGTGCTAGACATCAACGCGCTAAGGATTTGGGTCAGTCTTCCTCTTGCATTCCTAATCGCCGTTCTTCCAATCCGCCCTACCATTCTGCAGATACCCGCAGAATCATGGTTGCCTCTGAGCTTTTCAATGATTGTTGGGATTGTAGCAGGAGATGGAATGTACTTCATGAGTCAGACACGGATTGGTGTTGCGCGAGCCTTTCCGATTGCTATGAGTTACCCACTGCTCGTATATGCTCTCACTGCTTTCTTTCTGGGCGAACCAGTCATACCAATGAGAATAATCGGAGTCATTCTTACTGTCTTCGGAGTTGGTTTGATTGCAAGGCGGCAAGTCAACGATGACGAAGCTCCCAGACTCAAGGGTGAGGAAGGACTTGGTATTGCACTGGCCTTTGGCACGGCACTTCTGTGGGCTGTGGGAGATACAGTGTTCCAGTTTGGGCTAGTCAATGTTGACCCAATTGACGGAAACCTTGTACGGATGATAGCGGGTTCTGCAGTGCTTCTTCCTGTTGTCGCGCTTTCCTTCAGAGGTCCTCGGCAGGTACCCACGAGAAGGATAGCATCATTGGCGCTTATTACCGGAATCTTCGGAATGGGTGTTAGCCTGCTTCTCGGCACTGTGAGCGTGAAAGAAATCGGGGCGACAGCCACATCGGTGCTGCTCGCGTCGGCCCCGCTATTCACTACTCCCCTCTCAATCTACTTCTTGAAGGAGAAGCTAACTCGCAACGTAGCCGTAGGAACCATTCTTACTATCATAGGGGTTTCGCTTGTCATCATCTTTCATGCCTAGGATTGTGCCTTAGCTTCGTATATTCCTTCAATCACCAAGAAATAAGTAGAGGCACTAGTTCTATCCTTACGACATCTAGGATGTGATTCGGAATGGATGAGAAGCATGTTGAACTCCTTAGGTCTCTAGGCATAAAGGACATCGACAAGAAGAATGCGAAGGACAGTGCTTACTGGATTGACAGAGCCAACAGTCATCAGGCAATAGCGACTCAGAATCGTGACGTGTACAACGTCATCGATCACACCAGGGGTGATGGCATTGTCTGTTACGACTTGGAGGGGAATGAATACCTTGATCTTGCATCCGGAGTGGCCGTACGTGCCTTTGGGATGAGATACAAGCCCTTCTTGGAGTTCGAATCGTCTGTGTTGGACACGGTTCACGAGATAATGTCAAACAACTGGGACTCGATTCCACAAGTGGGCTTGGCAGAGCGACTCATGGAACTCACACCTGGGGATTTTGATAAGCAGACTTCATTGACCACTTCCGGTGCTCGTGCAATCGAAAACTGCATGAAATCTGCCATGGACAAGACAGGACGGAGAAGATTCGTGGCCTTCAGGCCAGCATTCCACGGGAGGACAGGCTATGCCTTGGCTCTTACAGCATCGAACGCGAAGCACAAAGCAGGTTTCCCGCAAGGCGTTGATGTCACGAGAGTCTTCTATCCATACTGCTATCGATGCCCCTACGGACAGAATGTCGAGGACTGCAGTGTGGAATGCGCGGAAGCTTTGAGAGAGGCAATCAGAGTGGAGGGAGATGATATCGCAGCCACAGTCTTTGAGTCAATCTCCGCGGAGGGTGGGTTCTACGTTCCTCCTGCAAAGGCTGTCAAGGCACTCTACGATGTTACGAAGGAAACGGGCGGCTATTTCGTTTCAGATGAAGTACAGGAAAGTGGTGGGCTATCGAAAACTATGACGTTGTTCCGGATTACATCGCTGTTGGGAAGGCCTTTGGTGGTGGTTATCCCATGGGGGCAGCCGTTGGTCCGCGCCCGCTGTTCAGCGGGACTTCCAGGCACTCAGAAACCTTCGGCGCAGAACCCAAGATGGCGTTGACCTCACTCTGGGTCTTGAAGCACATGGAAGATGAGGGCTTCCTGAAGAAGAACGCAGAGAAAGGCGCATACATGATTGAACGCTTGAATGAGCTGAAGGACAAGCACGAGGTCATCGGAGATGTCAGAGGTATTGGCTTAATGGCAGGGGTCGAGTTTGTGAACGACAAGAAGTCAAAGGTGCGAAACCCAGAGCTTAGAAATGAAGTGGTCAAGACTACCGTAAGGAAATACAATCTTTGGACGCTTGCCGCGGGGCACAACGTGATCAGATGGCTTCCAAGCTACGTGATAACAAAGGACCAGATAGACGAAGCAATTGATAGATTCGACAAGGGTATTGCCGACTGTATGAAATGAGGAAGGTGCGTGAGATTGAAGAACAAGAATAAGTGGAATGAATTGTACGATGTAGAACATCCACCACTTGTTGGGTTCAAAGACGGAGAAATGCAGAAGGTCTACGATAGTTCCAGCTTTGGTGTAGCATCAAACTACAGCAAATTGAAGCGACTACTCCTACATCGCCCGAGTGAGGAACTGAATGTAGTGAAGGAGAACCCTGTATTTTGGCTGTGGGATGGTGTGCCTAATCTTGAGGAGGCGCGCAAGGAGTGGGATGCCTACGTCGACCTTCTAAAGAAGAACGGCGTTGAGATTGAGATACTCGAAGAAGCATATCCACGCTGTGCAAAACAGTACTTCTGCAGAGACCAAGCGACTATGACTCCTTGGGGGGTAATCATCAGTAGGATGGCCTTGACTCAGCGCTGGGGAGAAGAGCAACTCTTCGCGAAGAAGATGTGGGAGCTTCAGATACCTGTCCTGATGATGGTCACCGGAGATGGTATCTTCGAGGGGGGAAACTACATTCCCTTGGACAAAGACACTGTGGTCATCGGGAGAGGAATAAGATGCAATGATAGTGGAATCTCCCAGGTGGAGTATCTCCTCGAGCTAATGGACATTGACTCAATCATTATCGATATTCCTTCATACCTTGAACACTATGGCGGATATGTCCACGCTGATGTCTGCTTGAACCCAATTGACAAGGACTTGGCTCTAGTATACCCCGAGGGACTACCGTATTGGTTCCTGAATGAGCTAAGAGACCGCGGATTCGACATGATAGAAGTCGAACGCGAAGAGGTCTTGAAGATGGGCACGAACGTTCTTCCGCTTGACGCTAGGAAGGTGGTTCTTGCTGAGGAGAACCCGATTGTCAAGAAGCGTCTTGAGGATATCGGCGTGAAGGTGATTGAAACGCGACTCAACGAGCTACGAAAGGGAGGTGGCGGACCGCGTTGCCTCGTGATGGAGCTACTACGAGTCTAGAAACTAGGAGAAGTGCAGATTGGTCAAGAAGACTTGCGGATGCTGAAAGCGAAGGGGCACGCTAGTATGAAGACGAACAACAGATGGAATGACCTGTATGATGTAGAACATCCGCCTGTTGTCAGCTTTGCCGATGGTGAATTGAAGACAGTCTATGACAGTGCCAGTTTTGGAGTGTCATCGAACTATAGTACCCTTAAGCGTGTCTTGTTGTACCCTCCCACTGAGGACCTAGACATCGTCAAGGAGGACCCTGTCTGGTGGTTGTGGGACGGACCCCCCGATCTTGAACAGTCAAGAAAGGAATGGAATGCTTTTATCGATATCCTAAGGAAGAATGGGGTCCAAGTTGAGATACTGAAGGAAGGTTATCCCAAGTCACCCAAACACTATTGGATGCGCGATCAAGCCACTATGACACCTTGGGGTGCTATCATAAGCAGAATGGCTCTCACACAGCGGTGGGGCGAGGAGCAAATGGTTGCCAAAGGCCTATGGGCTCTTCAAATTCCTGTCCTCTTGATGGTCACTGGAGATGGCACATTCGAGGGCGGTAACTATGTGCCTCTGGACCGACACACAGTTGTCATCGGAAGAGGAATCTGGACCAATGAAAGCGGCATCCGACAGGTTGAGAATCTGCTGAAGTTGATGGACATAGAACCCATTGTGGTTGATATACCGGGCTACTTGGAACAACGTGGTGGGTTCGTCCATGTTGATGTATGCATGAACCCAATAGAAAAAGACCTGGTTCTTGTGTATCCAGAGAGTCTGCCCTATTGGTTCCTCAATGAACTCCGTGATCGCGGGTTTGACATGATAGAGGTGGAACGAGAGGAAACCTTGAGACTCGGCACAAACGTCCTGCCTCTGGAAGCCAAGAAAGTGATTCTTACTTCAGGAAACCCCAATGTAAAGAACCGGCTCGAGGATGCCGGAGTCAAAGTCATCGAGATTGGCATGGACGAATTGATGAGGATAGGCGGAGGACCACGTTGCTTGGCAATGGAGCTCCTAAGAGTATAGGTAGGTGTGAAAAGAGGTGGGAGAATTCAAAGGAAGAGACTTCCTGACATTGATGGACTACACGAAAGAAGAGATATTGCAAATCATAGACTTGGCTGACGAGCTCAAGGAGAAGCTTGCTAGGGGTGAGCCACACGCATATCTGACAGGCAAGACAATCGCCATGATCTTCGAGAAGCACTCTACCCGAACCAGACTTTCGTTTCAAGCAGGTGCAGCACATCTGGGAATGCAAGCCTTCTACATGGATCCCTCTACAATGCAGATTTCCAGAGGAGAGTCACTGGCTGATACAGCCAAGACGATTGACCGATATATAGACGCCTTAGTAATCAGAACATTTGAGCAGGAGATTGTCGAGGACTTCGCACAGCATATGGAGAAGCCTGTCATCAACGCACTCACGAATGAGACTCATCCATGTCAACTGCTTGCTGACATACAGCATGTAAGAGAGAAAAAGGGAAGACTAAGCGAACTCAAGATTGGCTATGTCGGCGACGTATGGAACATGGTTCATTCATGGGGGATTGTGAGCTCACTATTCGGATGGGATATGAAATATGCACTTCCAAAGGGGTACGAATATTGGCCTAGAGCAAAGGAGTTCATCGACAAGACCAACAAGGAAACCGGCGGCAGCTTCGTCATGACTCAGGACCTGAAGGAGGCAATGACTGATGCAGACGTCGTGGTCGGGATAACCTTCGTCAGCATGACTCGCGGAGCAACCGAGGAAGACCTGAAGAGGAAGCTGAAGGACTTCATGCCTTACCAAATCAACTCCGAGGCGATGAGCTGGGCAAAGGACGACGCAATCTATATGCACTGTCTTCCTGCACACAGAGGAGAGGAAGTCACGAGCGAGGTAATTGACGGTCCGCAGTCTTTTGTGTTCGACCAAGCAGAGAATAGGATGCATACCGAGAAGGCACTCATGGCGCTGCTGTTGGGTGGAATCAAGTAGATGGACAGACTCCGAGAAGACTGTCTGCTAGATTACCCCAGAAGATCGACTCTCTTACCGAGACCCTTGTCCTTTGCCGTTTCAAGCACGACATTAGCAGCAGCAATGTCCTGAGCAGATAGGCCCGTTGAGTCGAACAGAGTAATCTCATTTGCATTCTCTCTTCCGGGTTTGGCTCCCATGAGAATCTCACCTATCTCGGCGTGGACACGCGTGTCATCGACCAGTCCTTGGGCGAAAGCGTGCTGGAGCTCACCTATCCGACTACACTGCGCCAGACTATCAACCACAATCTTTGAAACGCGTTTCATGATGAGAGGGTCAAGTTCTTGCTTTCCCGGACCATCTGCACCAATCGCATTGATATGGAGCCCACTATGAATCGAGTCCGTCATGATAAGCGGCTTTCTCGATGGAGTGGCTGTGACTAGAATATCTGCCTCTGGAACGACATCCGCGGGGGTGTCTGCCACTGCAACATCGATTCCTAACTTGTGTTGAATGTCACTCTGATAGTCAAGAGCCCTGTCTTTCTCGATGTCCCAAACAGAAACGCGTTTGATTCCGAAAAGCTCTTTCAGCGCAATCAGTTGCATTCTGCCTTGGGTGCCTGCGCCCAATATGCCGACAGATGTGGAATCCCTGCGGGCCAGCACACTCGCGGCAACAGCTCCTGCAGCCCCGGTCCTATAGGCCGTTATGTGAGTCCCGTCCATGATTGCCAGAGGCATGCTCGTCTTGAGATCCATCAAGACTATGACCGCAACGCCTGGAGGAAGGCCCAATTTCTGGTTGTCATAGAATCCTGAGGCAATCTTAGTACCAATGAGTCCGAAGTCCTCCACGAAACCAGACTTGATGTCCACTTCACCACGATAGTCCTCGACATCAAGATGTTGAACGGGCGGCATCTGTACCCTGCCCTGTGCAAAGGCAGTATAGGCAGTCCTCACCGCATCTATCGCCTTGCTCATAGGCAGACATGCCTGAACCTCACTCTTTGATAGGATTACAACCTCATCCATACTCGTAACCACCCCTGGCGTCATTCTGCGTTATCACTTGAGAGTCTGAATCAACTCGTCGAATCTGGCAAGTCCTGCATTCAGTTTCTCCTCCGAATAGCCAAAACCTATTCTCAGATATCGCTCCATGCCGAAGTGCTCTCCTGGAATTATCAGTAGACTCTTCTCCTTCAGCAACCTGTCCACGAGCTCTAGCGAAGTGATTGGGAGGTTATGCTTCGGGAAGCAGATTGCGGCAGCTTTGGGTGCCACATATTCGAAGATGTGTTTCCTCGCATCAAGCCACTTTCTCATGGCAGCCCAATGACCTCGAACTATCTTGCTAGTCCTATCCAGTATCTTTGCCCGCATCTTGGGTTGAAGAGCGATTGTGGCCAGCATGTCACTCAACATCGTGGGGCATATTGAAGTATAGTCTGAGTAAGACCAGAGATCTGTGGCATGAGGTTTCTCAGACGTGATTATCCACCCCAGCCTTAGGCCCGGAAGACCATATGACTTTGACAGGCTATTTGTCACCAGAACCTTGTCGTGGTACTCAAATATCGACGGTGTCATGGGGCCATCGAGTTCTGCACCCTGATAGATCTCATCAGACAGAATCCAGACTCCCGCATCCGCTGCTATCTCAGCAATCGCCCCCAGATGGTCCCCGCCCATCGTGGCACCCGTTGGGTTGTTTGGGTTGCATAAGGTGATTGCCGCGGTCTTCTTCGAGATGGCCGCCTTCAGCCCCTCCAGATCTGGAATCCATTCTCCGCCTTTCATCCTCAAGTAGTACGGTGAAACAGAACCACCAAGGCCTTTTGTCACGCCGTATATCTGCATGTAGTTGGGCAACATCATCACAATCTCATTTGTGTCAGGGTTCTCATGCAGGAGATTCCAGATTGTGATGAAGTTCGCTTCAGCGCCTCCATTTGTGACGAGCACATTGTCAGCATCCGCATCCTTGTACATGCCTGCAATAGTCTCTCGAAGAGGGATTGTTCCGTTGGTCTGTGAGTAGCCAAGTTTTGTTTCCAAGACTCTCCTTCTCTCTTTCTCATCGGGAATCAGGTCGACAATCCTGAGTGGTTCAACACCGCTCTCTGTCAGGTTGATATCCACAGTGTGTTCCCACTCTGACTGTATTCTCTCCAGCTCAAAGGGTTCAAGCTTCAAACGTAGCACCTCAAGTGCGGATTTGGACCCGCAGGTTCTGCTGGTTTCAATCCGAGCTATATAAGAAGTTGGAAGTCTCCGTAGGATGCCATCAGCTGTGTGATGACCAATGCGAACATCCGAGACTATTAACAGACTAGCCGAGGCGATAGTGGATGGGAATCGTAAGTCCTCACCTATTCTAGCGCAGGATCTCTTGAACGAAGGTGTAGAAGCATACTCAATCGTCATCGATGCCTGCTCGGTCGCAATGGCCAGAGTTGGAGAGCTCTATCAAGAAGGCGAGTACTTCGTCCCTGAAATACTCATGTCGGCCAAGGCCTTCGAGGCGGCAATGACGGTTTTGGAGCCTCATCTGAAGGAAGCCAAAGGAAAGGCAAGTGGTACGGTAGTGTTGGGGGTCTGTGAGGGTGACATCCATACGATTGGGAAGAACCTTGTTGCTACAATGCTCGAAGCAGCTGGATTCAATGTGATAGACCTCGGGTCAGATGTTGCCGCTGACAGATTTGCCGATGCCGCAGTCGAGCATGGAGCGGATATCATCGGGGCTTCAGCTCTAATGACAACATCCATGATTGGCATGAAGGACATAATCGAAACCATCAAGGCGAGGAAACTTGACGTCAGAATCATGGTGGGGGGGGGTCCAGTCACAAGGGAGTATGCCAATTCAATCGGCGCGGATGGATATGGCGAAGATGCGAAGGAAGCTGTTGATCTCGCTCTCCGATTCATGGAGGGATAACCACTGCAATCCTCTAGGGATTTGATTGATGCAGCACTGACCGGAGAGATCCCTGAAAGAGTCCCTGTTGCGGTTGTATCCTCTGCATGGGTGTTCAGCACTTATGACATGGATCTTGCTTCGACATATGAAAATGCGGATGAAATGACAAAGGCATGGAAGGCCTTTGACCGGGAGTTCGGAGCAGACGCAGTGGTTCCAAGTCTAAGTTCCACAGTCATTCCTTCCTATTTCGGCACGACCTGGAAGTATCCGAAGGGTGGTTTCCCAATGCTAATGGAACCCGCGGTGAAAGACTCTTCCGAGTTGGATTCAGTAACCTGGGACGATATCACAGAGGACCCAAGTGTTCGCGCAGCGACAAAACATGCTGGACAGCTCGTCGACCTGTTCGGAGATGAGAGATGCGTCTGGTTCATGACTACCGGGCCACTCTCCAATGCTGCGAGAATAGTAGAGACTCAGTTTCTCATGGAGAGTCTGATTGAGGATCCGGATTTCGTAAGAGACCTGTTCAGACTGAGCATGGAGTCATTCAAGGCTGTCACTGAACCTGTCTTGGATCTTGGTGTAGACGTTATGGATTTCTCGTCTTCACCTGGTTCTCCAGACCTGATTTCTCCACGGATGTATAGGGACTTCTTTTGGAAGTTTGACCGTGAGCTCGTCAAATGGATTCACAGCAAAGGTGTCAAGGCAATCTTTCACATATGCGGCGACACGATGCGGATTATAGAGCCCATGAAAGACACTGGGGCTGATGGGCTCAGCGTCGACTCCACGTTGGACCTTGCCAGCGCCAGAAAGGCAATAGACCGAACGGCGCTGGTGGGAAACCTTGACCCTGCCAACGTTTTGATGAACGGAACCCCTAGCACTGTCCGCGAAGAGAGCTTGAAAGCCATGAAGACAGGTGGACCTGACGGTGCATTCATCCTGGCTCCGGGTTGCGATGTTCCTCCCACATGTTCTAGGGATAACATTTTAGCAATGATTGAAGCGGCAAAGCAGGATGGCCTCTATCCCCTTGGACCATGACAGGGGTTTTTATGCCCATTGACGTAGCGCATTTTCAATGCTGTCTAACGCCTTCTCAATATGCCCGTATTCTTGAGCAAAAGAAATCCTGAGGAAGTTCTCGCCAACCGGACCGAATGCCACACCCGGGGTCGTCAGAACATTTGCTCTGGCAACCAGATACAGCATCGCGATCTTAGAACCCGATTGACCTTCTTTGATCATGGCAACTACAGCAGGTGGGAGTCTGTCCACGAATGTCTTTCCTTCTTCTGACTTGAAATAGCCA
>SMTZ1_10004284_pt1 | contig 14349 bp, 10 predicted proteins | sample DeeMarSWOR136_30_FD_25667 | JGI IMG/M metagenome (IMG submission 25667) | reverse complement strand
GGGCCTTAATGAAAACGCTCCATTACCGAGCGCATTTGTCCTGGATCAGGATGAAGTGAGCGTGGCGAAACAGGCTGTATCGGATTATAATGGTGTAATAGCAAATACAGCATCCAGCCATCAGATACCTGTGGTTAACATGTATGAATTTTATAATAATCTCATCAGCAATGGATATACAGCGGGCGGCCTAGATTTTTCAACCGATTTTATTAGCGGTGGTATTTTTAGCTTAGACGGCGCTCATCCAACGGATGTCGGCCAGGCACTCATTGCCAATGAATTTATAAAGGTTATAAATGATGAGTTCAATGCTCAGATACCGTGGGTAAATATCGTAGAGATCGCGGATCAGACATCATATTGATATAGATTGCTCATTTTTCAAGTGGCTACATTACATACATTAAAATAAAAGGAGTATAAAAATTTTTGCCGGCAATTTGTGATAATTGCTGGTTTTTTATATTTCTTTATTTTGTATTTTATGGATAGTAATAGTAAAGGAATCAGATGCTAAAAAGAGTGAAAAAGTGAGACGGCTGCTGCTTACAGTATTGATTTTGAATATATTATATTTATTCGCCCAGGCTCAGACAAATTCGGATACGGTCAAGTTACAGGTAGGAGACGAGGCGCCAACATTTTCTTTACCGAAATTGGATGCCAAATATGTTTCATTGCGCGATTATTGTGGTTCTGAGCTGCGCAAACCCTGGATTAACAAAGTAAAGCATGTTGTTGTGCTTAGTTTTTTTGCAACCTGGTGTAAACCCTGCATTGCAGAAATACCCTATTTAGAAAGATTAAGCAAAGATTTTGAAAGTCTGCCTGTAAAATTTTTCCTGATAGATGTTGGAGAGACAAGGGATAAGGTTGTACAATTCGTCAAAGAAAAAGATATAAAACTGACGATCTTATTGGACAGATATAATAAAACCTCTGAAAAATATGATGCCCTGAGTATCCCACGTCTGTTTGTAATAGATAAGGAGGGCATTATCCGTAAGGAACAAAGAGGCTTTTCAGATCCCAAACAATTTGAGAAAGAAATGATTACATTTTTATTAGAACTATTAGAGTAAATTCATATTTGAAAAAATCTTTGTTATCTTGAAAAAATATCTTGCATTGTGATTAAAATATTTTATATTAAGGACATTAAAGATAAAGTCAAAAAATGCGTAAAACTACAGCCTTTCTTATTTTTATAACAACTCTGATTGTGGCTGCCTATGCTAATTTTATCTTTTTAGAATATAGCGCAACACCTGCCACAAACAAGGTAACGCTTTCCTGGGTTACCAAATCTGAAACGGACGTAAGCCGTTTTATAATTATGCGCAGTACGGATGATGATGTTTTCAATGAAATCGGATCGGTAACAGCAAAGGGTACCGGTAACCAGTATAAGTATATCGACGAAAACGTGATTTTTAAAAGCAATCAAACCTTCTTCTACAAGTTGAGAGCATTAAACAGTAATAATGCAATCGTTGAAGAAACGGAATCTCTGATAGTTAATCCTAATATATCAGGTATTTTTCGCACTTGGGGAGCCATCAAGGCCATGTTCCGCTGATGTATTTCCTGAAAATATTTCTGCAAATACCCTTTTCGTAAGAGAAGGGTTTTTTTTTCTCTGGGATTGTTATTCTATGAGAGTATTACAGCTCTGTCTGTCACCTGCTTTCGGTGGACTCGAAATTCATGTGAGAGATTTTACGTTATGGTTGATAAAACAGCCAGAGGTTATTCCTTTTTTAGCTATCCAGGATAAAACGCGGTTACATCAAGCCCTGGCCCAGGAACAGGTCGAGATTCTCACTTTTACTTCAAAAACTGGTTACCTACCGTTAATCAAGGCGTTGAGATTAGCAAATTTTATAAATCGTAATGCCATTGATATTGTGCATGTGCATTGGAAATATGATCTGGCACTTGTTGCTTTGGCAAAAGCATATAGTAAAAACAATTTCAGGTTAATTCATACACGACACATGATTTTACCAGGGAAAAAATATGATATTTATCATAAATTTATATACCGCTCTCTGGATTACTTCATCGCTACCACACGGCTCATTGAAACGCAGGCGAGAAATAATTTACCTATTGAAGCAAATAAAATCAGACAAATTTATTTAGGTAGTGAACCACCTGAAAAAATATCTCCTGAACACAGGAAAGAACTAATTAAAAAGTACAATTTACCCGATCAATTCAAGGTTGGTTTATTTGGCAGAATATGCGCTTACAAAGGCCAACATCTTCTTCTTGAGGCGGTCGAAACACTAAAAAGGGAAAAAATATATATCATCGCTGTAATTATTGGACACGTGATGGAACCAGATTATTTCGACCACCTTAAACGCTATATTTTGGAAAAGAAGCTTCGGAAACAAATTATATTTATCGACTTTGTTGAGAATCCAGGTAAATTAATGCAATGTATGGACACACTGGTTTTAACGACGAGGCATGAGACCTTCGGGCTGGTGTTGGTTGAAGGAATGCATGCTGGAGTTCCCGTGATCGGAAGTAATGCCGGAGGTGTCCCGGAGATAATCGAACATGAATCGAATGGACTTCTTTTTGAGACAAGTAGTTCCGAATCCTTAGCCCAGGCTCTTAAAAGAGTATATCAGGATAAAGGTTTGAGGGCTAAGATGATCAGAAATGGTTATAGATATGCTCGAGAAAAGTTTAACGGTCCGATTCAATTTGAAAAAGTATTACATACTCTAAAAGATACTCTAAAAAACAATAAATAAGGATGGCTGCACCCAATTAAATATCAAGGTTATTGACTTGATATTAATACTATCAAAACTATAACCTTAAAAAATGTCAAGCTAGCTGTATTGGATGTCATTGTTATTTTATTAGCTCTGATTGTTTATCTCTATTGTTGATCCAAGGATTATGATTTATTCCAGTATGATGTGATTCGATACAGTTGAGTTACTCCAAATATTCATGAGTATTAAGGATAAAAGTATGCTTGAAAAAATTTTTAAACTGTCTGAATTAAATACCAATTTAAGGAGAGAATTTATAGGTGGTTCAACGACATTTATGACAATGGCTTATATTATATTTGTTCAACCTACCGTTCTTTCCGCTGCGGGTATGGATTTTGGATCGGTATTACTGGCTACCTGTATTTCAAGTGCGCTAGCGATTTTAATTATGGCGTTTTATGCCAATTATCCAATTGCTCTGGCACCAGGTATGGGGCAGAATTTTTTCTTTGCCTATACGGTTGTTTTGACATTAGGGATAGCCTGGCAAAAAGCACTGGGCATTGTCTTTCTGGCCGGTGTGGTGTTTGTTATACTCTCTTTCTTTGGTGTAAGGGAGAAAATAGTAAATGCAATTCCACAGTCATTAAAGAGTGCCATTGCCGTTGGCATTGGATTGATGATTACACTTATCGGACTTGAATGGGCAGGATTAGTAATTGATCATCCAACTTTATTGGTCACATTAGGTGACTTTGGCGATCCACCTACGCTGTTGGCACTGGGGGGATTGTTGTTAACTTCCATACTATTGATTAAAAAGGTATCGGGGGCTATGCTTATCGGCATTGTCGCGACCACAGTAATTGGAAATATCGCAGGACTAATACCATTTCGTGGAATTTTTAGCGCACCGCCTTCAATGGCGCCAACCTTGTTTAAATTAGATATCTTAGGGGCCTTGAGCTTTGATTTAGTTACAATTATATTTACTTTTCTTATTCTTGATCTGTTCGATACTATTGGCACTCTGATAGGTGTGGCCAGCGAAGCGGGCTTATTAAAAAATGGAAAACTCCCGCGAGCTGAGAAAGCACTGCTATCCGATGCACTGGGGACTGTTTTTGGAGCAGCTTGCGGTACATCCACCGTGACAAGTTATGTTGAAAGTGCCTCAGGTGTTGCAAGCGGTGCACGCAGCGGCCTGGCTAATGTATTCACTGCGCTATTCTTTATTTTAGCAATATTTTTATATCCTTTGGTTCAAATGATTGGCGGCGGTATTAAAGGGGCTGATGGCGTTATCCTTTATCCAACCATTGCACCTATTTTAATCTTGGTAGGAGTATACTTGATAAAGAGTATACGCACAATAAATTGGGAAGATTTTTCGGAGAGTATACCGGCTTTCATCACCTTTGTATTTATTCCCTTTTCCTTTCGTATTACCGAAGGTATTGCCCTGGGTTTTATCAGTTATGCCATCTTAAAGCTTTTCAAGGGAAAAACTAGCGACGTGCCCTTTTTAATGTGGCTGTTCGCATTAATTTTTCTTTTACGTTATATCTTTTTAGGAGTTGATTAATAGAACTGTTCAATTGTTAAAATGACTTCACAATCCCTTTTCATCGAGAAGATAAGTCAGTATAGTGATTGCAGCGCTGCCTAATTCCATTTCTCTGGGATGGACAGCTTCAAAGACATCATTATCAGAATGATGGAAATCGAAATAGCGTTGATCGTCGGGAATATAGCCTATTAGTGCTGTGCATTTTTTTATGCGTGAAACGTCAGAACCACTACCACCCTTTCTAATCCAGTCTATTTTTGCCTTTTTCAGGTAGGGTAGCCAGGACTCTATATCTGCGATTATTGCTGAATCGGCGTCAATTGAAAATCCTCGCGGTGTAAAAGCTCCACGGTCGGATTCAATGGCAGCGATATGTTTTTCAGCACATGTGTCGGCATAACTCCCATAAACTTTAGCACCCCTTTGCTGCTGTTCTTCATCGCTAAAAAATACGCAGCGAATGGTGCGCTTTGGTTTGATTTCTAATCGTTTGAAGATATCAAGAACTTCAAGTGCCTGAATACAACCCGCACCATCATCATGTGCCCCATGACCTTTATCCCAGGCATCAAAATGTCCTGCTACTATAATAACTTCTTCAGGAAAAATTGTTCCTCGGATTTCGCCAATGACATTATATGATTGGGTATCCTGCAATATTTTACATGATAGATTGATATTGACCTTTAACTCAGGTTCATGCTTAAGGGCATTACTTAAAAAATCAGCATCTTCCAGGCCGATTGCCGCAGCCGGAATCTTCAAGACAGTTTCTTCATAATGCATTACACCAACATGGGGTATGTTGTCATATTTGGTTGTCACGGATCGCACAATGGTGGCAATCGCACCGTACTTTGCAGCTTCAGCGGCCCCTTTTGTACGCTGGTTTACAGCACCTGCATAAGCACTAAAGGTACTGGTTTTACCCTGATCTAAAGGGCGGTTATAAAAAATGATCTTACCCTTTACTCGACTGCCAAGAGTGGACAGGTCTTCAAAAGAATTTATTTCCAGAATCGAACCCGTTATTCCATTTTCGGTTGTACCTATACTTCCGCCAAGGGCAGCAATGTTCAGTTTTTTCCCTTTAAATTTAATAGATTCGATGATGATTGCCTCTTCCTTATCCCCTCGTGACCAATGAGGCACCATAACCGGTTGTAACCAAACCTTATCCAATTCCAATTGTTCCATTTGCTCTTTGGCCCAATGAATCGCTTGTACTGATGTATTATAACCATTTAATCTCGGTCCGACCATACAGAGTTCTTTAAGCAGAGCATAGCCTTTTTGTTGCACCAATGCTGTTCTGACAATAGATTGAGCAAGTTGATCATAATGCTCATTTTTCCCTTGAGCCCATACACAATACGTAAAGAATAAAATGAAGAAGAAAAACAGAATTTTTGATTTACATTCTACCGGCACAATTCTCCTCCTACCATTTTGCCAAATAAATTTTTTTAAAAAATATTGATTTAAAATTTAAAATACTATATGTGAAGAATAATTTTGACTATAAATTTCACCCATTGTGGAAAAAAGATTTAATTTTTAGTATTTTTGGCCTAATTTTGCAAAACCACGGGTGATGAATCTGATGCTAAAATTTCCCTTATGTATATATATATTTTACCCGGATTTGCTATGTCAATTTTTGCGAAAGTCGAATTCAATTGGCTAAATTCTTCTGGATAAATGATAATTGAGGTTTTTTATAGCTGAATGGGCATACATGGATAAAGCAGAAAATATAACCGGTAAGTTAATATTGGAGGATGGCACTAAACTTGAGGGCTATTCTTTTGGAATAGCAAATGAAGTAGCTGGGGAAGTGGTCTTTAACACCGGTATGGTTGGTTATCCTGAGGCCTTAACGGATCCGTCGTATCAAGGTCAAATTCTTGTACTCACCTATCCATTAATAGGTAACTACGGCATTCCAGATAATAAATTGGAAAATGGCCTACTAAAAAATTTTGAATCCGACAGGATACATGCAGCTGGTTTTATTATTTCTGAGTATTCCCATGATCATTTTCATTGGAGCGCTGTAAAGTCATTAGCGACATGGTTGCAAGAAAACTCAATTCCTGCTCTGTATGGTCTTGATACACGAATGCTCACAAAGAAATTGCGTATTCAGGGTACTCTGTTGGGTAAAATTATCTTTACTAATGAGGATCTTGAATTGCAAGATCCCAATCAGAGGAATCTGGTAGCCGAAGTAAGTATTACCGAACCTGTAGAATATAGTAAAGGTAAACAAAAGGTAGTTATTATAGATTGTGGTGTTAAAAATAACATCATTCAGTCGTTTTTAAGGCGAAATATTACTGTGATTCGGGTACCCTGGAATTATGATTTTAATAATATTGCAGCCAATGGAATCGTCATTTCCAATGGGCCGGGTGATCCGCAGATGGTGCCACAGACAATTGAAAATATTAAGCGTGCTATGAGTAAACATATCCCCATATTGGGGATATGTCTCGGTTCACAGATATTGGGACTGGCTGCCGGTGCAAAAACGTACAAGTTGAAATACGGGCATCGCAGTCAGAATCAGCCATGTTCTGAGATTGGCACCAAACGTTGTTATATCACCTCACAGAATCATGGGTATGCAATAGAATCGAAAACCTTACCTCAGGATTGGCGTGAATGGTTTTATAATGATAATGACGGTACCAACGAAGGTTTATTGCACCTGTCAAAGCCTTTTTTTGGAGCGCAATTCCATCCCGAAGCATCACCCGGGCCGGATGATACTGAATTTATTTTTGATGTTTTTGTTCGGGCAATGAGCTGACAGCACTGTACTAGCTTTTCAGCTAGATGATCCAATAGGATTATAGGAGAATTGATGATTAGAAAGATACACCCCAATAAAGTCTTAATACTGGGATCTGGTGCTCTGCAAATTGGGCAGGCGGGGGAGTTTGATTATTCTGGAAGTCAGGCCATTAAAGCACTTAAAGAAGATGGTATCACAACGATTCTGATCAATCCCAATATCGCCACTATTCAAACCTCTGAAAACTTTGCCGATAAAATATATTTCTTACCGCTGAAATTTGAATTCGTTGAGAAAGTAATTGCCAAGGAGAGCCCTGATGGCATACTTTTAGGATTTGGAGGTCAAACAGCATTAAATGTTGGTGTTGAACTCCATCAAAAGAAAATTTTGGAAAAGTATGGTGTAAAAGTATTAGGAACACCTGTTGAATCAATTCAAAATACGGAAGATCGCGATCTATTTGTAAAAAAAACCCGTGAAATTGGTTTAAAAGTGCCCATTAGTCAAGTAGCAACAAGTGTAAAAGGAGCTGTCCAGGTAGGTAGAAAAATCGGTTACCCCTTAATGGTTCGTATCGCATATGCTTTAGGAGGATTGGGATCGGGAATAATCCAAAATGAACAAGAATTAATCGATAAAACCGAACGGGCATTTGCTTTTACCAAGCAGGTGTTAATTGAAGAATCATTATACGGTTGGAAAGAGGTTGAGTACGAAATTGTCAGAGATTGTTATGATAACTGCATAACTGTATGTTCAATGGAAAACATCGATCCAATGGGAATTCATACCGGTGACAGCATCGTTGTTGCCCCGGTACAGACTTTAAGTGCAAGTGAGAATTTTAAACTAAGATCGATTGGTATCCAGTTGATCCGGCATCTAGGGATAATAGGTGAATGTAATATTCAATATGCTTTAGATCCCAATTCTGATGACTATCGCATTATAGAAGTCAATGCACGTTTAAGTCGCAGTTCCGCCCTCGCATCCAAGGCCAGTGGCTATCCCTTGGCGTTTATTGCCACGAAATTGGCCCTGGGTTATGCTTTAAATGAAGTCCAAAATATTATAACACAGGTAACTTCTGCCTGTTTTGAACCTGCGCTGGATTATATAGTAGTCAAGTTTCCCCGTTGGGATTTACAAAAATTTAATCAGGTTAGTACAGAGCTGGGATCAGAAATGAAATCCGTTGGTGAGGTCATGTCAATTGGCAGAAGTTTTGAAGAATCTTTTCAGAAAGCGATACGCATGTTAGATATTGGTGTCGAGGGATTTATCTCTGACCAGGTAGAGTTCAGCGATTTAGACGAAGCGATAGAACGGCCGACCGATAAACGAATGTTTGCTATCGCAAGCGCTCTGAAGAGGGGATACACCATTGAAAAATTGTACCAGCTATCCAAAATAAATGGTTGGTTCCTGGGCAAAATGAAAAATATTGTTGATATGGAGAACGCCTTACAAAGTTGTACCCTCCAGGAATTGAATAAAAATATGTTGCTCTCAGCAAAAATGTGTGGCTTTTCTGATAAGCAAATAGCTTTATTGATAAAATCAACTGAGCATGAAATCAGAGCATTAAGAATCAAAAACGGTGTTGTACCATATATTAAACAGATAGATACCTTGGCTGCGGAATATCCCGCGCAAACCAATTATTTATATTTAACCTATCATGCATTTGAAGATGATTTGGAGTTTAATACAGATAATCAGATTATCGTTTTAGGCGGTGGTCCCTATCGCATTGGTTCCTCGGTTGAATTCGACTGGTGTTGCGTAAATTCAGTAATCACATTGAATGAATTAGAATATCGTACCATCATGATTAACTGTAATCCTGAAACAGTAAGCACAGATTATGACATTTGTGATAAATTATATTTTGAAGAAATAAGTTTTGAGCGCGTGTTGGATATTTATGAGAAAGAAAAACCGCTCGGCCTTATAATCTCCATGGGGGGGCAGATTGCAAATAACCTGGCCATGAAGCTGCATCATGCTCAAGTAGATATATTGGGTACTTCACCAGAGCAGATCGACAATGCCGAGAATCGCTTCAAATTTTCGCATATATTAGATACTTTAAGAATAGATCAGCCGGAATGGCGTCAGTTTACCGATTTGCAGGAAGCAGAGAATTTTGCCGATCGGGTCGGCTACCCTGTGCTTATCAGACCCAGCTATGTACTCAGCGGTGCGGCCATGAACGTGGTGCATTCTTCAGAACAAATGCATGCCTTTCTTCAGCAAGCTGCTGATATAAGTAAAGAGCATCCGGTTGTGATCAGTAAATTTATCTCTAAGGCAAGAGAACTGGAAATTGATGCGGTTGCCAGCGGAGGAGAAATCGTATGTTATGCCATTTCGGAACATGTTGAAAATGCTGGGGTACACTCGGGTGACGCCACAATGGTTTTTCCACCGCAAAGAACTTATCTTGAGACGATACGCCGTGTTAAATCCATTGCGAAACAGATTGCCAAAAAGCTGAAAATAACCGGCCCTTTTAATATGCAGTTTATAGCCAAGGATAACGATGTTAAAGTGATTGAATGCAATCTTAGAGCTTCGCGAAGTTTCCCATTTGTATCTAAAGTAACAAAAAATAATTTTATCGATATTGCTACACGCGCTATTATGAAAAAAAGTCTCAAGAAATCTGAGTTTTCCTCGTTTGACCTGGATTATGTCGGTGTGAAATCACCTCAATTTTCATTTACACGCCTGAAAGGTACCGATCCTGTATTAGGTGTTGAGATGGCTTCTACAGGAGAGGTAGGTTGCCTGGGTGACGATTTTGAGGAAGCATTTTTAAAAAGCCTGCTATCAATTGGATTTAATTTTCCTAAAAGAACGATTCTTTTATCTACCGGATCTTTGCGTAATAAGGCAGCTTATCTGGAAGAATCACGTAACCTGGCTAAAATGGGTTTTAAATTCTATGCAACAGCTGGAACAGCAAAATTTATGCATAACCATGATATTGATGTTGAAATACTCCACTGGCCTTTGGAGAAAAAAGAACCAAATGTACTGACATATTTAGCAGAAGGTAATATAGATCTGGTAATTAATATTCCAAAGAATGCCGAGCGTACAGAATTAACTAATGGTTTTTTAATACGTCGCAAAGCTATAGATTATAACATCCCCCTTATAACAGATCTGCAACTTGCAAAAAGATTTGTAAAAGCAATACAATCAAAGAAACTGGATGACTTAAAAATTAAAAGCTGGGAAGAATATTAATTACTATGCTTCACTTTTAGCAATAATTATGTGATACACCATTTATGAATTGGTATAAAAACCTTACCTTCTCGATAAAAATAATATTAGCACTAGTTATAACAATCCTGTCCAGTAGTCTACTTAATTTGCTCGAGCATCAACCAGACAACCTCGCTCTTAAGATTTTTACATTCATTACGCTTTTCCTGAATCTGTATATCCTTTTTAACTTAGTACCGATAAAGCTCTATAACCGTATCTTTATTGGATTGGCCTTGGGTATTGTCGCGGGTCTTCTATGGGGTGAGACCATCGGATTGTTTCAACCTGTTGGGCAGGCGTTTATTCAGTTGATTAAGATGATTGTGGTTCCTTTAGTATTCGCGTCCCTTTTGGTAGGGACCGCGAGTATGGGGGATATTAAGAAGCTGGGCAGAATAGGTATTAGAACTTTAATATTTTATGTATTCTCTACTGCTTTAGCTATTACTATTGGATTAATAATAGCTAATACAATAAAACCAGGCAGTTCTGTTCCCGGTGATATTCAGGATGAACTTAAGAAGAACTATCAGGAGGAAGCGCAGGATAAAATTTCTAGTGCAATAGAAAGGCCTTCCACAGTTGATCTATTAATTGATATAATACCCGATAATCCTGCTCGATCCATGGTCGATGGCAATATGCTTCAGATAATATTTTTTGCCATGATATCGGGTATTGCCTTAACCTATATTAAGGATGATAAAAAAAATGTTGTTATAAAATTTTTTGAGGCTGTTACAGATATTACCATCAATCTCGTCCATATGGTTATGAAACTAGCACCTTATGGTGTATTTGCCCTGATTGCCTTTGTGATTGGTCAATATGGATCAGATATTATCCTAACGTTAATCAGCTTTTTTATAACGACAATTTTAGCGTTGCTCGTGCATGTTTCGCTTTTCAATAGCATAATTATTAAATTTCTTACTAATCTGAAATTATCCCAATTTTGGAAGGGAATTTATCCGGCATTACTGGTTGCTTTTTCAACCAGCTCGAGCTCGGCGACGCTACCTGTAACAATAGAATGTGCTGAAGAAAACCTTAAAGTTAAACCACAGATCGCAAGTTTTGTTTTGCCCTTGGGCTCGACAATTAATATGGATGGAACAGCTATTTTTCAGGGCGTTTCAGCAATATTTATTGCCACGGTTTATGGAATGGATTTAACCCTGATAGATCAGCTGACCATCATCTTAACAGCAACTTTAGCCTCCATTGGTACGGCCGGTGCGCCACAGGTAGGGATAATCATGCTCACGCTAGTATTGCAGAGTATTGGTATCCCGCTGGAAGGCATTGCTTTAATCTTGGGGGTTGAAAGATTTCTTGATATGGCCAGAACTACTGTGAACATTACCAGCGATCTCTCCTGTGCTTCTTTCATCAATCATCAAGAAGAGTGGGGTAGTGTGAAATGAAAATTAAGTTATCTTTTAACGAACGGCTTAATATGCTAATCTCTAATAAATCTTCCTATTTGTGCCTTGGTCTGGACCCGGATATGGAAAAGATCCCTGCGCATCTGAAATATGAAAGAAATCCCATTGCTATATTCGTTGAGGAGATTATTGAAGCGACAAAAGACCTGGTTGTTGCTTATAAAGCAAATTTGGCATTCTATGAATGTGAGGGACAAAACGGCTGGGAAGTTTTGCAGGATCTCAGTACGCACATACCCAAGGATGTGATATTGATACTTGATGGTAAGCGTGGTGATATCAGCAATACTTCAAAAAAGTATGTAAATGCCTATTTTAATCAGCTTGGCTGTGACGCAGTAACATTACATCCTTACATGGGATATGATTCTATCGAGCCATTCATTCAAGACTCTGAAAAGGGTGCTTTTATTTTAACACTTACATCAAATAAGGGAGCTTCCGATTTTCAGACTTTACAGGTTGGGTCTATGCCACTTCATCATCATGTGGCACAAAAAATTGAACAATGGAATAGGAACAATAATTGCGGTCTAGTCGTAGGGGCTAGTTATATAGATGAGTTAAGAGTATTACGCCAACTGGTTCCGAATCTGCCATTCTTAATTCCCGGTGTGGGAGCACAGGGTGGTGATTTTAAGACGGTATTAAAATATGGCCGTAATAAATCTGGCACCGGAATGTTGATAACAATCGGGCGTGATATTCTGTATGCAGGCAATGGTAAGGATTTCTTCAAACAAAGCAGAAAAAGAGCACTTGCCTATGTGCAGGAAATGTCACAATTTATGCATACCAGCTGGGATTATATATCATGAATGATGTAATCGATATTTTCAGGAAAAGCGGAGCGCTACTTCAGGGACATTATCGTCTGACATCCGGGCTGCATAGCCCGACATATTTTCAATGTGCATTGGTATTACAATATCCCCAATACTGTCAATTATTGGGACAGAAAATTGTCGATCATTTTATTCAATATAAGATTGATGCGGTATTATCACCAGCAATTGGAGGTATCGTTATTGGCCAGGAAGTGGGGCGGCAGCTGGGCATTCGTACCATTTTTTCTGAAAGGCAGGGGCACGAGATGGAGTTACGGCGGGGATTCAAGATCCAACCCGATGAAAGGATATTGGTTTGTGAAGATGTTGTTACAACAGGGGGATCGGTCTTTGAAGTATTGGATTTGATCAAGCAGAATAATGCCCAGGCGATTGGAGTGGGATATATCGTTGACCGCAGCAATGGGAAAATACACTTTGGGGTGCGACAATTTTCCATTATCCAACTGGATATCGAAGTATATCAACCCGGATCCTGTCCTCTGTGTAAGGATAATATTCCGATTGTTAAACCGGGTAGCCGTTTATAAAAAATGTCTCTAAAGACTAATTAATTACTTATATGCTCCAAATACTATTAATAATTATACTCATTCTTCATAGCAGTATACTCATAGCAAAATATGAACAAAAGGTATGGATATACTTTAAAGACAAAGGAAAGATAGAAGCGGTTGATATTAATAGGGAAGTTAGACTAAAACTATCAGAAAGAGCATTTAAACGACGCCTGGAAAAAGTGGGTAGCCAGCCGTTCGATTACACAGACCTGCCAATTTTACCTTCATACAAGCTTAAATTAGAACAATTAGGTGTCAAAATTCAAAATGAATCAAATTGGTTTAATGCTGTAAGCGCATATATAAAAGATTGTGATTTCAATAATATTACAAAACTACCCTTCGTAAAAAAAATTGAACCAGTCCGAACCTATCGTTACAAGAAATATACCAAAACTGAACGATCTTCAATTACCAGGCTTACAAATAGCGCATATGGGCCTTCCGAAAATCAAAATGCCATGTTGGGTGTTATAAGTGCTCATAATAAAGGGTATCACGGTGAGAATGTAAGAATCGCTATTTTTGATTCGGGATTTATTTTACAACATGAAGCATTACAACACGTAAAGGTGATCGATACCTATGATTTTATTCAAAATGATCGAGATGTTTCAAATCAGGAAGGTGATCTGCCTAAACAGCACGACCATGGTACTTTGGTTTTGTCAGTTATCGCGGGTTATAGTCCTGGCCAGTTGATTGGTCCCGCTTATGCCGCCGAATATCTATTGGCCAAGACCGAGGATATCGGTTCTGAGACAAGCTTAGAAGAGGATAATTGGGTAGCAGCAGCTGAGTGGGCTGATCGCCTGGGTGCTGATATCATTTCTACGTCAATTGGCTATGGGGAGGAAATGGGTTATAGCTATGAAGATATGGATGGTAACAGCACGATTATAACCCAAGCTGCTGATTTAGCCGTGAAGAAAGGAATTGCAGTTTTTGCCTCAGCAGGGAATGAAGGTAGCAGCTCATGGTATCATATCCTTGCACCTGCGGATGGTGATAGCGTTATCGCACTAGGAGGTGTTAATCCGGACAGAACGCTGTGGCCCAAAAGTTCACGGGGTCCAACATTTGATGGTCGAATA
>SMTZ1_10004281_pt1 | contig 14352 bp, 12 predicted proteins | sample DeeMarSWOR136_30_FD_25667 | JGI IMG/M metagenome (IMG submission 25667) | reverse complement strand
GCGGGCGGGCATCACCCGTCCGTAACGCCTTGAAATGACCAGGCCGGGAGCCTCGGAATCGAAGAAAACCCTTTATGGCCCTTTCATGGCAATCATTCATGAAAGCGTTTTTCGATCCAAGCGTTCTGATTTACCGGATGAACCGAGGAAAATGGCCATGGCCGGAACCGGGGGCGGTGTAAACAAGAGAGGGTCCATGCCAACACTTTTGAACGATACTAATTCTTCGGGTTAACGTTTAGGGCGGAACTGATAGAAAAAGCGTTGGGATTTCAATTTATTCCTGATTTTGCGGGTCCCAGGGAGTCTGTTTTCCTTGACATTCTAGCCATCTTGACTATCCTGAACGCGTTATTTCTTCTCCAACCTTTAACCTCCATTCAGGATGTCCCCCATGGAGAAACCCCTCAAAATGTGCAAGTCCTGGTCTTGATGGGGCCGTTTCCGTTTTGCCAGCTACCTTTAGCCTCTAAATGGCTTTAACGCAGTGGAAGGACGGAAAACCGAGCACTTTTTGCAGCGACCTTCTTGCCTTGAGATCAAAATCCCTATTTCACTCGGAAATCGGTGCCATCAAGCCACTCTCAGTCACGTTTCTAACACGATCCTGGCGGTATCTTTGGACCGCTAACCTATTGTGCAAATCATCGGCCAGAGGATTTGTAAGCCTGTAGGGAGGTCTTGCAGCATAGAATAAAAGGGGGTGCAATATGTTAAACAAGAAAAGAGCACTAAGCCTTTCAGTGATCGTGCTGGCTTTTGTGATGTCTGTTTCATTTGCTATTTGTGCCAATGCCTCCGGTCCATATGAGCGTGGAATGTATTCTTACCAGTTAGTTAGAGTAATCCAAGTTCCGGGAAGACAGGGAGTTGCCACAGATGGAAATCACTACTACATTAGTGGCAGCAAAGCGCTTTATAAGTGCGACAAAAGCGGGAACTTGATTCTAGCAAATGAAGAACCATTTAAAACGTTCCCAGAGGAAGCCGTGTGTAATCACATAGGAGACATTGATTATTATAACGGTGAGATTTACACAGGGGCAGAGGAATTCAAAGAAGGGAGGGGCTTCAATATACAGATAGCCATATATGATGCTGAGACTTTAGAGTATAAGCGTTCCATCCCTTTTGATGAGAAGTCTGGGCAAATTGAAGTCTGTGCCATAACTGTGGATCCTGTTCGGAAGGTCGCCTGGATGGCTGATTGGTGTAATGGTAGATATCTTTATCAGTACGACCTCACGACTGGTACATATATTGGTAAGTTACACTTGCAGCCGGTGCCACAGTACCAACAAGGGGTCTATTATTATGATGGCAATCTGCTTATCACGGCAGACGATGGGGATGCCGAGTACTGGGAACCTGACCATCTGTACAGGGTGAATGGCGATCCTTCTGCTACCTGTGCCTTAGTGGAGTTAGAGAAAACGTTTAATGAATTTACCCGGGCAGGAGAAATTGAGGGGCTGTGCGTTGACCCGAAGACAGGAGAGTTTCTGGTCCTATTCAACAGAGGAACACGTGTTGTTGAAGGGATGCCTGTGGGTTTTTACACGGGTTATGAAAAGGAGATACATGAGGTGTACGTATACGACATGACCAAGTGCCCGGAAAAAGGTAAGAAAAAAAGGTAATGGACCCTGCTGAAGACGGAAGAACTCTTTGAGCTGCAAGACCTCTGTATTCGTTAGGCCATTGGAAAACCGATAGATTTCTAAGGCCTCCCCATAGAATAGTTGGAGATTGAATTTTTGAAAGATGTCCCGGAATTTCAACTGAGGAGGGTTAAGCATGGCCGTATTTGACTACATGCCCATGGGAGAAAAAGGACTTAAGGAGGTTTATGGTTGGCTGGATGAGTTTGTGAGAAAAAATGGAGGGATTGCTCACACGAAGGTGTTGGGTAAATCTCCCAACGGCTGGGACATTCCGGCGATTTTTGTAACGAACCGGGATATAGCGGATGACCATAAGCAGATTGGGGTTATCACTGCTGCCAGACATGGTCAAGAGTTCGGGGCAAGGGTCGTGGCTCCGGAAATTCTGCATTTTTTGGCCAGTGAGGAAGCCAGAGAAATACGGGATACCCAACTTGTCATTGTGGTGCCGGTTGTCAATCCGGAGGGATTCGTTTTGAATGAATTTTTCTCATCAAGGACAAGCCTTACCAAGACAGAGCGTTTCATTTTAGGCGGCCTTTTTAGGTCTTACCCGCCGGATATGATCATAGATTATCACAGCCTTGGTGCAGATCAGGGATCGAAATATGACGTGGGAGATATGGAGGTGATTATTCCTGCGAACACAACAAGGTGGGCAATGGATGAGCAGATTCACCAGCATGTAGCCCAAAAAATGCTTGATGCCGCCGAAGAAGCGGGTTGGCCTTATGAGATACACACGCTGGAAGATCTGGCAACATACTATTTTGGGGGAAGAAAAATCGGAAATATGCCATGGTCGTACACGAAAGAAAAGATCTTCATGCTTCATATGCAGGATCTCAATGACAACTATGACGTCCCCGAAGAAAGTGCTTCGGACCACTTGCCCCCGGAACCGGGAAAAACCACGTACACCAACTACACCTGTGGTCCTGCTTACATGAAGTGGCACTCCCTTGTTTTTGGTATGGAAACGAACCATAGGGCCATAACAGAGGCAGGGGAGGTGGCTGAAAGCGGCATGGTGCCCTGTGCTGCGCTATTAAAAATGGGCAGTGCCCGGTTTCCCTGGGAGAAGGATAGGGGATACCCTGTTAACATCTTGCACGGTGATTTCCGCGTTTCAATCAGACCTGTAGGAGATAATGCTGCCGAACGCCGAGCGTCTCGCGCAAGGATTTGGGGAGAAAGACATCATTTCAACCATCCCAATCGGGAAATGACTGATCTGGATACAACAGTAGCGAGGGCACGATACTTCGGGAGTGATCTTCCCATGGAATTCGCGCTGTGCCTCAGAATGCGACAGAAAAACATCCAAAGCGTGAGCCTTGCCGGCAAAGAGATTGGTTTTGAGACTTTTGAAGACAGATGTTCCACCTTTGTTTATGTCCCTCTCACCATGGAAAAGGCGGGTGTTCTGGAAGTGACAATAAAGCATCCCAGGTCTTGATGGTTCTTTTGTGCCGGTTCAGTGCTCCCCCAATAACGAAGAAAGGTTAGCCTGGAAACAGGCTAACCTTCGTGGATTTTTCTTCAGGTGCCGGGACGCAGAATCGAACTGCGGACACGGGGATTTTCAGACAAGGCCCCTGAGTCTCCTAACCTCCTCAAATCACTGTAACTAATTGAATTTGCTTCATTCCTTTTTTCCACGCTTTTTCCGATTTTTTCCAGTTTTAGCAGATTTTGGAAACCCTTTCTCACACGAATTCTCACACAGTCGGTGAAAATAGGACCCCTATGCACCCATCTGAGGATTCAGTAAAGGTGGTTTGCTCAGACGCTTACAATGTAGCGACAAGTTCCAAAGCTGTTGACAAAACCCGGTTTGACCTTACGAGCAGTTCTTTACTTCACCGCATTCCGCCTGAGGCACCTTGAAAGATAAAAGGGAATGGCACACACATCTCATTCTCGGGAATTTCAGAACTCCGACGAATGGAATAAGATCAATTTTCAGGCTGAAAGCACTGGTTAAAGCCGGAAGTTCACCGGTCTAGATGGACTTAAAAGCATAAAATTTTCTAATATCACCGGCTAGTGACTGAAGCTAATCGATTTGCAACTGGAGAATTCCGACTTCTCTTTACCTGGATATGGCCATCAATTAAGACAATGGATATACCCGGGATGTCACCGCGTCGTATTGCTTCAACAGCATTATTGGCGACCGAACCAGCGGGCGCATCGCAGATTACCAGGTCCGCTGGTTTGCCTTCCTGGATGGTTCCAACTGCAAGTCTAAAAATCTTAGCGTTATTGCCAGTGGCCAGTGCAATACCGATTTCTGGCTGTAAATCGCCTAGGGAGCATAGCTCACAAACGCTCTTCATTACGCCAAGAGGCATAACTCCTGTTCCAGTCGGAGTATCACTACCGATACAAACCCTATGTAATGCATCATATTTTTTGGCCAATCTTAGAATGTGTAGCGCGGATCTCAAATTTCCAGCTTGGACCAACTGCAGTGCCATGTCAGTATCTTTTATAATCAGTTCCAGTCCATCATCATCCAAAGATGTTGTCCCGCCATTTACATGACCACATACGTCGACTTTCAAATGGATTAAAACCTCGTGGCTTATGGGGCTAGATCCAGGTATAGACGCTCCGCCGCTATGGGCCATAACAAGCATACCATGTGTCTGAGCCATGCGAACGTCTTGCTGTCCTTCTTTCGGTTCAGAATACCCTCCAAATCCGAATTTGGCGTACCGGACTCCACACTTCGCCATTTCACCAAAATCTGTCTCAGTAAGCCCCGGCTCAAGCTTTACTGAGCCACCGTTCACTTTCATTCCATTCGGTCGGAAGTTCTGAAAGCACTTGAGTGTTGCTATGGCTAAGGCCTTAACCGCTATGGGATCATGCGGTAAGCCGGGCGCGTGAACTCCTTCACTCGCCGTGACTACACTTGTGATACCACCGTGCACGTAAGAATCAAGGAAATCTACCTGTTTTTGTCGAGGCGTGTAATCACCGAGCACCGTATGACAATGAGAATCAATTAACCCTGGAATAACGGTTGTATGACGTGCATCTATTAAAATAGATGCATCCCCCACATTAATTTCTTTTCCTATTTTCGATATAACTCCATCTTCACATATTATGGTATCAGCGTCCAATGTACCTTTCTTTATTTCACCTGAAACCAGGGTTCCGATATTCTTTATTGCTGTAATTGTCATTCTTGATCTCCATATCTGCAGCTTAATTTGAAGTGCCGCTGCAGCCGCGTTTTATGTATAAAGAGTGCTTACTATCAGCTATACTTTTACTCACTCATCTTAAACCATCTTCTCCTTTCGCTGCTTCTTTTGATAACCCTCCAAGGCGAAAATTGAGACGGCCTCTGTTTGCGACTACTGCTATTACAACCACTTCATCCGGCAAGGGTGCATCGGGAATCCTTATCTCCATGGCGTCGTAATGGGACCGCACAAATAGGGCATCCTTGAAAGCCAAAGGGACATCAATAGCTGTTCCTGGGCCGCCCATTTTCCCTGCGGAGGTAATCCACGCTTTTCCACCGCCGACTGCTTTCCTTAATCCATCGGCAAATTTAGTCGTCAAAAACATATGTGCATGATCTATTTCCCCGTTCGTTCCAACTATTCCTCCTTTGCCATAGCTTTCTGGTGTATCCTCAAGGGCTTTGACGGCTTTTTCTCCGAGGTAATTCCCCAGCTCCTCACTAGCTGAAACAGCCTCGCCTAAATCTTCAACATGAGTTCCTGCGTAAGGATTCTTGACAACCGCTATGGCCGCCACCCTGCGCAATGGCCGCTCAGCTACTATTCCCGACTCACTCCTAACTTCTTCTACAATTGTGAACACTTTGCGAATTTCTAATTTCATGTGCGACACCTCCTTGTCTGCTATACTGCAAATTTTCCCGTCTTTAATCACCGCCACAGGAGCATACCAACCTGCTATTTTCTGCTTGCAACGCAGACCCTATTAGTTTTGAAAGCAAAGATAGACAAATCAAAAACGAATTGCTAGAAATTAATTTCAAAGAAAAAACCAGCCTCTGACATGGCCCGGAGGGCCAGAGTTTCTAGGTGCCGCTAAAATGAATGACATATCAACACGCGTGACACAGGAAATAGCCGCTTTTGCCTCCAAAATTCAGTTCCGCAGCTACCCATCTGAAGCTGTCCGTATCGGCAAGCGTTGCATCTTGGATGGTTTGGGGCTGATCCTGGCGGGTTCAAAACAGAAATGCACTGAAATCGTTCGCCGGTTTGGGCTCCATTACAGTCAGGCCGCAGAATCTACCGTTTATGGAAAAAATCCGGCCAAAACGGGCACAATTTTCGCCGCACTGGTTAATGGCACTGCTGGGCACGCTATGGACTGGGATGACACTCAGTTATCCTCTGCGCCCGACCGAGTATTTGGGCTCCTGACTCACCCCACAATTCCTCCTTTGTCAGCTTGTCTCGCCTTATCGGAAAAGTTAGGGGGTGTCTCGGGCCGAGAATTCCTTAACGCCTTTCTAGCGGGTTTTGAAGTCGAATGTAAGATAGCTGAAGCCATTAACCCCGACCACTACAGTAAAGGCTTCCACAGCAGCGGCACCATAGGTGTTTTTGCAGCATGTATTGCAGCTGGCAAGCTCTTAGGACTGGACGAAAAGCGGCTGCGGCACGCCATCGGAATCTCATCGAGCATGTCTGCCGGAATTCGAGTCAATTTTGGCACTATGGTCAAGCCGTTGCACGTGGGTAGAGCGTCCGAGAATGGTGTCACTGCTGCCATATTGGCAGCAGATGGGTTTGAAGCTAACCCGGATGCCTTAGATGGGCAGTGGGGCTATTTTCAAGTGATAGGTGGTGGTTTCGATATAAAAAGGATTTCCGGTGTGTTGGGAAACCCGTATTCAATCATCACCCCGGGGGTGAGCATCAAGCCCTATCCTTGCGGCGTCCTAACTCATCCCTCTATGGATGCCATGTTAGAACTAGTGGTGGAGAACGACGTGAAGCCAGAGGATATAAAGGAGGGTGTGCTTTATGCCGCGTCGAATATCCTGAATCCCATTCGTTATACGGTTGCCCATAACGAACTTGAGGCCAAATTTTGTATGCCATTCCTATTATCGGCTATTGCTCTCTCCCGAAAAGCTGGTGTTAAAGAATTTACCGATGCCTATGTAAATTCGCAGCAAGTCCAGGGAATGATGAAGAGATTCCGCACAGAGCAAGACCCAGAAATTGAGGCCAAAGGTTACCAAAAAATCCTCTCGCGGGTGGAATTAAGGTTGAGGGATGGACTGAAATTGGTGAAACAAGCGCAAGAAGCATATCGGGGCGGTCCAGCCAATCCGCTGAGCGATGAGGCCCTTAGGGCGAAGTTTACCGACTGCACGGAAGATATAATTGCTCTGGACAGTCGGCAACGAATATTCGACATAGTTTATTCGCTGGAAAAACTTCGGGATATGGAAAAACTTTTTGCTTTGCTTCGCGCATCAGAGTGACATCATGGCTAAGGGTACCTTGTTCACATTCAAAGGTATTTCAGGCCGAACTCATGCGCTCCAATGCCATTTGTCAAGAAACATCCAGCCCCCACCCACCCGGCTTCCCAAAATCAACCCCCGTTCTCCCCAATCGCCGCCATGATGGTAAGCGGTCATAAGACCAGGTCGGTATTCGAGCGGTACAATATAGTGAGCGATGCCGATCTGAAAATGGCTGCACAAAGGCAGGAAGCGTATCTCCGCTCGCAGGCGGTTACAAAAACGGTTACAGTCGCTAAATTGCAGGAAAAAAGGGCCAACCGGCATGCCAGCTAACCCTTCCAATAAATTGACTTTTTTCAGGTGCCGGGACGCAGAATCGAACTGCGGACACGGGGATTTTCAGTCCCCTGCTCTACCGACTGAGCTATCCCGGCAAAGCAGGGTGATTATAGGGCCCTGAATAGGGCAGGTCAAGCTAATTTTTGGTTTGTCATTTATCCAAATCGAGATCCAGATCGAGATCCTCCAGGTCAATGGAGAGGTCTTCCTCTTCAGACCCATTGCCCGTTCCCTTGCGTTCCTGTTCAGCATCCAGAGAAAGCCCCTCCTCTTCAAGAGGGATCTCCTCAAGGGAGATTTCGTCCGAGGCCAGCATCCCTCCACGGCTGTCGGGAGGCGCTTTTTCTGCACCGACCTCCAATTGGCCCGTTTCATTGACTTTAAGGTCGTCAAGATTCAGCTCAATCGAATCTTCAGATCGGGTCGGCTCAGCCTCTTCACCCTCCAGATCGAGAGCGTCGAGATTAAGGTCGGCTTCTTCGGCGGCTCCTATTCCTTCTGTGGCGCCCGGAGTTTCCGCTTCATCGAGGGAAATCTCCTCGAGGTTCAACTCGTTTGAATCAAGAAGGCCCTCCTTCTTATCCGGGGAGGCCGCTGCTTCTTCCTCAGCGCCAAGATCCAGATCTACCGGGCTTTCAGCAGGTTCAAGGGTGAGGTCTTCATCCACCGGGCTTTCGACCGATTCGAAGGAGAGGTTTTCATCCACCGGGCTTTCAAATTCGAAGTCTGAAACCACATCTTGAGCGTATTCTCCGGTTTCACCGCCAAAGGCCATTCCTTCAGCCCCCATGCTTGCGCCCAAATCGCCCGAGTCTTTGAAGGCAACCTCGCCGCTACCCAAGGCAGAGGAATCATCCAGGCGAATATCCTGGTCCGAACCATAGCCGAGTTCGGAGGAGTCGGACATGCGAATGCCGACCTGGGATTCGTTCGCCTCGCCAATCAATGCGCCCAGGGCGGCTGGAGGATTAGGGCGGAAAGCAGGAATGTGCAACTTGTCCTGTTCCGCGGAGATGTCCTTGCTGCACTTGGGGCACACCTGGTTATAATCGAAGCTGACATAATTACATTTAGGACACTTCATTCTTGGCTCCTGAAAATAGCTCAAATTTAAATTTTCATTAATAAAAATGGCTCATCTTATTTGCCATAGAAAAAACATGTATACTATTAAATAACATAATTTTTCCTATCCGTCAAGTATTTGATATTTGATATAAAATTGCTTCGCAATTTTATAAAGCGCGGCTGTGCCGCTTTGGGGGAGAAAACCGGCGGGGAAAATATGGGCACGCAATTTTATAAAGGGCGGCTGTGCCGCTGAAGGAAAAGAAAGGCGTTGATTACAATTGCTTTGCAATTTCATAAACCCTTAATTCTTGTGTACTGTTCAAAAGTGTTGCTATAGCGAATCAAGGCTCCATCGCTGGAGGAGGCCATGGTTTTTTTTCGAAAGGGGATATCTCACAAAAAAATTCCAGTGAGTTTTGGTGTGGCTGAGAATTCGGGGTCTGCGCCCCTAAGCTTCTAAGAATCTCTCATAAATTTGTTAGACCTCGAATTCTTAGGCACCGGCTCCGGGCCCTATAGATATCCCCTTTCGAAAAATGGCCATGGCCGGAAAGAGGGGCGTTGTATACAAGAGAGCGTCCATGTCAGGACTTTTGAGCGTACTAATTCTTGCCAATGTAACGGCCTTCGTAATCAAGGGTGGTCAGGGGCTCTTCATGGGCGAAGAGCCGGGCCTCCAGCACCTCGCCGATGAAAAGGGTATGGTTTCCCGGTTGGAGCATGGCTTTTACCCTGCACTCCAAGTATCCGAGACAGTCTTTCAGAATAGGACAGCCCGTTTTTCCTTTCGACCATACGAGATCGGCGAATTTGGCTTCGGGATCGGGCCCTTTGAAACGACTGAGAAGATCCTTTTGATTTTGATAGAGGAGATGAAGACCGAAGGTGCCGCTTTTTTGGATCAAGCGGTGGGAAAAGCGGTTGGGGTGAACCGCGACCATGACAAGGGGCGGGTCATAGGAGACTTGCGACACCCAGGAAGCGATCATCCCGTTGATTGTTTTCCTGTGGCACGTGGTGAGCACATAGATGCCATAGGTCATACACCCAAGGGTTTGGAGCCACCGCTCATCCATGGTTTTTGCCTCCTCGCATTTCTTGCTGGGCGCATTTCCGAATTGCCTTTCTCGCCAGCTCGTCACAGCGCTCATTTTCCTTGTGTCCCCTGTGTCCTCTGACCCATCTCCATTCTATCTGATGGGGTTGACTCAATTTCAAGAGCGTCTGCCAGAGGTCTTTGTTCAAGACCGGTTTCTTTTGGGAATTTATCCAATTCTTCTTAACCCATCCATGGATCCATTGCGTCATTCCCTTAACCACGTAATTGGAATCCGTTACGATTCTTATTCGACAGGGTCTTTTGATTTGACGCAGGCTCTCTATGACAGCAGTCAACTCCATTCTGTTGTTGGTTGTTCTGCGGTGACACCCTGAGATTTCCTTAACGACCTTGCCATACCTCAAGATGGCGCCGTAACCCCCGGGGCCCGGATTCCCGCTGCACGCACCATCCGTGAAGATCTCCACCATCTGGTCCTTTTTTTCACTCATACTTTAGAAAGCAGGCCTTTCCTTTCGCCAAGTGTTCCAGGCTCTACTGCGAACCGTGGCGAAAATCCCAAGAGGCATTTTATGTTCCAAAGCGAACTTTTCGAGGATAGAGGAGAGGAGTGACCAAAAGGCAACGCAGCGTTTCACCTCAGTTTCGGAAACGCCCCCGGATGCCGATGAAGATTTCCGGTCTCTCTGGATAGTTGGTCCTGAGTCGCAGAAAACCCCGATAATACCCGATCGAGTTAGGGATACTGGTAAAGTGGACGGAGAAGATTTTGCCCTCTTCGATCTCTTCTATTTCATAATTCAGCCACTTGTCGAGATTGAATTGAATCGGCTCAATTTTGAGAGGTTTTTCGAGTTCGGCTTTGATGCGAACGGTTTTTGTGATCCTTTCAGCGCGAGATCCCTGCAAAAGGACATACCGGGGAGACAGGTTAATGGGTGTCTTGATAAAAGCTTCAATTTTTATGCTTTCAACAGGATGCCAGGGATCATTCGTGTAGACTTTGGCGGTCTTTCGCAATCTTCCATCGTAGCCTCGGGTATTGACCTTGATTGTGATCTTGCCCTCCCCACCGGGGGGGATTGTCCTATCGTAATAGGCAACAGCGCAGCCTCAACCGGGGCGGACCTTTCGTATCTGAAGGGGCTCATCACCCGTGTTCAGGACTCTAAAACTGTGGGTCACAACCGAGCCTTCATTCACTTCTTCAAAGTTAAAGTGCTTCTCTTCTATGACCATCCGAGGTCCGGCGGCATGCGCGGGTTGGGAAGCAGCGAGAAGTGCACAGAAAAAAAAGAAGGTCAAAGTGAAAAGGTGTAACGGTTTTTGCATCAGTGGCTCCAAAGTTCTAAGAATACCATACCGGCGAACAACAAGACAACAAAATTGTAGTGACAAAGTATCTAATATTCTTATAGAATGCCCCCAAGAAGTATTCTAGAAGAGATCTTTCTTGCGAAAAACCCCTTCATGGCCTTCTATATCCGTCATTCGTGAAAAACCTTTTGGTCTCGTTCAGAAGTGTTTGCACGGCGAAAAAACGCTGTATAAGTGGTGGAGGCCATGACCTTTTTCGAAAGGGGATATCTCACAAAAAAATTCCGGTGAGCTTTGGTGTGGTTAAGAATTCGGGGTCTGCGCCGGTGAATCTCTAGGAGTTTCTCATGAATTTGTTAGACCTCGAATTCTTAGCCACTGGCTCTGAGCCCTATAGATATCCCCTTGCCTCCGGCCCTGAGGGTGTAACGCTCGAAGGGAGAAGAATGGCCATGGCCGGAGCCGGGAGCGCCTTAAACGAGAGAAGGTACATGCCAATACTTTTGAACGATACTAACCTTTTAGGCGATGCGCACTCATTTACCAGAACACCCAAATAAGAACAGAGGTGACAGCCATGGCCCCGGATGGAGCCCTTTCAAGTGAGAGGTACAAGGCGTTCATTGAGAACATCGATGACGGTGTCTATGAAGTGGATCTCAAAGGCAATTTCCTCTACTTCAACAATGCCCTTTGCACTATTTTCGGGTTTCCGCGCAAGGAGATCGAAGGGCAAAACTTCAGAAAATTCATGGACGAGGAACACGGGAATGCGGCCTTTGAGATTTTCAACAAGATCTATAAGAGCGGAAAGGGTGTTTCCGACATCACCTGGGAGATTATCGACAACAAGAAAAAGAAGAGAATTATAGAACTCTCAGCAATCTTGGTTACCACCAGAGAAGGCGAAAGGGTCGGGTTTCGCGGAATTGCCCGGGATGTGACCGAAAAAGTCAGGGCACAGGAGGCTCTCAGGGAATCGGAGTTTCGCTTCCAGTGTGCTTATGAAGCCAGTCGATTGGCGGAAGCGAGATACAGGACCCTACTCGAGTTCGTCCCTTACCCTATGGTTGTCTTCACCCTTGACGGGAAGGTCAGCTACTTGAATCCAGCTTTCACTGAGACATTTGGCTGGACCCTGACCGAATTGGAAGGAAAATACATCCCCTATGTACCACCCGGTCTTGAGGAGGAGACAAAACAGAGCATCAAGAGATTGTTCAAGGAGAAGTTTATCCGTCGCCATGAAACAAAGCGTTTGACCAAGGATGGCAGAATTCTTGATGTGGCTATGAGAGGGGCCGTATTTTCGGAGAGTGAGGAGCAACAGGCCGGGGAACTGGTCATGCTCCGAAACATCACCGAAGAAAAAAGGATGAAGCAAACCAACGAAACCCTTCTGCGGATCAGCACGGCCCTCCCAGCATACCCCGAACTGGAAGGTCTACTGGATTTCATCAGCACGGAGATCAAGCGGCTTCTGAACGTGGACGGTGCCCTGGTGATATTGCTTGACGACGAAAAAAAGGAACTTTTCTTCATGGGTGCAGCTTATGATGACACAGACACGCAAAAGCGCGCGAAGGAGATTCGTTATCCCGCGGACAAGGGCATCTCGGGTAAGGTTATCAAGACAGGACAACCCGTTATTGTCCATGATACGTCTAAGGATCCGGATTTCTATGGCGTTGTAGACACCCAACTCCATTTTCATTCGCAGAGCATGCTTGACGTGCCTCTCAGGAGCGGCGATCGCATCATCGGTGTGCTCTCTGCCATTAACAAGAAAGAAGGACGCTTCGAACAATCGGACGTAGAACTTCTCAACTTGATCGCAGGGACGGTGGCTCTTTCTGTTGAAAACGCCCGTTTTTCAAGGGAGCTGACAGAGGCCTATCAAGAGGTGACCGGCTTGAACCGTGCAAAAGACCGGGTGATCAACCATCTTTCCCACGAGCTCAAAACGCCGGCTTCAGTGCTGATCGCTTCTCTGACTATCCTATCCAATAAGATGGAAGAGCTTCCTGAGGATACCTGGAAACCGACAATGGAAAGGGCGAGTCGGAATCTGGAACGCATTCTCGAGATCCAGTACGAAGTGGAAGATATTATGCAAGACAAGCAATACAAGACCCGCGATCTCCTGAATCTGTTGCTTGATCAGTGTGAAGACGAACTGGAGTCTCTCGTTGCGGAAGAGGTGGGCGAGGGCCCGATCGTTGAACGGATCAAACAGCGGATCCAGCAAATTTACGGCCCTAGAGACAGCAAAATAACCGATATCTCTCTGGACAAATTCGTGGCGGAGAGACTGGAAGAGTTGAAGCCCAGATTCGCCCATCGCGAGGTGGAAATCGTCACGAATTTGGAGTCGGTGCCGGACATCTGTGTCCCGGGAGATGTGATGGAGAAAGTGGTGGACGGTCTTATCCGAAATGCTGTGGAAGCGACACCGGATGAGGGTAGGATAGAAATCATGGTTCAGAAGAAAGGAGAAGGGTCGGAACTGGTGGTCTACGACCATGGCATAGGAATCACGGACGAAAATCAACGTCGCATCTTTGAAGGCTTTTTCACAACACATGAGACCATGACCTATTCTTCCAAGCGGCCTTTTGATTTCTATGCCGGCGGAAAAGGGGCGGACCTTCTGCGTATGAAGATTTTTGCAGAGCGCTACAACTTCAGGATTGAGATGGGTTCATCGAGATGTCGCTACATCCCTAGGGACAGTGATCTGTGTCCCGGCAGAATCAGCGAATGCAAGTTCTGTCAAGAGCGGACCGACTGCTTCCGTTCAGGCGGAACGGCTTTCAAGGTCTTTTTCCCGCCGGCCCCTGACAAAGGCTGTGCCATCCTTCCCGATCCTACGGCCGCGGATTGACAAGAATTTAGGGATTATGGGGACGCAGATAAACGCAGATGAACGCAGAATGTCAGGACACAATAAAGGCAAGATGAACAGCTCGTAGGATGGGTTGAGTGGAACGAAACCCATGCTGGCGAGGAATTTAGGAATTTAGGAATTGAGGGATTGCGAATTAAGGAATTAAGGAATTGGGTTGTTTTGAAATCGTAGGGCGGGACACCGTGCCAGCCCGTAGCCGTAAACGCCGTTTCTTTTTCGCCTGCCTTCGCCGAAGCGGCTACACGCAGGCAGGTGCTTTCGTAATTGGTCCTTGAATCTTCAGCCGTTGAGCTTTGTCATTTGGGCTTTGACATTCATTTGGCCTTTGGATTTTGGCATTTGAAATTCAATTCACTTCCCGCTTTCTTGGGTAGGATGGTTCTTGATATCCCTTTTTTGCTCTCCTGTGCCTTCCAACACTCCATCACTCCAATACTCCAATCTTCTATTACTCCAATCTTCCCATCCTCCAGAGGCAGGCTCCATGACCCTTGCTTCTCCCTCTCCCCCA
>SMTZ1_10006425_pt1 | contig 14353 bp, 13 predicted proteins | sample DeeMarSWOR136_30_FD_25667 | JGI IMG/M metagenome (IMG submission 25667) | reverse complement strand
TGTCAATCTGATCAAACGCCATATAGGAGGCCAAATTCTTCGTCGCCAACACCCTCGTGATCGCTGACGTCAACGTCGTCTTCCCATGATCCACATGCCCAATCGTCCCCACATTCACGTGCGGCTTCGTCCTCTCAAACTTCGGCTTCGACATGGCTCAAACCCTCCTTTAGGCTTTGATTCTTCATTCCTTCTTTTCATGGAGCCCACGACCAGGATTGAACTGGTGACCTCATCCTTACCAAGGATGTGCTCTACCAACTGAGCTACGTGGGCCATGGCAAAAGAAAAACCTGTCAACAAATGAGGACAGGTTGGCCGATACTATCAGAAATTAGAGCTAACAAAACAGTTCTGATAAAATGGAGCGGGAAACGGGGATCGAACCCGCGACCCTCAGCTTGGAAGGCTGATGCTCTACCATCTGAGCTACTCCCGCCTTTAAAGATTGTCCTTGGAAAATCGAAAACCTTTTCATCTTGATGAGTTTGAATTACCTTCTTGTATGATGCAAACAGCCAGCCCACCCCGCTCACCAAATTGAAATCAACAGGAATGGAAAGAAAAGAGATTGAATGGCTCAAGTGATTGACTTATGTTTGCCCTGGTGGAGAGGGGAGGATGTGCTCGCTCGCTTCGCTCTCTCCGCCTCCCCCGACTTTGTCGGGGTCGCCGAACCTCATTCCCCTCCTACCGTCGGGGAAAGGTTCTCATCCTCCACCCCATTTATCTCTAAAATACTGAACCTGGTGGAGAGGGGAGGATTCGAACCTCCGAAGGCATCGCCAACAGATTTACAGTCTGTCCCCTTTGGCCGCTCGGGAACCTCTCCGACATATTAATTCCCAATTTTTCTGATTGAACTAATTTCAATGAGTTACATCAGCGGAATAAAGGCCTATAAGGTATTTAACTTATTATATTTAACAAATAAGTGAATTGTTGTCAAGAACTATTTTTATCTATTTTTATCCCATCCCTTTCAGGCTTTGATTATCTTTCTCCCTTTATTTTCCATATATTGCACGAAGGTTTTGATGTTTGGGTTGAAACGCTCCTCTTTTAGATAGAGGAAGGCTACTTCAAGATAGAGTTTTTCTCTCAAAGGGACGATATGAACGAGTCCCCTTTTCTCCTCATCCTCCGCGATCCTCTTAACGATGACGGAAACCCCCTTCCCCTCAGAAACCCATTGTTTGATGAACTCAGAGCTTCCTGCCTCCACCAATAAAGAAGGGTGGATATCTAACTCTTTGAAAGCCTGAACTAGAATCTTTCTTGTTGTTGACCCTTTTGCACGGATAATGAGCGGATATTCCTCCAGCTCCCTTAGGGAAACCGATTTCCTTTTTGATAGAGGGTGGCCAGGTGAAACAATCAGGACCAATCCCTCTTTTAAGAAAGGAATGGATTCGAATTTGGGGGATACCTTTGTCACACCGATGACCGCCAGGTCATTTCGAAAAGTCGCTAGGCTTTTCTCAATTTCCTCAGAATTTCCCACATCGAGTGAGATCTTGATAGCGGGACAGGAGGTCTGAAAACCGGAAAGAAGTTTTGGCATCAAACATCTCGAATAGGATTCGCTCGTCCCGATCTTTAATAAACCTCGACGATCCTTGTGAAGATTCCCAAGAAGATTCTCAACCTCCATGAGATGGGAAGAAATCCTCTGGGTATGTTTGTAAAGAATTTTACCTGACTCGGTCAGCGCAAATCCCCCCCCTCCCCTCTGGATAAGTCTCATCCCCACCTTCAGTTCTAGATTTCGGATATGTTTGGTGACGGCAGGCTGAGAGATGAAGAGGCCCTCCGCCGCCTTAGAGAAGCTCCTGTGTTTTGCCACCTCGTGGAAGGTCATCAAAGAATTTAATGAAGACTGTATTGTCTTTTCTGAGTCCATCGTCTTCTGAGATATATAACTAAAAGTTATTTAAACATAAAATTAAATGAATTGACAAGAGGTTAGAAGAAAAAGATAATCTGAGTATTTAGGTATCATGCACAAGGAGGGATTTATGGATCTTCGAGATTTCATAGGAAAGTGTGAGGAGGAAGGGGAACTCAAAAGGATCAAAGCGGAGGTGGACTGGGAGCTTGAGATCTCTCACATCGCAAAACTCGTTGAAGAGAAAAGCGGCCCGGCCCTACTGTTTGAGAACGTCAAGGGGTATAAGAGCCCGGTGTTAACCGGCGCATTCGGCACGACCCGGAGACTAGCAATTATCCTTGGAAAGAACCCCCAACTCTCCATGGTCCAGCTTACAAAGGAGTGGGTGAATGTTGCTGTTAAAGATGTCATACGGGCAAAGGAACAGAAGGAGGGACCCATCTTCGAGAATATCCTCGACGGCGACAAGGTGGATACCTTGGCCTTTCCTTCACCCAAGTTCTACGAACTGGACGGCGGTCGTTATTTCGGTACGGCCGTATTCATGGTGTTGCAGGACCCCGAAACGGGTGACGTAAACCTTGGTACGTACCGTATGGGTATCCTTGATGAGAAAACTGTCGGCGTCCAGATCCTCAAGGGAAAGAAGGGCGACAGGATCATGAAGAAGTACGGCAAGGCTGGCAAAAAGATGCCTGCATGCGCAATCATAGGCGGCGACCCCTTGCATATCCTTGCAAGTGCGGCCACGGTCAAAGCTAAAAGCGGCTACGACGTTGTAAGCTCATTGCGCGGCGGGCCTGTTGAAATCGTGAAGGGCCAGCTCACCGGACTTCCTATTCCTGCTGCCGCCGAGATCGTTCTGGAAGGAGAGATCGATCCCCAGCAATTGAGAAACGAAGGGCCTTTCGGTGAGTATACGGGCTACTACACCGAAGAGCTGATTAAACCGATTCCCAAACCGGCGCTTGATGTGAAGCGCATCTACTACAGAAACAACCCGATCCTCTGGGAGACGAGTGTGGGCAGGCCCGTGGGGGACCAGCATATCCTCTATGCCTTCACGCGCAACGCGAGCTTGTGGACCGATCTGGTCAAGATGGAGATTCCGGGCGTCAAGTCGGTCTATACGTTGCCAGAAGCGTCAGGACGCTTCATTGTGGTCGTCTCCGTAGAGCAGATGTATCCAGGTCATGCGGACCAGGTTGGGGCAGCGGTCATCGCAAGCAATACAGGAACCTACGGGGTCAAGGGTGTGATCATCGTTGACGATGATATCGATGCAGACGATCTTCCGAGGGTGTGGTGGGCTCTCGGTACCCGCTACAATCCGGAACGCGGGACGCAGATTATCAACAGAGGCAGGTCGACCCCCCTTGACCCATCCCTCGGACCGGATGACAACAAGTTCATCACTTCGCGCATCATTCTGGATGCCACGATACCTTTCGAATGGAAAGTCAAACCCACGGAAATCAAGCTTTCGGAGAGCGTGCTGGCCAAGGTAAAATCCAGGTGGAAAGAGTATGGGTTTGAAGAATGAAACCAAAGGTTAAGGTCAAGGTTTAGGTTGAGGTTAATTCTTTCTCAACCTTAGCCTGAGCCTCAACCTTTAATCTATTATGAGGAGAAGCGCATGGCTTTCGAAAAAAATCTTGAAAAAGCAAAGGAGAAGGCGAAAAAAGTGAAACTGTTTGCCCATGATGTACATGGCGTTCTCACCCCGGACACTTTTTTATGCGACATCGAAGGAAGACGGAAGTATAGCTTTTGGCATATGGACGGTTTCGGTGACCTTTCTCTTACAGCCAATGGTATTCAAATCGCTTTCCTGGATACCACCTCCATCGATGAAGAAGGTCTCGTTCGTGCCCGAGAGCTCAAGCTGGATAAATTTCACTACAAGATCAAAGACAAGGTGGCCAAGCTAGAGGAGTTAAAGAATGAATATGGAATCAGCGATGAGAATGTTGGCTACATTGGCTGTGAAATCACAGATCTTGATGTTATGAAGCGAGTCGGTTTCGCCGTCGCCACTGCGGATGCCGTGGACGACGTGAAAGAAATAGCGGACTTTACTACCACGGCCCCGGGAGGGCGGGGGCCCATTAGAGAGGTTTGCGAATTCATTCTCAGAGCGATGGGCAAATGGGAAGAATGGGTCGAAAAAGTGACGAAGATGGGATATAAGTAAGTCCCAGGTTAAGGCTGAGGTTAAGGCTAAGATCAGATTCGATCAACAGGAGGAATAGGCATGGGGAATAAAGAGATGGCTACTGAAAAAGCGAAGAAGGTCAAGTTTGTCGTCCTGGATATCCATGGCGTGCTCACAGACAACATCTTGTATTATACAGAGGATGGGAAAAAGTCCGAATGTTTCTCTTTACGGGACCGTCTGGGCTGCAGAGCACTGATGGAAGGGGGGATTGGTCTTGCATTCTTGACGAGTAAGATTACCCGGACCGATGAACAAGTTGGGAAGATTTACGGGATTCCTCCTGAAAAGCTTTGGGGAACCTCTGCCAAGATGGGGAAATTAGAAGAGTTCAAGAAAGAATCGGGACTTGAAGACCAAGATTTCTGCTACGTAGGAGACGAGATGATCGATCTAGGAGTTATGAAAAAGGTGGGACTCTCCGTGGCTCCCTCGGATGCTTCGGTCGAAGCGAAAGAGGTCGCAGACTATGTCACCAAGGTCGGTGGCAGCAAGGGTGTCGTTAGAGAAATCGCTGAATTCATTTTGAAGGCCCAAGGGAAATGGGAATCCGTCATCCATAAGATTTCAAAATCAATCTGAACGTAATCCCCCCCACCCCCCTTTAGCAAAGGAGGGAAAGGGGGGATTTGAGCATGAGCCATGAGGAGGTGGAGTCTTGGACCAACATCCAGTTTACAAAGATAATCGAGAATTCATCAAGGCATTGGAGGTTCACGGTGAGCTTGTCACCGTTCAGCAGGAGGTGGACTGGGACCTTGAGATGGGGGCTATCGTGAGAAGGGTCTGTGAAAAGAAATTGGCTGCACCCTATTTCAAGAAGATCAAAGACTACCCGGGCTTTGAGGCTCTCGGTGCCCCTCTGGCGACCTACAGACGGTTGGCGATTGCCATGGGAATGGATCCCGGTGCGGCCATTCCGGAGATTTCTAATGAGTATGTGAAAAGGACAACAGGAACTCCCCTACCACCTGTTCTCGTGGATCGAGAGAATGCGCCCTGCAAGGAGAACATCCTTTTAGGTGATGGGGCGGATCTCTTCAAGCTTCCAGGCCCTATGGTTCATGATGGCGACGGAGGAAGGTATTTGTGCACATGGCATTTTGTGGTCGCCAAAGATCCTGACACGGGGATGATCAATTGGGGAATGTACCGCCAGATGGTCTTTGACGAAAAGACGATGGTCGGTCCGGTCCTTCCCTTTTCCGATATGGGAAAAATGTTTTATGGAAAGTACGTTCCCAAAAATAAACCCATGCCTTTTGCGACGGTCATCGGTTGTGATCCTATATCAGGGGTGGCCGCTTGTGCACCTTCGCCGATTCCAGAAGACCAGTTTACGGGGATGCTGATGGGAAAACCTGTCGAATTGGTAAGATGTGAGACCTGCGACCTGGAAGTCCCAGCCCATGCAGAGATCATCATCGAAGGAGAAGTCATCCCGAATCTCTGGATTGAGGAGGCCCCCTTCGGAGAATACACGGGTTATCGAACCTCTCCGAGGGAGCCCAGGACGGTGTACCGCATCAAGGCAATTACGTATCGGAATCAACCCATCGTCACCGTCTCGAATATGGGCATCCCAACCGATGAAGGACAACTGCTACGATCTTTCTCCCTAGGACTGGAGATGCGAAAACTTTTGGAGAGCCAAGGCATTCCCATCACGGGGGTCTTCATGCTTCCCGAATCTACCCATCATATGGTTGTGGTGGGCGTCAAGCCCATCTACAGCAATATTGCAACCCAGATTGCCAATCTGGTCTTCGGGAGTAAGTTAAGTCCCTGGTTTCAAATGGTCATCGTGGTCGATGAGGAAACAGATATCTATAATAAGGATGAAGTCATCCATGCCCTGGCAACCAAATGCCATCCGATCAGAGGGATCCGGAAATATGAACATGCTGTTGGAACGCCTCTTTATCCCTTTGCCGATCCGGACGATCGGAAATGGAGCCGGGGAGCGCAAGTTCTTTTCGACTGTACCTTCCCTCTCGATTGGCCCAAGGCTGACCTGCCCATTAAGGTTTCCTTCAACAAAGTTTATCCTAAGGAAATTCAGGACAAAGTTCTCAAGAACTGGAAGGCCTATGGATTCAGAGATTGAGGAGGCAAGAAATGTCAAGAAAGGAATATGATACCTTTATATGTGTCGACCCGGAGATGGTCCCTGAAGAAAAAGAAACGGAATTGATCGTTCGTGACCTCACCCCCGCAGATCGAAGATACAAGTATCGAAGTGCTTATGTCACAGCCCTAGTTTCGAGGTCCGAATCAAAATATCCCGATCGGCTTTGGATCCGGTTAGGAAGGGGTCAACTCCAGGAGAAACCCTGGTCCGTTAAGATCTTAAAGGAATTAAATAAAGTTCCAAAGGGTCAAGGATGACTTTAAAGCCCTCTTTCGGGATCAGAGATTTTATCGCCCGGTTAAGGAACGCGGGTGACCTCCTCTCTATTCGCACGCCTCTTGATCCAAAATACGAAATCTCCACGATCCTTTCCGAATTGGGGAAAAAAGAAGGCCCGGCTATCCTTATTGAAAATGTAAAAGGCTATCAATTTCCAGTCGTGGGAAACCTTTTAGGAACAAAGAAGCGCCTCTCCATGGCTTTGGGGGTTGATCCGGAGGATCTTGTTGAGGCCTCCATTCCCAAGCTAGAGAAGAGACTGCCACCCGTCCTGGTTTCAGATTCATTTCAAAAAGTGGTGATCACCAAAAAAGGGAAGATCGACCTCCTCAAACTCCTTCCCATCTTAACCCACTATTCTAAAGATTCCGGCCCTTATCTTACTTCTGGGATCACTTCAGCCAGGGACCCAAAGGTTGGAATCATTGGGAGAGGACTCCACAGAATGGAAGTGAGGGGGAAAGACATGTTGGGTATCTCTCTTTTAAACCCACCCCTCTCTGAAATTTATGCTCAATACAAAAAGGAAAATAGGAAGATGGAAGTGGCAACCGTGATGGGTGTGGATCCCGCTCTCCTTATCGCAGCGGTTTCCAAGATACCCCGCGGGGTGGATAAACTCTCTGTCGCTGGAGGATTAAAGGGAGCGCCGATTCCCATGCTAAAAGCTGAGACGGTCGATCTCGATATTCCCGCTCATGCAGAGATTGTGATCGAAGGGGTCATCGATCCAAAGGGCAAGGAGAGGGATGGCATGCTCGGAGAATCGAGCGGATATTATATGTCTTTCCCCAAAAGCCCGACCATCCAGGTCACTGGGATCACCTATCGAAAAGAAGCCTGTTTCCATGCGATTATCCCCTGGGCGTTGGAGGTGGATCATCTCCTCTCTTTCATCCATGGAATTGATTTCATTCCAAAGATGAAAAAAGATTTTCCCTCCATCCAAAAGATCTACATGATCCCGAAGACCTTCGGCTCTTATGTCGTCATGAGCATGGAGTCAGACAATAGAGGAGAAATTCGCAGAGCCTTGACTTCGGCCCTCTCCTTTACAAATGTTAAGAAGGCGGTCATCGTAGATGGGGACGTGGAGGTGGAGGATGACCATGAGGTGGAATGGTCGATCGCCACCCGGTTCCAAGGAGAGAGGGATTTGATCATCATTCCAGATGTGAGAGGGCAACCTATCGATCCTTCTTCAAAGGAAGGATTCTTGACAACAAAGATCGGCATGGACGCGACGCGGCCCAAAAAGGACGGATTCGAAAAGGTCGATGTCCCCGAGGAAATTAAAAAACGACTGGCCCCGATGCTGAGCCAATTGAGGCGAAAGGAGAAGAAGTGAAGAGACTGATTGTAGGGATTTCCGGTGCCACTGGAGCGATTTACGGAATTCGGCTTTTAGAGGTGCTCGCAAAATCGAGTGTGGAAACCCACCTTGTCATTACAGAAGCTGCCCAGAAGACGATTTTAATGGAGACAGATTGGAAATTGGAGAACGTCAAATCGCTGGCCAAGGTGGCCTACGATATCCAAGATATTGGAGCCAATATAGCGAGCGGTTCATTCCAATCGGAAGGAATGGTTGTCATCCCCTGCTCCATCAAGAGCCTGTCAGCCATTGCCAACTCCTTTAATGTAAACCTCTTAATTCGGGCAGCCGATGTAACCCTAAAAGAAAGGCACAAGTTGGTCCTTGCCGTAAGAGAAACGCCTCTCCACAAAGGACATATCGACCTCATGTTAAGGGTCACGGACATGGGTGCGACGCTTCTTCCTCCAATCCCTGCCTTCTACTTTCATCCTAAGACAATCGACGATCTCATCAACCACACGGTCGGAAAGGTCCTCGACCTTTTGGGGATCAACCACCATCTCTTTGAGCGTTGGGGAAGTCCGAAATTGAAGGAAACCTTGAAGAAGAAAGGGTTGAAGAATTAACCTGGTGGTGGCATCGCAATAAGCCAACGGTAATGAAATCAATCGGTTTTCATGCATCGATTAGATAAATTGGGCCACGGACGACCGATGGTGGAGACCTTTCAAAGCAACCACAGCGTTAAGATTCGTGGAAAAATTGTCGAGGGACTCAGAGAGGCTGGGAACTTCACTCAGATCTCCTGGGTTAAGAAACAATTCATCTCAAAACTCTCCATCGACCCCTACCCTGGAACATTGAACTTGGAAGTTGTTGACCCTGAATCTCTCCAAAATTTTAAAAACCTCAAGGGGAAAAAGGGAGTAGAAATTATGCCTGATGACCCCTCTTTTTGCACTGCCAAATGTTACCCCGTCCTCATTTGTGGCCGGCTTAAGGGAGCGATTGTCTTGCCCCTGGTAGAGGCCTATCCCCAAAATAAGATGGAATTGATCTCCCCGCAGAATATTAGAGAGGCGCTTTCCCTAGAGCCAGGAGATATGTTAGAGGTGGAGATCCTTGATTCTTAATCCACGTCATATTCCAAAATCACGTGACAGGTCCCTTTTAAAGTCTGTGCTTTCAAAAATCCAAAAAAAATTGTATAGTTACTCGTAAGTGTCCCCCACAGCTACCGGCAGTTTCTTAGAAATGAGATAGGAGGATTGTATGACAAAGGGACAAACTTCAAAAACGTATTCCTCCACAAAACTTTTGGTTCCAAGGGAAGAGGCCATCCGCAAGATCAAAGAACAGATTGAAACAGGACGTCACATCAGAGATCATAGAATGTCATCCATGGCGGACTTGGATAGTGCCCAGGAAAGGAGGACCCAATGGTTAGAAGACAATATCCAAATGCTAACTCGCTTATTTGATCATCCTTTTTTCGATGAAGAGTATAATATGTCCCCTTCTCTCGATATGGATAGTGCAATCACCTTCACCTTAAAGGAAAAATATTTCAAGGATGACATCAATGATCAGATTGGAAGATTAGAATCTTTTTTAGAGCGCTTAAACCTCATACCCGAGGCGACACAAGAAGAACTCATAGAGAAGAAAGCCTTAGAAAAACCGATGAAGCAAGAACAACCCGAAGACATACAATCTATGGAAGTTCAACTCAGAAACGCTCTAACGAGTGAGTTGAACTCTGAAGAAGCACCGCCAAAAGAAAAGCCCTTCGTAGAACAACCACCCAAGGAAGAACCTCCAAAGGAACCCCCTCCTCGAAGGGAGGTCCGCAGAAAAGCGGTCCCTCCCCCAGTTGTGCTTAATCAAAGGCAACCACCAGAAGGTAATATTCTCTTAGTTCATGGTCGCGACGAGGCGACCAAGGAGTCCCTCTTAGAATTTCTGGAAACGTTGGGGCTTCGAGCCTTGGTTCTTCATGAACAGGCAGATGGAGGAAGGAGCCTTATGGAGAAGGTTGGAGAGTCCTCCAATATTCATTTTGCAATCATTTTATTTACACCCGATGATATTGCTACTCCTCGAGGGTCCCCGAAGGAAAAACAGACACAGGTTAGCCAAAATGTGATCTTTGCATTCGGGTATTTTATGGGTAAATTAGGACACGGAAAAGTGTGTGCCCTCTTTAAAGAGGAAGTGGAGATCCCCTCGGATCACCCGGGTGTCGTGTACATCCCCTTGGACCCCAGAGGTGATTGGCGACTTCTCCTTGCAAAAGAGATCAAACAGGCGGGTATAGACATTGATTTGAATAGAGCAATTTAAACATGAACGGTAGAACTCACTCTGGCAGACGCTGCCATGTATCAGGGTAAATTCTTCTGGAGGTTGTCAGTTTTGATTTCAGCCTCCCATTCCAATCCTTTAACCGGACTCCAAAAAGTTCCTGCCTCAATCTGTATCCATGCCCCTTTTTAACTTACCAGCCAGATGGCCGGATAAAAAGATAATTTTCACAATCTCATTTTCCGATTGACTAAGTAAACATTTCATGATAATAGCATTTTTGAAATTTGGAAATAAAGGGGGGGTGGTAGATAGAAAAAGGCTTTTTTATCTTCCTCGTGTGATTCTGAATTCTCCTCCAGACTTCCTCTTCAGGCTGTAATTGCAAATCTCATACGGTCTTAGGGTTCTTAAAGGCCTACAAATAAGAAAAAAATCCAATAGATAGAATCCCGATAAAGCCAACCTCTCTCCGTGGGGAGGGCGGAAAGCGGCGGGTCTTGAGAGAAGATGGCCGAGCTGCCGAAGGATGAACTTAAGGTAGCTCGGCCATCTTGTTTTAATAACCACTCCAGGAGGCAAGGGGAAATCAAGATTTCTAACGATATTTTAGTAACTTAGGTTGCCTTATAGGAACGGATAACTTTGAGGTGAAATAATTTGACAGGTTATTCCTTGGAGGGTGAAGAGGGGAGGGATGTGATACCATGAGAAGGAGAGTTCTTATAGTGGTATTGAGTGTCATGTTGGGATTACTGATGAATCCTGTATTTGTTTATGCTGAGTTTTATAAATGGATAGATGATCAAGGAACCGTTCATTTCACCGAAGAATATTCAAATATACCAGAGAAATACCTTCCGCTCGTTGAAACTCGAAAGACGACAACTGGGAGCCCTCTTCCAGGCATTGTCAACAAGCCACCCCCTGAAATTGCCACAGAGAGCTCTGAACCTGAAGGATTTGAAGTAACACTTTCCCGAGGGCGCGGGGTGTGGAAGACAGAGGGGCTTCTGAATGGAAAGGTGAAGCAAAATTTTATCGTTGATACAGGTGCGAGTTTAACCATGATCAGTCCCACAGCGGCAAAAGAATTGGGTATTAAAATTGACGAAAATACCCCATTCGGTTGGATGAGAACAGCCAGCGCTTTCAAGCGTGTTCCCTTAGTAACCTTAGAATCCGTCAAGGTAGGCAATGCAGAGGCGAAAAATGTAGAGGCAGTGGTCTCCAAAATGCCTTCTACAAAGGGTGATCCTTTTGCCACGGATGGCCTTTTAGGAAACTCCTTCTTCAGAAATTTCAGGGTGGTTTTTGACTCTCTAACTGGTAAGTTGACTCTTCATGCAATCAAAGGAGAACCATCACTTGATCGACCTGGTGGTTACGATAAAGATGGATGGGTTGCTCATTTTCGTTACTATAATGAACTACTGGAGGATCTAATCCAGGCCAAGACAAAGTTGGAAAACCTTGGAAGACGTGACGAACTAATTTCTATCAACAATCAAATCCGATATTTTGAAAACAAGCTGGACGAATTGGAAAGAGAAGCCTCCTTTGCTGGAGTGCCTAGGGACTGGCGAAAGTAGACTAGGGGTAGATTTCGCAGGTAGATACGCCTCATGAAAATCGGTATTATTAATGGATGACTTCTTTATCCAATCAATAGTGAACACTTTACAGACACAAGAAATAAGCCCCTTCTTAGATCCTAGTTTGTGAACTCAAAGGTTTGAACTCTTTTCAAAAAATGTTCCATTCCTCTTAGAAATTAATAATTCTTTCTACCGAACTCCTCCGAAACCGCTCTCCTGAACTTACTTAACAAAGTACCGAATAGAAAGATAATTTTCTCGGTGAATTTAGGAATTTCGCTTGACTTTATTCGTAAAGCCTGATTCCAGAATTCTTCTTTCCAAGATTTTAGACACGATCGGAAAATCGTATGTCTATATTTTGGCCGAAGACATTTGACATTTCCCCTCACCGCATCCCTCTCCCCAGCGGGGAGAGGGGAAGGGTGAGGGGCGGTGGTTTTAACCTTTCTCCTTTTCCCAGTAAAGGAGCCTCTTGATCCTGTCCAACAACATGGGCCGGACATCAGGATTCTTGACCCTGGTTACTTCCTTCCAGTCCTTCCAGTCGCCCAGAAGGTCATAATAGAGGTTGGCGCAGGCCCTTTGGTAAAATACTTTTGCCCTGGGATTGACTCTTTGCACACACGACTTGAGTTCTTCAAAAATCCGATTCCTCTCTCCTTCCTCCTCAATATGAAACATCAGAACCTTCGTCGGTTTTGTTGGCAGGCTCGAACCAAACTTTCCTTTCACGTAATGGTCACCCAAAAAATTCTCTTCGTACTCTCTCAATACCTCAAGGCACTCTTCCTTATTTTTCAGAACGGCCACCACCTTCCCTCTTGTAATTGTTGATAGAGGCTTGTGATGCAGGGAACACAGCGGCCGTAAATGTTCCCCTTCGTAACCCTCAGTTTTGGATCGCTTTCAAAACTGACCCAGTTGTCTCTCGAATTTCTCCAAACTCTCTTGTCAAGGTAGATTCTTTTCATGCTTCCTCCCCCCCACCCCTGCCTACCGCCTCCCTGCGAGCAGGGCAGGCAGGCTGCCCGTCCCCGCAAGAGGGAGGGCTTCGTTGGGACCTTGGCCGTACGGTGAAGATGGAAGTGTTTTTTATCTTGAACAGAATTCAATAATTATCATATCATAATTAGATACAAAATTCAGGAGAAGGAAAATTCAATGAAGAAAAAGACAATCGTTCTTGTTGCGACTCTCGATACCAAGGGGTCGGAGGCAGCTTTCTTAAAAGCCCTCATTCAACAAAGAGGACATGAGATCATCCTTTTAGATACCAACACTGCCGGTGAGCCTTCAGTCCCTCCCGATGTCTCTGCCAGGGAGGTCGCAGAAGCCGGAGGAAGCGATATTGAAGAGATCAGAAAGATGAGGGATACCGGTAAGGCTTACAGGATCATGATTGAGGGTGCCATCAAGAAAGTTCAAAGCCTTTTGGAAAGGGGACAACTCGATGGGATCCTCTCCTTCGGCGGAGCCAGCAATACAACTGTGGCTACAGCCATTATGAAGTCTCTTCCCTTTGGAATTCCCAAGGTCATGGTCTCCAGCAGCGCTGCGATGCCTGCCTATGCTGGGGGATACTTCGGGACTAAAGATATCGCCATCCTTCATTCTGTCGTGGACATTGTGGGCTTTAATCCTTTGGTCAAGGACGTATTGAAACGGGGTGCCGGAGCGATCTGTGGAATGGTGGAAACGGGTAAAGGACCTCCATCTCTTTCCAGAACTACCCGAGAGAAAGATTTGATTGCTTTAACGGAATTTAAATTTTCGGAAGAATGCTGTTCCCATGTGAGGCAGCTTCTGCAACAGAGAGGATTCGAGGTAATCCCTTTCCATGCCCAGGGCATAGGGGATAGGGCTATGGAGGAACTGATTGGAGAGAGGCTTTTCCAAGGAGTGATCGATATCGTTCCAGCAGGGGTTGGAGAAGAACTCCTGGGTGGAAACCGGGCAGCGGGCCCCAAACGTTTGGAAAGCGCCGGGGAGATGGGAATTCCTCAACTCATCACCCCCTGCGGATTTGATATGTTCAGTTGTGGTCCATTAGAGAGAGGCGACCGAGGAGATCCTCTATGGGTTTCGAAAGAAATCAAAAAAAGGAAACGATTCGTTCCAGATGCCTTCAGGGTTCAAGCCCGTACGACCCCGCAAGAGTTGAAAGAGATTGCCAAAGAAGTGGCCCGAAAATTAAATAAATCTAAAGGCCCCGTGACATTTTTATTTCCGCTAAAAGGCTGGTCATCCCTGGATCAGGAGGGAATGCCTCTCTATGACCCGGAGGCTGATAAAACATTTCTAAGCGAACTAAAGGCCCAACTTAATCCGAAGATCCCTATCGTTGAGCTTGACCTTCACCTGAACACACGGGAATTTGCAGAACAAGCGGTCAATCTGTTTCTAAACCTTTATGAACAAGACAGATGACAAGAAAAGACCGCTGACGCGATTTTCTTCTGAACCCCTGCTCCCGAAATCGCAGAGGGGATCGCCCGGGTCATCATGGGGGCGGATAAATATGCAGAAATAAAGCCAGGAGAGATTCTGGTCGCTCCCGGAACGTCTACGGCCTGGGCCGTTGCCTTCAGTATCATCAAAGGCCTGATTACGGATG